>Ga0075431_100005783_pt1 | contig 12232 bp, 11 predicted proteins | sample RhiMetdeltSRZDD5_FD_75297 | JGI IMG/M metagenome (GOLD analysis project Ga0075431, IMG submission 75297) | Populus rhizosphere microbial communities from Tennessee, USA - Rhizosphere MetaG P. deltoides SRZDD5 | ecosystem: Host-associated > Plants > Roots > Rhizosphere > Soil | place: USA... | reverse complement strand
TCGGTCCCAGCCGCCACGGTGCACTAGCAGGTGGCCGACGGTGATCCTGCCGAGGCGCGGGTCGGGCGTGCCGAACGGGGTGAGATCGAGGATGCCGCCGTCGCCCTTGCGCAGGCTGAAGACGCGGGAGTCCAGCGAAAGCCTGCCCTGCGCGATGAGGGCGCGGATGGCGGCGGCCGTGAACGGCTTGCTGACGCTGGCGACGCGCATCAAGGCACCGCGCGGCAGGCCCTTCAGGTTGTACGGCGCCGTATCCCCGGTCTTGTTCTGCCAACCGTAGGCGCGGTCGAAGACGACGACGCCGTTGCGCATGATGGCGAGCTGACCGGCGGAGATGTCGTTGTTATCCATGAACTCCTGCATCAGCCGGTCGAAGGCGGCGAGCTGGGGCACCGCCGGTCCCTGGGCGGGCGGCAGCGCGAGGGCCTGCGGCGGCGACGCGGTGACGACGAGGAGCGCGAAGGCGGAGGCGAGCGGCAGTCTGCGGGACGGTTGCAGGTGCATCGGTTGCCCCCGGCTGAGATGAGGTGAGGTTGAGGCGGACCCGGGGCGGGGGAATGGCCCGACCGGCAAGCGTTAGTCGCTGCGAGCGCGCGCCAGGTTCAAGCGAGGCGGCCCGCGGAGGCGCTGCGGAGCCCTCTGCGGAGGCGCCGCTGGGGGCTCTGGCCTATCGGCGCGGTTGCGGGCAAAATCGCCGCAGCCGAGGAGGATTTCCGCCCATGCCGCTGCCCGCCGACACCGATGTCTCGACGCCGAGGCACCTGAGGGACAAGTACGCCATCGTCGGGGTTGGCGAGACCACCTATACGCGCGGCTCCGGGAAATCGACGCGCGCGCTGGGCACCTGGGCGGTGCGCAATGCCATCGCCGACGCCGGCCTTACCGCCGCCGATGTCGACGGCATGCTCTCCTACCAGATGGGCGATTCCACCTTCGGGACGTTCATCGCCGGCGATCTCGGCATCCGGCTCGATTTTTTCATGGACGTGCTCGGCGGCGGCTCCTCCACCGAGGCGCTCGTCGGCATCGCCATCGGCGTGATCGAGGCCGGGATGTGCAACACGGTCGCCATCTTCCGCGCCATGAACGGGTTCTCGCAGGTGCGCGTCGGCGGCACCGGGGTGCGCTCGGCGGTGCCGGTTATGGGCGACATGCTGCATTCCAGGGCCTACGGCTGGCAGAGCCCCGGGCAGCTCTTCAGCTTCACCTTCATGCGCCACCTGCACGATTACGGCACGACGCCGGCGCAGGTGGCGGCCGTGCGGGCCGCACACAGCGTGCACGCCTCCAACAACCCCAAGGCCTACTACCGCAAGCGCGTCGGCGTGGAGGACGTCCTGGCGAGCCGCATGATCTGCAAGCCGCTGCACCTGCTGGACTGCTGCGTGGAGACCGACAACGCCACGGCCATCGTCGTCACCGGCGCCGACCGGGCGCGCGATCTGCGCCACACGCCGGCGCTGATCCGGAGCGTGGTCGGGCGCTGCTGCAAGCCTCGCGCCGACATGCACTACCAGGCCGGCCCGATCTCCACCGTGGCCGGCCACTACGCCCGCAACATCCTGTGGCCCAATGCCGGCGTGGGACCACAGGACGTGGATGCCACAGGGTCGTACGATGCGTTCACCTTCACCACCATGCTGCAGCTCGAGGACTACGGCTTCTGCAACAAGGGCGAGGGTGGGCACTACGTGAGCGACGGCACCATCCAGCTGGGCGGCCGGCGCCCGAACAACACCAGCGGCGGGCACTTGTGCGAAGGCTACACGCACGGCATGAGCATGGTGATCGAGAACGTGCGCCAGCTGCGCCACGACGCGGACGACAGCTGCCCCGAAGGCCCCGACGGCCGCCGCCGGCACACCTACGACTACCGCGAGGGCGGCTGCCGGCAGGTGCAAGGATGCGAGGTCACCGCCAACCTCGGCTGGGCCAACCCGGGCACCGGCTCGGCCATGGTGCTGCGCCGGGCCTGACGGCGGCCAGACGCCCGGCTTGGCGCGGGCCTGGCGCCGCCATGCGGGCCCCCCGGGGAGCCCCGCCGGGGCGTCCCCAACGGGACAGGCAGGGCAGAGAGGCAGGAGAGACGACATGGAGAGCTTCTCCTCCGACGGCGTGCGCATCGCCTATATCGACACGGGAAACGCCGCCGGCGCCACCGGCAGCGCGGCTGCGGGCGAGGCCGCGCGCGCGGCCGAGAGCAGGGCTGGGCGCACCGCCGCCGGCGACCCGGTGCTCCTGATCCACGGCTTCGCCTCCAGCGTGCGCGACAACTGGCAGGACCCCGGCTGGGTCGATGTCCTCCTTCGCGCCGGCTTCCGCGTCATCGCCATGGACAACCGCGGGCATGGCGAGAGCGAGAAGCTCTACGACCCCGCCGCCTACACGGCACCCATCATGGCCGAGGACGCGCACCGCCTCCTGGACCACCTCGGCCTCGCCCGCGCCAACGTGATGGGCTACTCCATGGGTGCGCGCATCACCGCCTTCCTGGCCCTCGCGCACCCCGAGCGCGTGCGCAGCGCCATCTTCGCGGGCCTCGGCGCCAACATGGTGCGGCCGATGGCGGGCACGGGCCCCATCGCCGCCGCCCTGGAGGCGGCCTCCATCGACGAGGTTCAAAACCCCACCGCGCGCACCTTCCGCGCCTTCGCCGAGAAGACGGGCAGCGATTTGAGGGCGCTGGCCGCCTGCATCCGCGGCGGCCGCGACCCGATCAGCCGCGAGGTCATTGCAACCTTGCGCTGTCCTGTCCTGGTGGTAACGGGCAGCGAGGACGTGATCGGCGGCCGTGCGGAGGACCTGGCCGCCCTGATCCCCGGCGCCGAGGCCCTCACCGTCCCCCGCCGCGACCACATGCGCACCGTGGGCGACCGCGTGTACAAGGACGGCGTCCTGGCCTTCCTGCGGCGGCGGGCGTGATTCGGGGTCAGACCCCTGCGCCCCGGCGAAGGCCGGGGCTGACCCCATGGCAGCCCCAACAATTCGCTCTTCCAGTCTGCTCCGACAAAAGATATTCGCCCGGCTGCACTGCTCGCGGTAAAGTTCCCGCCGCCGAGGTCACAAAGCATGCCGCGATCCCCACGCCAGGACCATGAGGGCGCATGGCAGCACGTCATGAACCGCGGCATCGACCGACAGGCCGTGTTTCGCAGCGACGACGACCGCAAAATTTTCTACGACTGCCTGGCAGCAGCCATGCCGCGCTACGGCGTGCAGGTGCACACCTGGTGCCTGCTCGACAATCACTTCCACCTGCTGCTGTTCAGCGAGGACGGCCGCCTGTCGGACGCGATGCGCTTCCTAGGCGGCCGTTTCACGCAGCGGATCAACTACCGCGACACACGCGATGGACCGATCTTCCGCGGCCGCTTCAAGTCGGTGCCCGTCGAGAGCGATGCGCATCTGATGCAAGCGAGCCGCTACATTCATCGCAACCCGGTGGAGGCGGGCTTGGCTGTGGAGCCATGGCAATGGCCGTGGTCGAGCGCGCAAGCCTACCTCGGCCTCAGCCGCACCCCGGCGTGGCTCCACACCGAGGCAATTCTGGACATGCTCGGTCCCGTTGGCGCGCGCCAGAAGTACCGCGAGATCCTCGCTGGCGAAACCGACGCGGATTGGGGTCAGACCCTGCGGGTCTGACCCCAGGGCAGCACCTTCGTTGCCCCTACGAGAGCGACCGCAAATCCCGGCAGGAGGGCTCGGATGTGGTGCCATGGGGTCAGACCCGCAGGGTCTGACCCCGGAGAATCGCGGCCCTCACAGTGCCCCCGCGGCCACATGCGCACCGTGGGCGATAAGGTGTACAAGGAGGGCATTCTGGCCGTCTGCGCCGGCGCTAGGGGTCAGACCCTGCGGGTCTGACCCCATGGCAGAACCTTCGTTGGAACTCCGAGAGCCACCGCAATCCCGGCATTGCCAGGAGCATTTACCAGGCAAGCACTGCCGCTGAGCGCGTCTCCGAAAGTGCTCTGCGTGCTCGTTCCCACTTGCGGGCGAAACGCAAGTTCGCTGTCTGCGTACACTGATTGTAATGATCCCTTCATGGGGTACGCCTGCGTTGGCTCTCGCAGTCGCAACGAAGGTCCTACCATGGGTCAGACCCGCAGGGTCTGACCCCCGGAATGCCGAGGACCCTCGCAGTGCCGCGCCGCGGCCCCACGCGCACCGTGAGCGCAACAGAATGTACAAGGAGGGCATGCTGGCATTCCTGTAGCGGTCGGCACGACCGGCGCGCGCGCCGCACCCGATCGTACGTCGACACGCGCGGGACCTGGCCTCCGGAAAGCGAACGGCGGGCAACGTGGCCCGCCGTCGTCATCATGCTGCCGACGGCGCCTCAATCCCCATCGGTGCAGCGGATTTGGATCCTGCGGGGGTCCGCATTGGGGCCGCCGTCATGAGGATCCGCACGGGTCGTCCTCAACCCGCAGCGGCCGTATCCGGCCGGGTCGGAATACCGGGCCTGTGCGCCGGTGGTGACGACGACGGCAGCAGCCGCCGCCACGCCTGCGCCGACGCCGAGCGTGCCCAGCAGGGACCGCCGGCTCACGCGCTGTGAGGAAACATCGCCTTCGGCGAGTGTATTCGGCTTGGACTTCAAGGTCTTGTCATCGGACATATCGTCGAGTCTCCCATTCATAATGCAAGCTGCGCCGGAACATTACCATGCCGGCGCCGCTCCGCAAGTCGCCGAGGCGCACGCCAGCTGCTACGGCACCGCACCGCTGCGCACCCGCGCATTCAAGATGCCGGCCACAAGTATCGTGAGCACGCCGGGCACGATGGCCGCGATGTTCACGTAGTTCACCACCGCGAACGGGTTGAGCGCCGCCTCGAGCCCGCCGATGCCGTCCCGCGCGTAGATCACGACGTAGCCTGCCACCACGAACACCACGCCCGCCGCCGACAGGCCATAGCCGAACGCCCGCAAGGACCGGGCCACCGCCGCACCCGGGTGCTCCGACTCTCCGGGACGGGCATCCGCCCGGGGCAGCCTCGTCATCAGCACCGGGAGCAGGTTGAAAAGCCCGATCAGCAGCAGGAACACCCCGGCGAGCACGCCCATGAACAGATTGCGCGTGCGTGACGCCTGCGTCATGGCCACCGCCATGGGCACGGAGACGATCTGTGCACCAACGATCTCGTCGCGCTTCCAGCCGTAGCCGTTCTGCGCGCCGTACCGTGTCACCATCGACCGCGGGGCATCCTGGACCAGGCCATGGCACGACAGGCAGGGACCGCGGCTCACGATCGGGTGGGACAGGTGCAGGATGCGGCCGTTGTGGGTCTGGCGCTCCGTGATCAGCTCCGCCTTGTGCGGGCTGCGGCGGAAGTCGTCGATGATGTCCGCCTCCCAGTCCAGCGCGCGGTTGGAGAGGTTGACCGGGTTGAGCGCAGCCTCGCGATAGGCATAGTCGGTGAACTTGTCCGCCAGGATCGCGAAGTTCTTGCTTGCTGCATAGGCGGGCACGGTCTGCGGGTGGAACTTGCCGGCGTCGGTTTGCGCGTTCAGGAGCGGCGCGATCTCGTTGGAGGTGTAGGTGCGGATGCCCGCCGCGGCCTCCATCATGATGCGGGCCTTTTGCAGCACCTCCGCCCGGGCGATGCTCTCCAGGAAGGGGGTGGAGAGCATCGCGAACATCTCGACCACGACGGCCGCCACCGTCAGAAGAATCAGGTTGACCTTCAACGAGACACTCACGGCACTCGCTCCCAGGTTCCCGTATTGTGGCGGCGTCGGCGGATCGGCAAAGCCTCGCCCGCAAGCACCACGGGGTCAGACCCCTCGCACCCACTGCACGTTCCCATCACCACGGTCGGAGGCGAGGGGTCTGACCCCATGCACCAGGCATGACCCCGCGCCACGCCTATACGAGGATCGGACGCTCCCGGATCTCCAAAGCGGTGCCCGCCGGCTCGTCTCCGTTGCCGGAAGGCAACCAAAGCGCGACATCGCGGCGCAACTGCGGCATCTGGTGCGTGCACGCAGAGTTGTCCCGGCTGCCGGCCGGCCCGCTGCGCGGCGGTGAAGGCCTCAGATCGCCCGCTCGGTCCGGGCGTCGAAGAAGTGCAGGCGCTGCGGGTTGACGGCGAGGCGCAGCGTGTCGTCGGGGCGGACGCGCACCGCCGGGTCGACGGCGGCCACCATGGTGTCGTCGCCCACGCGCACGTCGAGCAGGATCTCCGAGCCCAGCTGCTCGATCACCTCCACCCTGGAGGAGAAGGTGAGCCCGGCGGGCTCGACGCCGTCCGCCACGCGCAGGTCCTCGGGGCGGATGCCCAGCGTCAGCTGCCGCCCGACGTGGCCGCGCAGCCGCTCGGCCTGCCCCGCCGTCACTGCGATCTCCATGCCGCCGTTGCGCGCCGCGAGGCCGCCGGAGCCGTCCACCATGGTCACGGTGGCGAAGTTCATGGCCGGCGAGCCGATGAAGCCGGCGACGAACTTGTTGGCCGGGCGGTTGTAGAGCTCGAGCGGCTCGCCCTCCTGCTGCACCTCCCCGTCCTTCATGACGACCACCCGGTCGCCGAGCGTCATCGCCTCGACCTGGTCATGGGTGACGTAGACGGCCGTGGTGCCGAGGCGCTGGTGCAGTTTCTTCAGCTCGACGCGCATCTGCACGCGGAGCTTGGCATCCAGGTTGGAGAGCGGCTCGTCGAACAGGAACACGCGCGGATGGCGCACGATGGCGCGGCCCAGCGCCACGCGCTGGCGCTGGCCGCCGGAGAGCTGGCGCGGCTTGCGCTTCAGGAGCTCGCCGATGCCCAGGACGTCGGCCGCATCCGCCACGCGCTTGGCAATCTCGCGCCGGTCGAACTTGCGCATCTTGAGGCCGAAGGCCATGTTGTCGAACACGCTCATGTGGGGGTAGAGCGCGTAGTTCTGGAACACCATGGCGATGTCGCGGTCCATCGGGGCGAGGTCGTTCACCACCTGACCGTCGATGGCGATGTCGCCGGAGGAGATCGCCTCGAGCCCGGCGATCATCCTGAGCGTCGTGGTCTTGCCGCAGCCCGACGGCCCCACCAGGACCACGAACTCCTTGTCGTAGATGCTCAGGTTGACGTCCCTGACGGCCTGGACCGGGCCGTAGAGCTTGTTCACGTTCTTCAGTACGACCTGCGCCATGCGTGCATCAGCCTTTCACGGAGCCGGTGAGCCCCGAGACGTAGTGCTCGACGAAGAACGAGTAGGCGATCGCCACCGGGATCGACCCCAGGAGCGCGCCGGCCATCAGCTGGCCCCAGAAGAACACGTCGCCGCGGATCAGCTCGGACGTGACCCCGACGGGCACCGTCTTCTGATCGGGCGAGGAGAGGAACACGAGCGCGTAGATGAACTCGTTCCACGACAGCGTGAAGGCGAAGATGCCGGCCGACAGGATGCCGGGAATGGCCACCGGGATGATGATGTAGAGCATCGCCTGCCAGCGTGAGGCGCCGTCGATGCGCGCGCACTCCTCCAGCTCCTTGGGCACCGCCTTGAAGTAGCCCATCATCAGCCAGGTGCAGAACGGGATGAGGAAGGTGGGATAGGTGAGAATGAGCGCCCACGGCGTGTCGCCGAGGCTGTAGTTGCGGATGATCTCGGCGAGGGGGATGAACAGCAGCGTCTGCGGCACCAGGTAGGTGATGAAGATGCCGGTGCCCAGGCCGCCGGCGAAGGGGAAGTTGAGCCGCGCCAGGGCGTAGCCGGCGAACACCCCGCAGACGAGCGAGATGACGGTGGAGGCCATCGCAATGAACATGGTGTTCCACATCCAGGTGGCGAACAGGGTCTCCTCGAGCAGGCCCCTGACGTGGTCCCACGTGGGCTGGGTGGTCCAGAACGGGTTGTAGTTGATGGAGTTCCAGGGACGGTAGAGCTCGCCGTCGGGCCGGATCGCGGTGATCACCATCCAGTAGAACGGGAACAGCAGGAACAGGAGAAAGAAGGCCATCGGCAGGTAGAAGAACACCCACCTCTTCCAGCGCGCACCTTCGATCATGGCTTACCGGACCTCGACGCGGCGGATGTAGAGCAGCTGGACGACGACGATCAGGAACAGGATAGGGAACATGGCGAGCGAGATCGCCGCCCCTTGGCTCAGGAGCCCGGTGCCGACACCGATCTGGTAGGCGTAGGTGGCAAAGAGATGGGTGGCGTTGGCCGGGCCGCCGCCGGTCATGACGTAGACGATCTGGAAATCGGCGAAGGTCTGGATCACGGAGAACAGCACGACCACCATGGTGACCGGCAGCAGCAGGGGCCAGGTCACGTACCAGAAGCGCTTCCAGGGCCGCGCGCCGTCGATGGCCGCCGCCTCGCTCAGCTCGGGGCTGATGGTCTGCAGTCCCGCGAGCAGGCTGATGGCGAAGAACGGCACGCCGCGCCAGATGTTGACGACCATGATGGAGATCATGGCGAGGTCCGGATCGCCCAGCCAGTTGATGCGCCCGGTGATGGCACCGAGGCGATAGAGCAGCCAGTTGAGCACGCTGAAGGTGGGGTCGAACATCCACTTCCAGGCGAAGGTGGAGAGCACCGTGGGGATGATGAACGGCAGCAGGATGAAGGCGCGCGTGAACGCCTTGCCGCGGAAGCTGCGGTTGAGCAGGATCGCGAGCCACAGTCCGAGCCCCAGCTTGAAGACGGTGGTGACGCCCGTATAGAGGAAGGTGTTGTAGACCGACTGCCGGAAGATGCTGTCGCTCCACAGCCGGCGGTAGTTCTCGAGCCCCACGAAATCGCCGGGTACGCCCACGCGCGAGTCGGTCACCGACAGCACGATGCCGCGCACGAACGGGTAGGCGATGAAGAGGCCGAGCAGCAGCATGGTCGGCAGGAGCAAGAGGAAGGCGAGCTTACGCTCGTCCTCCAGGAGCCGCTGCCGTCGGGGCGGCGGGGCGTCCCCCAGCGCCGCTGTGGTGACTGCGGTGGCAGCCATGGTCGCCTGCGATGTTGCACGTTGCCTTCGCTCCCCCCTCCGAAGCGCGAGGGGGGAGCCTGCGCGGACGGTGTCAGCCGTACACGCGCTTGAGCTCGGTCTCGGCCCAGGCCACGGCCTCGGCGGCAGGCATGCCCTGGACGGCTTTGGCGTACATGTCCGTGATGATGTACTTGGACAGCACCTCGGCGGCCTTGGCGCCCGAGGGGCCGGCGTATCCGGGCGCGCGGCCGAGGCGGCCGGCCACCTTGTAGGGCGCCATGACCGGGTCCTCGCCCCACAGCTTGTGCTCCTCCCATTGCGACGTGCAGGGCGTGGCGAACCCCTTCTGCGAGATGAACCACCGCTCGTAGACGGGCCGGGAATGCGCCCACTGCAGGAACTGCTTCGCCGCAGCTTGGTTCTTCGAGTACCGCGGCAGCACATGCGAGTGATAGGTGTGCATGGAGAACTGCCCGGCCGGGCCCTTGGGCAGGGGAGCATGCAGGATGTCGTCCTTCAGCGGCTTGCCAGCGGCATCCAGGTACTTGTTGGGATTGCGCAGGGACTCGATGTAGATCGAGGCGCCGTTGAGGGTGGCGCTGATGGTCTGGGACAGGAAGGCGCGGTTGTTGTTGGTGTCGTCCCAGGCGAGTCCGCCCTCGTCGTGCGCGTCCTTCCAGAACGCGGTCATGAAGTTGACGGAGTCGACGGTCTCCTTGGTATTGATGACCACCGTCCGCCCGTCGGCCTCGACCTCCTTGCCGCCAAAGGACCACAGCAGGGGATAGGAGAACGTCGGCGCGTCGCCGAAGGTGTGCCCTAGCGTCTGCCCGATGGGGCGGCCCTTGGCCTTGAGGCGCTTGCCGACCTCGCGATAGGCCTCCCAGGTCTCGGGGAAGGTGTTGGCGCCCTCCTCGGCAAACCACGATTTGCGGTAGGCGATCATGCCGCCGATGATGGCCCAGGGCATCGACAGCCACCTGCGGCCGTCGTTGGAGTTGGCGCGCACCAGCGGATAGTGGCCGCCTTCGGCCTTGCCCAGCGTCTCCACCAGGTCCGTCAGGTCGACCAGGCTCTCGGCGTAGAGCTGCGGGTGATTGTTGTTGAGCATGATCAGATCGGGGCCGGCGCCCGACTGGATTGCCGACGTGATGCGCGGCTGCAGATCGTTGGCGTTCACCGTCTCGAAGGTGATCTTCATGCCCAGCGCCTTCTGCGCCTCGGGCAGGAGATCCTTGCGCAGCAGCTGATCGGAGGCCGGGACGAAATCGTTCCAGCGCAGCCAGTGCACGGTCGAGCCCTGGGCATAGGCTGGGGCGCTGCCGGACGCCAGGATGCCGGCGATGCCGCCGGCCTTTGCAGCCACGGTGCCGGTCGCCGACAGTTGCACGAATCTGCGCCGCGAAATGCGAGCCATCAGTCAACCTCCCTGTGTACAGCCGCGCGTCCTGCGCTGCCCCTTTTCGGGATGCGCCCTCCATCGGAAGACACTCCCTTGTTCGATGAAAAGTGTAGGCGCGCCAATCGTCCGAGGCAAGCTGCGGGAGAGCACCCCCGGAATGCGCCCAATACAATGTGATGATGGCTCGGCGCGCGGGACCACACTCAGGCCCGCCGCGGAAGCCCCTGCCGGGCCGAAGCGGCCGTACCTGCGCCGCCAGCAGGCAGATCAGGCGGTGAGAGCTCGGCTTCTCTCTCGCTCCCTCTTTGGCATGCTCAGGACCACGCGGGGCGCGAACGTCCGCTGCCCCGTCCGCTCTCCACCGGAGCCGCCCAAAAAGCAACGGCGGGCAGAACCCGCCGTCCAGCGCGTGTTGCGCGTGATGCCGAGGCATCAATCGCTGTTGGAGCAGCCCCGACGGCGGTTGCAGACACCGTAGTTCGGCGGATCGCCGTACGCGCTCAGCCAAGGGTCGCCGTCGCTGCAGCCCGGTCCACAGCTGCGGCCGAAGCCGGCCGGGTCCGACGGCTGGGCCTGGGCGACGGAGGTGGTTGCAACAACTGCTCCCGCCGCGACACCGGCTCCGATCCCCAAGGACGCCAGCAAAGAGCGCCGGCTGATGCGCTGCGAGGAAATATCGGCCTACGTAAGCGTCGCCGGCTTGTTACTCATGTTGTCGTCATCTGATTGCACGATTAAGTACTCCGTCAGATAGCGCCATTCAGAATCTGCACGTTGACCATTTTGTTCTAATGCTACAAGCACGGGATTCAACAAAGCCCCCGACGAAGTCCCCGCAATGCTCAATATGCGTGCATAATAGTGGTTGCACAATCTCAACGGGATCGGAGAGGTCGGCTCGGCGAGTTGGCAGCGCAGGGCGATGTCAGCGCTCGCCCGGACCTGCGGCTTGCGGGCCCGACGGCGGCGGCGGCGGAGGAGCCGCAGGCGGGGGTGGAATCGCCGCCGCCAGCTCGGTGGCCAGCAGCTGCTCGCCGTCGATCCAGTCGGTGGCCAACCGGCTCGTCTGCAGCTCCTCGCGCGACAGCCAATGCAGGCTGTCGCTCGGCGTCGCCAGGATCAGCGGGAGGATCGGGTCGCCGACGCCCATCTCGGTGAAGTAGTGCCCGATCTGGCGGTAGGTCCGCGGCGGGGTGCGCGTCTCCACCATGCGTCGTGTGACCCTGCGCGCCGACACGAGCCGCCTGCGGCTGCCCGGCTTCCTGTAGGCCGGCTGCACCTCCGTGTAGACGTAGAAGGACCTCACACGATGCACCCCCACGAACGTCTCGGGGCCGACGAGACGGCGCCTGCCCGCGGCCAGGATGAAGGCGCAGGAGGAGGCGCACTTGGAGAGGCGGGCCCTGGGCAGGCCGGTCAGCACGCCGTCGGTGCCGTCCTTGCGGCAGGCCGCGTCCGCCGGGGCGCAGGGCGTGAACACGGTGCTCGTCACCACGACATCGAGGCCGAGGCTGCGCACGAGGCGGCCGATGGCAAAGGCCTCGCGCACCTTGCCGCCGCTCGAATCGACGAGCACCGGCACTTTGCGATCGCCGAGCTGGCTCAGGACCTTCCTGAAGCGGGCGACCGAGCCGGTCTCGATCTTGCCCTGGGCGGCGATCCATTCCGGGCACTGGGGCTCGCAGCCCGGCTGGGCGCTGCGCACCAGGTAGACCTGCATCGGTGGCTCGACGACGGGCTGCGGTGTCGCCTGCTGGGCCAAGGCACCTGACGCGCACCACGCAAGACCCAGACTGCACACGGCAACGGCAACGGGCCTCATCCAGGCCTCCCCCACGCAACGCAACCGATCGGCCGTCCGACAGCACCATACCGCCGGGCCAGCAGGCATTCCAGAGCGCGCCCGGAGGCTGTTGCAACC
>Ga0075431_100005781_pt1 | contig 12234 bp, 14 predicted proteins | sample RhiMetdeltSRZDD5_FD_75297 | JGI IMG/M metagenome (GOLD analysis project Ga0075431, IMG submission 75297) | Populus rhizosphere microbial communities from Tennessee, USA - Rhizosphere MetaG P. deltoides SRZDD5 | ecosystem: Host-associated > Plants > Roots > Rhizosphere > Soil | place: USA... | reverse complement strand
GTCATCGATTATCCGCTGAACATCGGCGGGCGGCCGCTGTTTAGCTGGCCGTCGTTCATTCCGGTGACATTCGAGATGACAATTCTGTTCGCGGCGTTCGTGGCGGTGCTGGGAATGCTGGGGCTGAACGGGCTTCCGATGCCCTATCATCCGGTCTTCAATGTCGAGCGATTTGTGAATGCGTCGCGGAACAGGTTTTTTCTTTGCATCGAGGCGTCAGACCCATTGTTCGACAAGCAGGCTACGGGAAGTTTTCTCGAAAGCCTGGAGCCGCGGGAGGTCTGTGAAGTTGCGCACTGAGCTCATCGCGACACTGGCGCTGCTGATGGCCGGCGTGGGGTGCCGGCAGGATATGCATGACCAGCCGAAGTATCAGCCGCTTGAGCGCAGCAACTTCTTTCAGGACGGCCGGGCGTCGCGGCCTATTTTGGCGGGGACAATTGCGCGCGGTCATCTGCGGGAGGACGAACATCTCTATACAGGCAAGTCGGGGAAAGATCCGGTGAGCACGTTTCCATTTCCTGTTACTGAAACGGTGTTGAAGCGCGGGCAGGAACGCTACAACATTTATTGCTCGCCTTGTCACGATCGGATTGGTACGGGACTCGGAATGGTGGTGCGGCGCGGATTGCGGCAGCCGCCATCCTATCATATCGACCGATTGCGGGATGCTTCGGTTGGCTACTTTTACGACGTGATCACTAACGGGTTCGGCGCCATGGCGGATTATTCGGCGCAGATTGAGCCAACGGATCGATGGGCCATCGTTGCTTACATACGCGTGTTGCAGCGCAGCCAGCACGCCAGGCTCGCCGATGTGCCGCCTGACAAACGCGCTGAGCTGGGGGGCTCTGCCCGATGACTCCCGAGCTAGTGGCGGATTTTGATCGATTCTCACGCCGCGCATTGACCATCGGTGTGGCTGGTCTGGCGCTTTGCGCGCTTGGGTGGGTCATGAATCCGGCCCAGTTTTATCGGTCCTATCTGGTGGGATTTCTCTTCTGGAACGGCGTCGCGCTGGGCTGCATGGCGATCGCGTTTTTGCACCAGCTTTCCGGGGGCGCATGGGGAGTCGTCATTCGCCGGATTCTGGAATCGGCGTCGCGGACGTTTCCGCTGACGCTGGTTTTGTTCTTGCCGTTGATTTTCGGGATTCATAGTCTTTACATCTGGTCGCGGCCGGAAGCGGTGGCGCACGATCACATCCTGCAGCACAAAGTTGCGTATCTGAACGTGCCGTTTTTTCTGGGCCGCGCGGCGTTGTACTTTGCGATCTGGATAACGATTTCCTACTTCTTCAATAAGTGGTCGCTTGCGCAGGACCGTACAGCGGCGGAGCCCTGGCTCACCAAGATGCAGCTTCTGAGCGGACCAGGATTGTTGCTCTACGGGGCGACTGTCACGTTTTCCTCGATCGACTGGGTGATGTCGCTCGAGCCGCACTGGTTCTCGACCATCTACGGGATCCTGTTCATCGGGGGGCAGGGTGTGTCGGCGCTGGCTTTCGTCATTGCCGTCATTGTCCTGCTCGCGTCGAGGCCGCCGATGTTAGAGGTGATCACGGACAAACATTTGCGCGATCTCGGCACGCTGTTGTTCGCGTTCATCATGCTGTGGGCCTATTTCAATTTTTCACAATTCCTGCTGATCTGGGCCGGCAATCTGCCGACCGAAATTCCCTGGTATTTGAGGCGCATGCAGGGCGGCTGGAAGTGGGTCGGACTGTCCCTGGTGCTGTTTCACTTCGTGCTGCCGTTTCTGCTTTTGCTCTCGCGCCAATTCAAGCGCAATCCGAAGTGGCTGGGGATGATGGCCGGCTGGGTGATCTGCATGCGCATCGTCGATTTGTTGTGGCTATCGGCTCCGGGCGGCTTTAGCGTGCACTGGCTCGATGTGGCGGCGCCGGTTGGACTCGGTGGAATCTGGGTCGCGGCGTTCTTCTGGCAATTGAAGCAGAGGCCGCTGCTGCCGGTGCATGATCCACAGCTCGAAGAGGCTTTAGAACATGGACGGGACTGAGAATCGCGATATCAATGCCCGCGCTGTCGCCAAAGCTGGGCTGGGCATCGGCGCGCTCGTGGTCGGCTCGGCGCTGCTGATGTGGCTGTTATTCGATCAATTCGCGGGGCGAGAAGCGCGACACAGCCCCCAGCCTGAGGCGATGGCGGCAAGCAATCCGCGCAAGGAGCCGCCGGAGCCGCGATTGCAGCCGTCGCCGGTGCTGGATCTGCAGACGTTCCGGGCGGGTGAGGAAATCATTTTAAAAAATTATGGCTGGGTGGATCCGGAAAAGGGGATCGTTCGAATCCCAGTGGAGCGCGCTATGGAACTGGTGGCGAAGGAAGGACTGCCGTCGCGGAAGGAGGGGAGGAAAGAATGAGATACTCTTTCTTCACTTTTCCTCAACTTACTTTCCTCAATTCCCAAGGACTTGCTGCCGTGGCGCGGGCACTCGTGCCTGCCGCGTCGAGACTCATCTCGACGCCTGTCCATGGATCTGCATCGGCTGTGCGAACAAGCGTCGAGATAAGTCTCGACGCGGCACGCCACGGGCGTGCGCCACGGTGGCTTTTCTTGGTGCTTTTTGCAGCGGACACGCTGCATGGCCAGGGTATGCTTAAGCCGCCGACTAATCCGCCGTCCTCTGTCCGGCCTGCGGCGCTGCAAAATGTCGGCATCGATCAAAATCTGAACGGACGGCTTCCGCTCGATTTACATTTCCGTGACGAAAGCGGCCGAGACGTTCGTCTTGGGGAGTTCTTCGGCTCGCGTCCCGTGATTATCACTCCCGTGTATTACGGCTGTCCGATGCTGTGCACACAGATTCTGACCGGACTGGTCGCCGGCCTCAAGCCTCTCTCGTTCGACGCGGCCAAGCAGTTCGATGTCCTGGCAGTCAGCTTCGATCCGTCGGAAACGCCGGAACTTGCTACGAAGAAAAAAGACGCTTACGTGCAGCGCTACGGGCGCGACGGTTCAGAGAAAGGGTTTCACTTTCTGACCGGAGATGAGGCTTCGATCAAGGCGTTGACGCACGCGCTGGGATTCCGCTACACATACGACCCCGCGACGAAGCAGTTCGCTCACGCCAGTGGGATCATGGTCGCGACGCCGGAGGGCAGGATTTCCCGCTACTTGTACGGTGTCGACTATGCGCCCCGGGATCTTCGGCTCGCGCTGGTGGAAGCTGCCGACAGAAAGATCGGTACGCCGATCGACGGACTGCTGCTCTTCTGCTATCACTACGATCCGGCGACGGGCAAGTATGGCGCGATCGCGATGAATTTTCTGCGACTGGCGGCGGTTGTCACGGTGATCGGAATCGCGGCGTTTCTCATGATCCTGTTTCGCCGGGATCTCAGGACAAGCTGATGGGATCCAGGTTGCCGATACTTCCGGAGCAGGCCTCGACCTTCGCGGGTCAAGTGGATGCGCTCTATTTCTTTCTGGTCGGCATCAGCCTGTTCTTTTCGCTGCTCATTGCAGGTCTAGTCGCTTATTTTGCGGTCAAGTACCGGCGGCGGTCCGAGCATGATCCGATCCCCAAGCCGGCCACCGGCGGCACGACGCTGGAGATTGTGTGGTCGGTGATCCCGCTCCTGATTTCTATGGTGATTTTCGTCTGGGGCGCAAGCATTTTCTTTACGATTAACCGGCCGCCTGACGACGCGCTGGAAATTTATGTGGTCGCCAAGCAGTGGATGTGGAAGCTGCAGCATCGGGACGGGCAGCGTGAAATCAATGAGCTGCATATTCCGATGGGCCGTCCAGTGCGGCTGCGGATGACCTCGGAGGATGTGATTCACAGTTTTTATGTGCCTTCCTTCCGAACCAAGCAGGATGTGCTGCCGGGCCGCTACACGACGATGTGGTTTCAACCTACCAAGCCCGGCAAGTACCATCTGTTTTGCGCCGAGTATTGCGGAACGAAGCATTCCGGGATGATCGGGTGGGTCTATGTGCTGGATCCGCCGGAGTATCAGGCTTGGCTCAGCGGTGGGGCCGGCGAAGGCTCGCTGGCGTCGCGCGGCGAGAAATTATTTCAGGATCTGGCCTGCACGAACTGTCACAAAAGCGACGGCAGCGGACGCGGTCCCAATCTTGAAGGGCTGTTCGGCAAGCCCATAGAGCTCGAAGGCGGCGGGAAGGTCACCGTGGATGAGGCATATTTGCGGGAATCGATCTTAAGTCCACAGGCGAAGATTGCGGCGGGATTTCAGCCGATCATGCCGACATTCCAGGGATTAGTCACCGAAGATCAACTTCTGCAACTAATCGAGTACATCAAATCCACGGGCAAGAAAGACGAGCCTGCAGCGCAACCGGCAGGCAAGAAAAAGGCTGCACGATGATTACAGAGGCGCCGGTCGACACCGGCAACTACATAACGTCGCATTACGGCATCAAATCCTGGCTGTTGACGGTCGATCATAAGCGCATCGCCCTGCTGTATCTGATCGCAATTACTTTCTTCTTCTTTCTTGGTGGCGCATTCGCAGTCATGATCCGGCTGGAGCTGTTGACGCCGCAAGGGGATCTGTTTCAGTCGGAAACGTACAACAAGCTGTTCACCATGCACGGGATCATCATGATTTTCTTCTTTCTGGTCCCGTCGATCCCGGCGACGCTCGGAAATTTTCTTGTCCCTCTCATGATCGGCGCGCGCGATTTGGCCTTTCCAAGGCTTAACCTGGCGAGTTGGTATATCTTCATCGTGGGCGGATGCTTCAGCGTGTTCGCAGCCATCTTTGGCGGCGTCGACACGGGGTGGACGTTTTACACGCCATATAGCAGCACCTATTCGAATACTTGGGTAACGGTTACTGCGATGGGAATTTTCATCACCGGATTTTCGTCCATTCTCACCGGACTGAATTTCATAGTGACCATCCACACGATGCGCGCTCCCGGTCTTAGCTGGTTCCGGCTGCCGCTGTTCATCTGGTCGCACTACGCGACCAGCTTGATCATGATTCTGGGTACGCCCGTCGTTGCGGTAACAATGCTGCTTGTCGGCCTGGAGCGAATGTTTCGCGTTCCTATTTTTGACCCTGCGCTGGGCGGGGATCCGGTGCTGTTCCAACACCTATTCTGGTTCTACTCTCATCCGGCGGTCTACATCATGATTCTGCCGGCGATGGGAGTAGTCAGCGAACTGGTCGCGGCGTCCACGCGCAAGCCGGTGTTTGGATACAAAGTGGTCGCGTTTGCCAGCATCGCCATCGCGGTGTTCGGATTCCTGGTTTGGGGACATCATATGTTTGTCAGCGGGCAATCCGTCTACGCCAGCCTGGTCTTCTCGTTTCTCAGCTATGCGGTTGCAATCCCGTCGGCGGTCAAAGTATTCAACTGGACTGCGACCATGCACAAGGGGTCGAACTCCTATCACACCCCGATGCTTTACGCGTTCGGCTTCATCGGACTGTTTACGATCGGCGGACTGACAGGGCTCTTCGTGGCCGCTCTAGGCGTCGATGTTCACGTGCATGACACCTATTTCGTGATCGCGCATTTCCACTACATCATGGTCGGCGGAGCGATCATGGGTTATCTCGGCGGCCTGCACTTCTGGTGGCCCAAGATTACGGGGCGGCTGTACCCCGAGTTACCGGCGAAGCTGTCGGCATTCACGATCTTCGTCGGATTCAACTTGACGTTCTTCCCGCAATTTGTGCTTGGCTATCTCGGAATGCCGAGACGGTACCATGCTTACCCGGAAGAGTTCCAGGTGTTGAACGTCATGTCGACGGCCGGCGCGTCGATTTTGGCCTTCGGCTATGCGCTGCCGATGCTGTACTTTCTTTGGTCGCTCAAATGGGGGAAGCACGCGTCCCCGAATCCGTGGGGCGCGAAGGGCCTGGAGTGGCTGACGACGTCGCCGCCGCCCACTGAGAATTTCAAAGAAATGCCGGTGGTGACGGAGCCCGCCTATGCGTACGCGCCGCACAAAGGAGTGAAGGTTGTCGACGTCTAGTCATTCACCGGCGCTGCTGCACCATTTCGATTCGGTTGAGCAGCAAAAGGAAGCTTCGTCGCTGGGAATGTGGCTGTTCCTGGTGACTGAGATCATGTTCTTCGGCGGGATGTTCACCGCCTATATCGTTTACCGCAGCCTTTATCCGAACGCCTTCGTTGCCGCCAGCCATACGCTCGACATCACGATGGGGGCGATCAACACGGCCGTGCTGATCTGCAGCAGTCTGTCGATGGCGCTGGCTGTGAACGCCGCCCAGCTCGGGCGTCGCAAGAGCCTGGTGTGGTTTCTGATTCTGACCATCTTGCTGGGATCGGTGTTTCTCGGTATCAAAGCGGTCGAGTATCACGATAAGTTTGTGCATCACCACGTGCCTGGCGCTTCGTTCCATTTCGAAGGTCCAGAGCCGCAGAATGCGCAGTTGTTTTTCTCCATCTATTTTGGGGCGACGGGACTGCATGCGCTTCACATGATCATCGGAATCGTGCTGCTGGCGATTTTAGCTATTCGCGCGCAGCGTGGCCGATTCAGCAGCGAATATTACACACCCATCGACATGACAGGGCTGTATTGGCACTTTGTCGATATCGTCTGGATTTTTCTGTTCCCGCTGTTATACCTGCTGGGCGGGCATCTGCAAGGAGGAGGGCACTAACATGTCCGGGCATGCTGAGTCGAGGAAAGTGTACTACGCAATATTCGGCGCGTTGCTGGCGCTAACGTATCTGACCGTCGCGGTGGCGCGGATCGACTTAGGCCGCCTGAATACGATCGTGGCGCTTACGATCGCGGTCACCAAAGCTGTGCTGGTCGTTCTCTTCTTCATGCACGTCCGCCACAGCAATCGTCTAACCAAGTTAGTGGTAGTCGGAGGATTTGTTTGGCTAGCGCTGCTGATTGGCCTGACGATGCTCGATGTTACAAGCCGTAATTGGTTGACGATTCCGGGATGATCTTTGGTGGACGGCGGGGGGATCGAACCCCCGACCTCTGCATTGCGAACGCAGCGCTCTCCCAGCTGAGCTAGCCGCCCACTGAATAATTACAATATATCATGATGGCCAATCTGGATCTGGAAAAACAGCTCGAAAAGATGCGTCGCGATTGGGACGAGCGAGCGCGGGAAAACGCCCGTCACTACGTGGTCACCGGCAAAGTGGAATGGACGGACGAGGAGTTCTTCCGTTCCGGCGAGCAGACTGTTTCCGAAGAGATCCTCACCGACATGACCAACATTTGCCAGGGAAAGGATCCCAAGCAGATGCGAGTGCTCGAGATCGGCTGTGGAGCGGGACGCATTACCCGGGCGCTCTCTGGATTGTTCGGCGAGGTTCACGCGGTCGACGTCAGCGGCGAGATGGTTGGTAAGGCTCGCCTGGCGCTCGCCGACCGTCCGAACGCGTTTGTCTACCAGAACAATGGTAAGGATTTGTCGGTGCTGGGCGATCGTGTATTCGACTTCGCTTTCTCGACGATCGTCTTCCAGCACATCCCCAGCTATGCGGTGATCGAGAGCTACGTGCGGGAGGTCTATCGATTGCTGCGGCCTGGGGCTCTGTTTAAGTTCCAGGTGCAGGGGGACGCCACATTAACCACGGCCCCGGACGACACCTGGCTTGGCGTGGCGTTTTCCGACGATGCTGCTGTCGAAATGGCCATTCGCTGCGGCTTTGAGCCGCGGTATCGTCACGGGGCCGGTGGGCAGTATTTTTGGCTGTGGTACTTTAAGCCACCAGCCTAAAAGCCTGCCAATGCCGCGGAAACGACGCAAGATAGCACTGCTACCGTTCTGAAAATCACTTTGTATCTCATTCGTTTTCCCCTCAAGTAAAGAAAGCGGAATTATCGCGCCAAGCGGCTCAAAAATTCATCAGCACTCGGCGATTTTCGAGCCGGTATCGGTTACGCAGCACGATGGCGATGGCGTCGCTGTAGATACGATGCTCTTCCTTGAGGATGCGGGCCGATAGGGATTCGACGCTGTCGTCATCGAGTATTGGGACGGCGGCCTGGAGGATAATCGGGCCGGCGTCGAGGCCTTCGTCGACGAAGTGCACGGTGCATCCTGTAATCTTCACGCCGTGATTTAGGGCTTGGTATTGAGCGTCCAGACCGGGGAAGGCCGGGAGCAGGGATGGGTGAATGTTGAGGATGCGCTCCGGAAATTCGCGGATGAAGTGGGCGCTCAGCAGGCGCATGAAGCCGGCCAGACACACCAGATCCACGCGATTCTTTCTCAATTCGGCGATCAATTCCCGATCGTAAACTTCGCGGTCGAGTCCTTTGGATGGCAGACACATCGTGTTCAGCCCGCGCTGCCGAGCCACGTCAAGGCCTCGTGCTTCCGGCCGATTTGCGATTACGACTGCTATATCAGCCTCCAGGCGGCCGTCGGCGATCCGGTCGGCGATGGCTTCGAAATTGGATCCTCGGCCGGAGAGCAGAATGCCCAGCCGCCTCATCGATAAGCCACTCGTGGACGGCCCGCTTTGTGAGGAACGACAGTCCCGATTAGGTGGTACGGCTCTTTCATCCGGCGTAGCAGACTTTCAGTCCTGGACAAATCTTTTGGCGAGACTGCCAGAATCATGCCGATGCCGAGATTGAAGGTGCGCCGCAGATCTTCCGTGGGAACGTCCCCCAGACGGCGGAGCAGTTCGAAGACCGGCGGGGGTGTCCAGGAGCTAAGGTCGATCTCGACGCCGAGTTTTGGAGGCAGCATGCGAGGTGTATTATCGGTGATCCCGCCACCGGTTATGTGAGCCGCGCCTTTCAAGATACCGGCGGCCAATAGTTTGTGGATGGGCTGAAGGTAGCTGCGATGCACTTTGAGCAATTCCTCGGCAATTGTCAGCTTCAGCTCCGGAACGAATGTGTCCGGTGAGTATCCGGCCACCTCGAACAGAATCTTGCGGGCGAGCGAGTAGCCGTTGGTGTGGAGTCCGTTCGACGGTAGTCCCAGGAGTACGTCGCCCTTGACGATCTTTTTTCCAGTCAGCACACTCGCGTGCTCGGCTGCGCCGACGATGAATCCAGCGAGGTCGTACTCGCCGTCGGCGTACATACCGGGCATCTCCGCGGTTTCGCCGCCGATCAGCGCGCAGCCGTTATTGCGGCATCCGCGCGCCATACCGGAGATGACCGACGTGGCGACTGCAGCGTCGAGCTTTCCCACCGCGAAGTAGTCGAGAAAGTACAATGGCGTTGCGCCCTGCACGGCGATATCGTTGACGCAGTGATTCACCAGGTCTTCGCCCACCGTGTCGTGCCGGCCTGTCAGAAAGGCGAGCTTGAGCTTGGTGCCAACGCCATCCGCCGAACTGATGAGGACAGGCTTCTTCCATCCCGAAAGCGCATAGCAGGCGCCGAAGCTGCCGATCTCGGTGAGGACGTTGCGTGTGAAGGTCGACCGCGCGAGTTTTTTGATGGTGGAGACGGCGCGGTCAGCCTCGTCGATGCTGACACCAGCGTCTTGATAGCGAATCACTTGACTATTGTAGCCGCTGGCTGCGAGGCGCCAATTCGAGGCTTGATGACAGCAACGCCAACCGCGGAAAGCGCGTCTTGCAGCTTCTTGTACATTGCCTCATCGGCGTATGTTCCGACGATTGCGCCGCCAGAGCCGGCGAACTTCGAGGTCGCTCCAACACTTCTAGCCGTACGGATCATTTCCAGGTTGCCGTCACTAATCTTGTAAAGCTTTGCGCGCAGGTCAAAATTGGCATTGATCAAATAGTCAAGCTTCTTGCAGTCGCGGTTCAATAGAGCCTCTCTGCCTTGCTCGGCGTAACTGGCCCATGTCTTCATCGCCTCGACAACTTCCGGATCTCCCGCACGCCAGCGGCCGCGTATGTTGTCATGAAATACTTCGGTTCCCTCGCTAAGTGCGATCCGATAGGCCATATAGACCTTCGGCAGCAATCCGGGGTCAAGCGGTTCGTAATCACCATAACCCTGACTCTCCATGACGGCCTTGGCGAAATTCATATAGACCAATCCTTCATACGCCTGGATGACACGGTCTTGCAGGCCAGCCGGAACGCCGAGCTCCTTAGTTTCCGTTTCAAGAGCCAGGTTAGCCTGGACGGGTTGCGGAATTGGGACGTTGTAGTACGCGCACAAGGCGCGAAGCGCAGCGGTAATAATCGCGCTCGATCCGCCCATGCCCAGCCGCTGCGGAATATTCGAATCGTACTCAATTGTAAAATTACGGTCCTCGAGCTCGATGCCTTGCTGCTGGCAATAGTCCATGAATCGAATGACAAGCGCCTGGATGATGCGGATTCCACCGTAGTAACCCCGCCATCGGGTCGTCTCGTACAAATCGCGCAAGTTTTCGAACACGGGTAAATCAGCTTTGGACAGCTTGATTTCCAATCGGGCGCTTGGATAAAGCAGAACACGGGCGCGGAAGTTCCGGACGGAAAATGAAATCGTTTTCCCGAAGTAGCCATCGCTCGGGTTACCCAGAAATCCGGCTCGGGCATAACCGTATGTTTCTATGATCATGGAGACCTGCTCTCCATGTTAGGCGCGCTTTTACCCTTTTACAAGTTGAATAACATTTTTGTAAGGTAATGTTACTTCCAATCATCCGCGGCTAAGTACGACTTATGCTATATTGTGCGTGGGAGAAATCATGGCTAGAGGCAAATCACAAGATCGCTCGATGTTAGCGATGGCGCTCGTCGGCTACGAGCTTGAGAAGAAAAAGATTGAAGACAGAATCCGCGAAATCAAAGCGCAACTTGGCGGCGGACGAGTTACTTCGAAGGCTGATGACGCGGCGAGCGAGTCGCAGCCGAAACGGCGCAAACTGAGTGCTGCCGCGCGGAAACGGATTGCCGCCGCGCAGAAGAAGAGATGGGCGGAGCATCGCAAGGCTACGGCTCAGGCGGCTAAGGGCTAGTTAGTCGCGCGATTGCGCGCAGGCTAAAGCCCGATCCACCGAAATTGTTCGATGATCCGGTCAGTTGGGCCGTCGCCGGCGATGCGGCCTTTCTCGAAGAATACAGCGCGCTTGGACAGCGACCGGGCGAATTCTACATCGTGTGTCACGATCAACTTGCTCTGAGGCAGGCCTCTCAATAGAACAGTGAGGGAGCGCTGCCCGGGGGGATCGAGGAACGTTGTGGGCTCGTCCAAAACCAGGACCTCGGGGTCCATGGCCAGGACTCCGGCGATTGCGACTCGTTTCTTCTCCCCAGCGCTGAGATGGTACGGCGCTTTGTGCTGGTGCTCGAGCATCCCGACTTGATCGAGCGCAATGCGAGCGCGTTCGACCGCTTGATCGGGCGGAGTCCCCAGATTCAGCGGTCCGAAAGCGACGTCTTCGAGAACGCTGGGCATAAATAGCTGGTCGTCCGGGTCTTGGAAGACGATGCCGATTTTCTGGCGCACTTGCTTGAGCGTCTCGCTCTTTACGGGCAGGCCGCAAACCTCGATCGTGCCCTGTCCGTCCAGCAGTCCGTTCAAGTGCAGGACGAAAGTGGTTTTGCCCGAACCATTGCCCCCGAATACCGCCACAGTCTCGCCGGGAAAAAGGTCGAAATCGACGCCTGCCAGAGCGACCGTGCCATCCTCATATTTGTAGTGGAGGTTGCGTGCGATGATAACCGGGCTCATACCCGGATTACCGCGACTAGCGCTGCCGTCAGGAACAAGAACCCGGCGTCGGCCCAGACGAGGCTGGGTCTCGAAAGCAAGTTGAAATGGCCTTCAAAGCCGCGCGAGATCATCGACCGATGAATCCGATCGGCGCGCTCGTAGGAGCGGGCGAATAGAACGCCGAGCGTTCCGGCCGCAGAGCGAAAGCCTCCTTTGGGCCGAAAACGTCCTCCGCGGCATAGGGCTGCCAGGCGCATTCGATGCGCTTGTTCCGCGATCACAAACAAGTAACGATAGACGAACTGGGCCACCATTAGCAAAAACCTGGGCGTCCCCAGCATTTCGAGTCCTCGCAGTAACTGCGGCAAGGGAGTGGTGGCGACGAGAAGGAGGGCGGCCGATGCGGAAAGAAAGCTCTTCTCGACGACCATCGCGGCGCGGCGCGGCTCGCCGGAGATCCACGTGATTGCGGCCAAGGTCAAGGAGAAGGGCAGGACGATAGCGGCTCGACGCAACATTCCGATCACCGGCAGTCTCGCGGCGATCATTCCGCCAACCAGGACCGCAAAATAGAGCAGTCCCGGCAATTCGAAATCCCGATGGGTAGTAGCGACTGCGATGAGAAAGATAAGCAGTGACAGGATTTTTACGCG
>Ga0075431_100005778_pt1 | contig 12237 bp, 10 predicted proteins | sample RhiMetdeltSRZDD5_FD_75297 | JGI IMG/M metagenome (GOLD analysis project Ga0075431, IMG submission 75297) | Populus rhizosphere microbial communities from Tennessee, USA - Rhizosphere MetaG P. deltoides SRZDD5 | ecosystem: Host-associated > Plants > Roots > Rhizosphere > Soil | place: USA... | reverse complement strand
AGCGCCACTTCGTGGCGCCCGGTATCGCCTGGCTCATCAACACGTCCTTCCACGCCGCCGAGTGGGGGATCACGCCCGACGGGGCCAAGGCGATGGGCTATCACCGCGAGCTCGAGGTCGCCTGCGAGACCCTCAAGAAGATGCACAAGCGCGGGATCCGCGTGCTGCCGGGCGGCGACTACGGCTTCGCCTGGATCAAGCACGGCACCAACGCCAAGGACCTGGAGTACTTCGTGAGCTATCTCGGCATGACGCCGATGGAGGCGCTTCGCGCCGCGACTTTCTTTGGCGGACAGATAATGATGAAGGGGAACGAGCTCGGCCAGGTGAAGGAGGGCTTCCTCGCCGACCTGCTCCTGGTCGACGGCGACCCGGTGGCCAACGTGGCGGTGCTCCAGGATCCCAAGCGGATCCTCGGCGTCATGAAGGACGGCGTCTTCCACCGGGACCCGCAGGGGCGCGCCGCGCGCCGCTGGAGCCTTCCCGCCGCGTGAGCGGCGGCCCCGCGCATGCCGACCCAGCTCATCGAGCGGATGGCCGTGGAGTGTGACGGCGCCGGCGAGCCCGTCCTCATGATCCACGGGCTCGGCGGCACCTCCAACGTGTGGACGCCGCTCCTCCCCGCGCTCGCCCGGCATCAAGCGATCCGGCCGGATCTACCCGGTTCCGGCCGGTCGCACCGTGTGGAGGGGCCGCTGTCCATCGGCCGCTTCGTCGAGGGCATGCAGCGGGTGTGCGCGGCGCTCCGTCTCGACCGGGTGCACGTGGCCGCGCACTCCCTCGGCACCATCGTGGCCCTGCACCTCGCCGTGGCCGCGCCGCGTCTGGTGCGGAGCCTGGCCCTCTTCGGCCCGCTCGCCAGCCCGCCCGACGCCGCGCGGCCGGGCATCCGCGCCCGCGCGGCCAAGGCGCGCGGCGAGGGCGAGGCGGGGATGCAGGCGATCGCCGACACTCTCCTCACCACCGCGGTGTCCGCGGAGACGCGGGCGCGGCGGCCGGTGGCGGTGGCCGCGGTGCGCGAGCTCCTGATGCGCCAGTGCCCCGACGGCTACGCCCGTACCTGCGAGGCGCTCGCCGACGCGGAGGCGGCCGACGCCCGCGCCATCGCCTGCCCGACCCTGCTCGTCACCGGCGACGAAGATGCGGTGGCGCCGCCCCAGTCCGTGCGCCAGCTCGGCGCGCGGATCCCCGGCGCGCGGGTGGAGGTGCTGTCGCGCTGCGGGCACTGGACGCCCATCGAGAAGCCGGCGGAGTGCGAGGATCTCTTGAAGCGCTTCTACGCCCAGCGCATGTAGAGGAGCCAGCCATGACGAGCGTGCTCTTCACGAACGTACGCCTGATCGACGGCACCGGCGCGGCTCCGTTCGCCGGCGAGGTGCTGGTGCAGGGGAATCGGATCGCGCGGGTGGCCCGCGGCACGCGCGCTCTGCCGGCGGCAGGGGTCACCGTGATCGACGGCGCCGGCGCGACCCTCATGCCGGGGATGGTCGAGGCCCATACCCACTTCTCGTGGAACGACGCGGCGGGGCTCGCCGATCTGCAGCGCCTGCCCCTCGAGGAGCACGTCCTCTGGTCCGCCAACGTGGCGAAGCGCTATCTGGAAGCCGGCTGGACCTCCTGCGTGGGCGCGGCCTGCGCCAAGCCGCGGCTCGACGTGGTGACGCGCAACGCCATCAACCAGGGGCTGATCCCGGGCCCGCGCTACCTCGCGGGCAGCCAGGAGATCACGGTGGCGGGCGGGCTCGGAGACGAGACGCTGCCGCATCTGCCGTTTCCCGAGTTCAGCTTCGGCGTGCTCGTGAGCGGGGCCGAGGAGATGCGCAAGGTCGTGCGCATGTTCCTCAAGTACGGGGTGGACCACGTGAAGCTGAACCTCTCCGGGGACAACTTCACCCCCACCTCGCCGGCCGGCACCACGTGGATGAGCGACGAGGAAGTCGCCATTGCGGTGCGCGAGGCCCACATGCGCGGCAAGCGCGTGGCCGCCCACGCGCGCTCATGCGAGTCGGTCAAGCAGTGCGTGCGGCACGGCATCGAGATCATCTATCACGCCTCCTTCACCGACGAAGAAGCCCTCGACATGCTGGAGGCCCACCGGGACCGGCACTTCGTGGCCCCCGGCATCGGCATCCTCGTCGCCATGCTCGACCATGCCGCGCCGTGGGGCATCACCCGGGCCAAGGCGGTGGAGATGGGCTACGAGGTGGAGCTGGCGGCGGCAGCGGAATCCCTGCGGAAGATGCACAAGCGCGGCATCCGCGTCCTGCCCGGCGGCGACTACGGCTTTGCGTTCACGCCCCATTGCGAGAATGCGCGCGACCTCGAGTACTTCGTGAAGTATCTCGGGATGACGCCGATGGAGGCGATCCTGTCCGCCACGCGGTACGGCGGCGAGATCATGATGCGGGGTGGGGAGCTGGGCCAGCTGAAGGACGGCTATCTCGCCGACCTGCTCCTCGTCGACGGCGATCCGCTCGCCAACCTCGGCATTCTCCGCGACCAGTCGCGGATCCTCGCCGTGATGAAGGACGGCGTGTTCTACAAGGAGCCGGAGATCCGCTCCGCCCAGTCCCGCTGGGGCCGCTCGGTGGCATGACCGCCCAGTCCCGTCGGCGGTGGCTCTGGACGCTGGTCTTCGGCCTGCCCCTCCTCGCCCTGGCGGTGTGGGGGCTCGTCGACAACGCCAAGCTCTTCCTCACCACCGCGCTGAACGGCCTGACCCTCGCCGCCCTCTACTTCCTGGTGGCGAGCGGCTTCACGCTCGTGTTCGGCCTCATGCGGAACGTCAACCTCGCCCACGGCTCCCTCTACCTCCTCGGGGCCTACGTGGGCTGGGTGGTCGGCGACAAGACGGGGTCGTGGCTCGTCGCCGTGGCCGCCGGCTTCGCGAGCGCCGCCCTCGCCGGGCTCGTCCTCCAGGTGGCGGTGTTCCGGTTCATGCAGGGCCAGGACCTACGGCAGACCCTGGTCACCATCGCGCTCTCCATCATGCTCGCCGACGTCCTCCTGTGGATCTTCGGGGGCGAGATCTACACCTTCGACCCGCCCGGCGCGATCTTCGGCCGCACGTCGCTGCCGGTGGTGCAGGTGTACCCGACCTACCGGCTCGTGCTGCTGGCGATGTCGGCGGCAATCGGGGTGCTCCTCTGGCTGTTCCTGAACCGCACCCGCGTCGGGATGATGATCCGAGCCGGCGTGGACGACCGGGCCATGCTCGCCGCCGCCGGTGTCAACGTGCAGATGGTCTTCGCCATCACCTTCGCCATCGGCGCGGGGCTGGCGGGCTTCGCGGGCGTGGTGGGCGGCACCGCGCTGTCGATCGCTCCAGGCGAGGACACCCGCTATCAGCTCGCGTCCCTCGTGGTGGTGATCGTGGGCGGCATGGGGAGCGTGGTGGGCGCGGCCATCGGCGCGGTGCTCATCGGGGTGGCCGAGCAGTTCGGCCTGGCCTACGCGCCGACCTACAGCGTGATGTTCACCTTCGTCATCATGGCGGTGGTGCTGGCGTTCCGGCCGCAGGGCATCCTGGGGCGCCGCGCGTGAGCGCCGCCCAGTGGCGGAAGGCGATGAACGCCGGCGCGGGCCGCACCGCCTGGCCGCGCACGGCGGCGCCGCGCCCGTCGCCCGCGCCCGCGGAGACGAGCGCGCACTGGCTCCGGCGTCTGGGCGGACGGGTGCGGCCACGGCACGTGCTGGTGCTGCTGGTGGCGCTGGCCTACCCGCTGGTGGCCACGCCCTTTTTCACCTTCCAGGTCGGCGCGCAGGCGCTCGCCCTGGGGCTGATCGCGCTGTCGCTCACCTTCCTCGCCGGCTACGGCGGCATGGTGTCGCTGGCCCAGATGACCGTGGCGGGCATCGCCGGCTATATGTACGCGATCTTCGCCACCAGCGGCACCGACATCAGCCTGGGCTGGCCGTGGTGGCTGGCGGTGCTGCTCGCGCTCGCCATCGCCACCGTGTGCGGCATCTTCATCGGCTGGTTCTCCGTGCGCACCGAGGGCATCTACACGATCATGATCACGCTGGCCATCGGCGTGGCGTTCTTCTACCTCGTCCAACAGAACTATTCGCTGTTCAACGGCTTCCAGGGCTTCCAGTCCGTGAAGTCGCCACGCGTGCTCGGGGTGGAGGTGCGCGACCCCGTCCCGTTCTACTACCTGGCCCTCTTCTGGGCGCTCGCCGGCTACTTCGGCGTGCAGTACCTGCTGCGGACGCCCTTCGGCGTCGCCCTCCAGGGCATTCGGGACAATCCCCGGCGCATGGCCGCCCTCGGCTTTCACGTCACCGCGCATCGCGTGGCCGCCTACGCGGTCGCCGGGCTGATCGCCGCGGTCGGCGGGATCCTGCTCGTCTGGTACAACGGCCTGGTCTCCCCGGGCTCGGTGGGCACCAGCTGGCTGATCAACATCCTCGTCATCGCCGTGCTCGGGGGGATGCGGCATCCCATCGGGCCGTTCATCGGCGCCGTCATCTTCGTGCTGCTGCAGAACTTCGCCGTCGATCTCGTGGACCGCGAGCGGTTCAACCTGCTCATCGGCGGAGTGTTCCTGGTCATCGTGCTGTTCTCGTCGGACGGCGTCCTCGGCTGGTGGGCAGCCGGGAGTGCCCGCCTGCGCGCGCGGTCGGCGCAGGGGCGGCTGGGACGTCGGGTCGAGGCATGAGAGGACAGCTCCACTCACGCGGCCGCGGAGCCGCGCTCACCACGAAGGAGGAGACGATGCGGTCACTTCTGAGGCAGTGCATGCGGGGGCTCGCGGTCGCGGCGATGGTCGTCGCCGTCGCGGGAACCGCCAACGCGCAGCAGGTGGTCAAGATCGGCCTGCTCGCCACCCTGGAAGGTCCCTTCGCGGCGGGCGGCCAGGACGGCATGCGGGGCGCCGAGCTCGCCGTGAAGCAGCGCAACGGCATGGTGGCGGGCAAGAAGATCGAGATCATCAAGGCCTCGTCGGACGCGAAGCCCGACGTGGCCGTCAACGCGACCCGGAAGCTCGTGGAGCAGGACAAGGTCGACATCATGGTCGGCCCGCTGTCCGGCTCCGAGGGCATCGCGGTGAAGAACTACTCGAAGTCGCAGCCGAACATCACGTTCATCAACGGCTCGTCTGGCGCGCAGGCCACCACGCTCCAGGATCCGTCGCCCAACTTCTTCCGCTTCAACACCGAGGGCGCGCAGTGGATGGTTGGGCTGGGCGAGTACGCCTTCAAGGACAAGGGCTACAAGAAGATGGCCCTCATCGCCGAGGACTACGCCTTCCCGTACTCGCAGGTGCAGGGCTTCATGACCGAGTACTGCAAGCTGGGCGGCCGGGTCACCCACAAGGCGTGGGTGCCGCTCGGCGGCAAGGACTACTCGTCCGTCATCGCCAAGCTGCCCGGCGACGTCGACGCGCTCCTGGTGGTGCTGGGCGGCGCCGACGCGGTGAACTTCCTCACCCAGTACGAGCAGGCGGGCGGCAACAAGCCCATGGTGGGGGGCTCCATCACCGTCGATCAGACCGTGCTCGACTTCAAGGGCAAGCGGCGCGAGTCGCTCCTGGGCACACCCGCGGCCGGACCCAAGGCCGACCACTACGAGGGCGCGGAGTGGAAGAAGTTCGTGGCCGACTACAAGGCTAACTTCAAGGACGGCTTCCCCATTCCCTCCCTGTTCGCCTTCGTCTACTACGTCAACATGAAGGCGGCGCTGGACGGCCTCGAGGCGGTGAACGGCGACCTCTCCGGGGGCCAGGCCAAGTATCGCGAGGCCCTGAAGAACCTCAAGCTCCAGACGCCCACCGGCGTGGTGACGCTGGACGAGAATCGCCAGGCCATCGGCACCACGTTCGTCACCGAGGTGGCCAAGGCTGCTGACGGCAGCTTCTATAACAAGGTCGTGAAGGTGATCCCCAACGTCAACCAGCGGCTGGGCATGTCCAAGGCCGACTTCGAGAAGGTCGGGCTCGGCTCCCGGGACGTCCCCAACTGCCCGTAGCGCGCTAGGGGGCGTGGGGGCCGGAGCGCCGCCGCTCCGCCCCCACGCCCGACGCCAATGGCTTCCGTCACCCAGCTTCGCCCGAGTCAGAACGGCCCGGCGCCTCTCGCGTCGGGGGACGCGCTCGTCCTCGAGCGCGTCACCCGCACGTTCGGCGCGCTCCGGGCCATCGAGGACGTGTCCCTGTCCGTCGCGGCAGGCGAGCGCCGCGCCCTCATCGGCGCCAACGGCGCCGGCAAGACCACGCTGTTCAACGCCGTCACCGGCGACTTTCCGCCCACCGCGGGCGTCGTGCGCTTCTTCGGCGAGGACATCACCGCCCTGCCGCCCCATGAGCGGATCCGCATGGGGCTGCGCCGCACCTACCAGTCCTCGCTCCTCTGCCGCGACCTCACGGTGGCCGAGAATCTCTTCCTCGCCGTCCGCGGGGTGGCCCGGGGCCGCTTCGGCCTCCTCCGCCCGCGCGCCACGCACCCGACCCGGGCGGCCACCCGCGATCTTCTCGATCGCGTGCGGCTGGGGGCGGTGGCCGATCAGCCGGTCGCCGCGCTCTCCCACGGGCAGCAGCGGCAGCTCGAGATCGGCATGGCCCTCGCGGGGGCGCCGCGGCTCATCCTGTTCGACGAGCCCGCCGCCGGCCTGTCGCCCGCGGAGCGGCGCGAGCTGGTGGCGCTCCTCGCCGCGCTGCCGCCGCACATGGGCTACATCATCATCGAACACGACCTCGACGTCGCCCTGCGCGTGGTCGAGCGCGTCACCGTGATGCACAACGGCCACGTGCTCAAGCACGGCACGCCGGACGAGATCGAGGGCGATGCCGAGGTGCAGGCCATCTACATCGGCGGGGGGCGCCGCTGATGGCCTGGTTCTCCCGCCGGCCGGCGCCCCGGGCCACGCGGCCCATCCTCCAGGTGGAGCGGCTCGACGTCTACTACGGGCGTTCCCATGCGCTCCAGGAGGTGTCGCTGACGCTAGACCACGGTGTCATCGCGGTGGTCGGGCGCAACGGCATGGGCAAGACGACGCTGTGCAACGCCATCACCGGGCTGGTGCCCGCCGCGGGCAGCGTGCGGCTCGCCGGCGAGGAGATCCTCGGTTTGCCGCCCAACGTCATCACAGAGCGGGGCGTCGGCTACGTGCCCCAGGGACGGCGAGTCTGGCCGTCGCTCAGCGTGGACGAGCATCTCCGCCTCGCCGCGGGGGGGACGCGCGGGCCCTGGACGGTGGCGCGCGTGTATCAGACCTTTCCCCGCCTGGCCGAGCGCCGCGCCAATGGCGGCGCCGAGCTCTCCGGCGGCGAGCAGCAGATGCTGGCCATCGCGCGCGCCCTCCTCTTCAACCCCATCCTGCTCGTGATGGACGAGCCCACCGAGGGGCTCGCCCCGGTCATCGTTCAGCAGGTCGCGGGCATGCTGAAACATCTCGCCGCCGACGGGGAGATCTCGGTGCTGCTGATCGAGCAGAACCTGGGCGTGGCCATCGACGTCGCCGACACCGTGGACGTCATGGTCAACGGGCGCATCGCCCGCTCCATGCCGTCGGCGGAGCTGGCCGCCGACCGCGACCTCCAGCAGCAGCTGCTCGGGGTGACTACCGGCGCCGAGGTCGAGGCCGAAGCCGAGCCGGCGCTGCCCGAAGGCGCGTTCCCGCCGCGGGCGGAGGCGGAGGAAGTGCGGATCTATACGGTGCGCCGCGCCTCCGACGAGACGCCGCCCGACGCGTCGGCGTCCGCCGGCGCGACCGCGGAGCGGGCGGTACGCGGCTTCACGCGGTGGAACGCGGCCGATCCGCTCGCCGCGCCGCGCGACCGCCTCCTCGACGGCCGGGCGGAGCCGGCGGCCCCGCCGCCCTCGCTCGCCGAGGCCGCCGACGCGCTGGTCGCCAGCGGACGGGAGGCGCGCGTCGTCGAGTTCCCGGTGGCCGCCTCCGTCGGCCGCGCCGCGTACATCGCCGGCACCTTCGATACCAAGAGCCGCGAGCTCTTCTTCCTGCGCAACTGCCTGGAGAAGCTGGGGCTCCGGACGGTAACGGTGGACCTCGCGACCTCGGGCAAGCCCTCGCCGGCGATGATCAACCCGCGGGAGGTCGCGCGGCATCACCCCCGGGGTGAGGGCGCGGTGTTCACGGGAGACCGCGGCACCGCGGTGAGCGAGATGGCGGTGGCCTTCGAGCAGTTCGTGACCCGACGCCGCGACCTCGGCGGCCTCATCTCCGCGGGCGGCTCCGGCGGCACCGCGCTCGCCACCCCCGCCATGCGGCGCCTGCCCATCGGCGTGCCGAAGCTGATGGTGTCCTCGGTGGCGTCGGGAGACGTCAGGCCCTACGTCGGGCCGTCCGATCTGTGCATGATGTACTCGGTCACGGACGTGGCCGGTCTCAACCGCATCTCCGAGCGGGTGCTCGCCAATGCCGCCCACGCCCTCGCCGGCATGATCGCGTACGGGCGCGCTGCAGACGCCCCGTCCGACACCAAGCCCGCCATCGGCCTCACCATGTTCGGCGTGACCACGCCGTGCGTGCAGGCGGTCACCCGGGCGCTCGAGGAGCGGTACGACTGCCTGGTCTTCCACGCCACCGGCACCGGCGGCCAGTCGATGGAGAAGCTCGTCGATTCCGGCCTCCTCGCCGGCGTGATCGACGTGACCACCACGGAGATCGCCGACGAGATCGTGGGCGGCGTGCTCTCCGCCGGGCCCACGCGGCTCGACGCCATCGCCCGGGCGCGGGTGCCCTACGTGGGCTCCTGCGGCGCGCTCGACATGGTGAACTTCTGGGCGATGGACACCGTGCCGCCCCAGTTCCGCGGCCGCAATCTCTACCGCCACAACGCGAACGTGACGCTCATGCGGACGACGCCGGAGGAATGCGCGCGCATCGGCCGCTTCGTCGCCGACAAGCTGAACCGCATGGAGGGACCTGTGCGCTTTCTCATCCCCGACGGAGGCGTGTCGCTCATCGACGCGCCCGGCAAGCCTTTCTGGGACCCCGCCGCCGACAAGGCGCTCTTCGACGCCATCGTCGGGGGGGTGCGCACGACGTCTACTAGGCAGATCCGGAGGCTGGCGCACAACGTGAACGATCCCGAGTTCGTGGACGCCCTGGTGGCGGCGTTCAACGAGATCAAGGGCGCCGCCCCCGCGGCGATGGCGGGGGCGCGATAGGAAATCATGGCGCGCATCCCCCGCATAGCCATCCTCAAGCGCTTCCGCCGCATGATCCGCCGCGGCGAACCCATCATCGGCGGCGGCGCCGGGACCGGACTCTCCGCCAAGTGCGAGGAGGCGGGCGGCATCGACCTCATCGTGATCTACAACTCCGGTCGCTACCGGATGGCCGGGCGCGGCTCGCTCGCCGGCCTCATGGCCTACGGCAACGCCAACGACATCGTGGTGGACATGGCCCGCGAGGTCCTCCCCGTCGTGAAGCGAACACCGGTGCTCGCCGGCGTCAACGGCACCGACCCGTTCATGCTCCTGGACGACTTTCTGCCGCGGCTGGCCGCCCTCGGTTTCTCGGGGGTGCAGAACTTCCCCACCGTCGGGCTTTTCGACGGGACCATCCGGGCCCAGCTCGAGGAGACGGGCATGGGCTACGCTCTCGAGGTGGAGATGATTCGCGCCGCCCGCGCGCTGGAGCTCCTCACCACGCCCTACGTGTTCTCGGAGGAGAGCGCGGCGGCGATGGCGAAGGCGGGCGCGGACATCGTGGTCTGCCACCTCGGGCTGACCACCGGCGGCGCCATCGGGGCGGAGACGGCGGTGTCCCTGAAGGACTGCGTGGGCAAGATCGACGCCTGGGCGGCGGCGGCCCGTGCGGTGAATCCCGACGTCATCGTGCTCTGCCACGGCGGGCCCATCGCCCGCCCCGCGGACGCGCGCTACATCCTGCGCAATTGTCGGCGGTGCCACGGCTTCTACGGCGCCTCCAGCATGGAGCGGCTGCCCACCGAGGTAGCCCTGACGGAGACGACCAAAAAGTTCAAGCGCATCCGGCGATAGCGGCACAAGGAGGCCTAGTCATGACTGGTGCACAGTTCGGGGCGGCGATTCTGGGGCTGGTGGTGGTGGCGGTGGTGGTCGCCATCATCGTGTGGCTGTTGAACTGGCTGTACCTGCGCTCTTCCAAGGAGCGCGCCTTCGTGCGCACGGGCCTGGGCGGCCAGAAGGTGGTCATGAACGGCGGCGCCCTCGTGCTGCCGATCGTCCACGAGGTCGTGCCCGTCAACATGAACACCCTCCGCCTCGAGGTCTCGCGCGGCCGGGACAAGGCCCTCATCACCAAGGACCGGATGCGCGTGGACGTGGTCTCGGAGTTCTACGTGCGCGTGCAGGCGGGCCCGGAGGCCATCGCGGCCGCCGCCCAGACGCTCGGCCAGCGGACGCTCGAACCGGAGACCCTCAAGGAGCTGGTGGAGGGCAAGTTCGTGGACGCCCTCCGCACCGTCGCCGCCGAGATGACCATGGAGGAGATGCACGAGAAGCGGGGCGAGTACGTCAAGCGGGTGAAGGCGGCGGTGGCGAGCCACCTCCTGCAGAACGGGCTCGAGCTGGAGACGGTCTCCCTCACGCAGCTCGATCAGACGGGCATGGAGTTCTTCAACCCCTCCAACGCCTTCGACGCGGAGGGCCTCACCCGGCTCACCGAGCAGATCGAGCGGCGGAAGAAGATCCGTAACGACATCGAGCAGGACACCATGATCCAGGTGCGCAACAAGAACCTGGAGACCGAGCGGCAGGCGCTCGACATCGACCGCGAGCTCGAGTACGCGCGCCTGGCCCAGGAGCGGGAGCTCGAGGTGCAGCGCGCCGCGCAGCGTTCCGACGTGGCGCGGCAGCGGGCGGAGCACGAGCAGGAAGCCGAGCGCGCCCAGATTTCCGCCCGCGAGGCGGTGGATCGCGCCCGCATCGCCGCGGAGCGGTCGGTCGAGGAGGATCGCATCACCCGGGAGCGCGAGGTGCAGCAGCTCGAGATCGCGCGGCGGCAGGCCATCGAGCTGGCCGAGCAGCACCGCGCCATCGCGGTGGCCGAGCAGTCGAAGGCGCAGTCCGAGGCGCAGGCCGCCGCCGATCTCGCCCGGGCCAAGGCGGTGTCGGAGGAAGAAAAGGTCTTCACGGCGCGGGAGACGGAGATGGCCGAGCGGCGCAAGCGCATCGATCTCATCGGCGCCGAGCAGGAGGCGGAGCGCGACGCCCTTCGCGTGCGGATCGGCGCCGAGGCCGAGCGGGTCGCCGCCGGCGACCGGGGCGCGGCGGTGCGGGCGGAGGCGGAAGCCCACGCCGACGCGGAAAAGGTGCGGGCGATCGCGGCCCGGATCCGCAACGAGGTGGAGGCGGAAGGGCTACGGCTCATGAACGAGGCGGCCAATCTGCTGACGCCGGAGGCGCGGCTGTCGGCGATGCGCATCCGGCTGATCGACAAGCTCGAGGGCATCGTGCGCGAGTCCGTGAAGCCGATGGAGCGGATCGAGGGCATCAAGATCCTGCAGGTGGACGGCCTCGGCGGCGGTGGCGGCGGGCGCGGCGACGGGCGCGAGGGAGCCGGGCTCGCGGACAGCGTGGTCAACTCCGCGCTGCGCTTCCGCGCGCAGGCGCCGCTGGTGGACCAGCTCCTGCGCGAGATCGGCGTGGACGCCGGGGACGTCGGCAAGGCGGCGCGCGGCCTTCTCGACCGCGGAGGACAGGCCGCCTTGCCCACCACGCCATCCCCCAACGGGCCGACCGAGGAATAGCCCCCTCACCGGCATGATCAAGGTCTACGTCTCGAGCGTGATCGAGGCGCCCGCGGATGCGGTGTGGGCGGAGATCCGCGACTTCAACGCGCTGCCGAAGTGGACGCCGTTCGTGGCCGAATCGCGCATCGAAGGGGGGCTCGCTTCCGACAAGGTGGGCTGCGTCCGCAACTTCCGCCTGAAGGACGGGGGCGCCATCCGCGAGCAGCTGCTGACGCTGTCCGACTATGACTTCCAGTGCACGTACTCCATCCTCGAGAGCCCGATGGGCGTAGACAACTACGTCGCGACCCTCAAGCTCACCCCGGTGACGGACGGCGGCCGCACCTTCGCCGAGTGGTGGGCGGAGTTCGACTGCGCGCCCGAGCGGGAAGGGGAGCTGGCGCAGGCCATCGGGCAGGGCGTGTTCCAGGTCGGCCTGGACGCCCTCAAGCACCGCTTCCGGCGCTAGCTGTGAAGTCTCACGAGGTTCGTTGCAGGGGGGTTGTCCATCCGGGGGCTCTCAACGAAGCTGGAAGCTGCCAAGCACTCCAGAACG
>Ga0075431_100005777_pt1 | contig 12238 bp, 9 predicted proteins | sample RhiMetdeltSRZDD5_FD_75297 | JGI IMG/M metagenome (GOLD analysis project Ga0075431, IMG submission 75297) | Populus rhizosphere microbial communities from Tennessee, USA - Rhizosphere MetaG P. deltoides SRZDD5 | ecosystem: Host-associated > Plants > Roots > Rhizosphere > Soil | place: USA... | reverse complement strand
CGGCATCCCCGCCGGCACCACCGGCGCCCAGATGGGCGGATGGTTCAAGAAAGAGATCAACACCCTGGAGGACTTCAAGGGCCTCCGCTTCCGCATCAACGGCCTGGGTGGCCCGATCTTCGCACGGCTCGGCGCCGTGCCGTTCGAGATGCCTCACGCCGACGTGGTAGCCGCGCTGGACAACAATGCCATCGACGGTGCCGAGTTCCTGTGTCCGCATGACGATGAGCGGTTAGGGCTCGTCAAGGCGGCCAAATACAACTACGGCCCGTGCTGGTGGGAAAGTGCCGGCATGATGCACCTCGTGATCAACCTGGATAAGTGGGAGGCGTTGCCCAAGTCCTACCGGGCGGTGCTGGCGCGGGCGTGCGACGCCGTGAACCTCGGCATGCTCGCCAGGTACGACGCAATCAATCCGCCCGCGCTGCGGCGGCTGGTGGCGGCCGGCGCCACGCTCCGCCAGTTCCCGCAGCCCGTGCTCGAGGTGTGCCATCGGGCCACCGTGGAGCACTTCGCCGAGATCGCCGCCAAGGACGCCAAGTTCAAGAAGGGCATGGAATCCGTCACGTCCTTCCTCAGGGACCACCTGCAGTGGCTGCAGGCCTCCGACCACGCCTACGACGCCCTCCAGATCGCCCTCAACAGCCGCAGCTGAACGAGGCGGGGTCAGACCCCTGGCCAAGGCGTTGGCGGTATTGCTCCTGGCTAGTGGCCAGGGGTCTGACCCCGTTAGACCATCACTCCTCCCAGGCATCCGCATCGAGCGGATAGATGGGCCGGCGCACGCGGCGGTAGGGGATGCGACGGTAGTCGAAGTCGATGGCGCCGGGCGCCGCCGCGTAGAGGATCATCTTGGCGATGGGCTCGAAGCCGGCGCGGAAGTGGTTCATTGACTTGACCACCACGTACCGACGGGTCGTCGGATCGAGGCCCAGAGCGGTGAAGGCGCTGGGCGTGAAAGTCTGGGTGCGCTTGGAGATGAGCACGACGTCGATGCCGCCATTGGCACCCTGGGCGCTGATGGCGGCGCTGTCGCCCATACTGACCTTGGCGCCGAGCCCGTGCTGGGTGGCGTCGCGCGTGAGTCGTGTGATCGTCGCATCCAGGTCGAGCGGATCGCCGGACATGGGGCCGAGCTTGCCGCCGACGCGCAGCTTGAGCCGCGCGCCCTCACCCGCCTCGTAGCAGAGCGCCACGGCGCCAGGGTCCCAGATGCAGCCAACCACGGCGTTGGCCATGCCCCGGTCGAGCATGGCCCGCAGGAGAAAGGTTGAATCGCTGGGTGCGCCGCCGCCGGCGTTGTCGGCCATGTCCGCCAGCACGATCGGGCCCTCGGGCGCGGCGATGGCCCGGTCGAGGGCCGCCTCGAGCGGCATCCAAGGCGCCTCGATGCGCTCCCGCAGGCCGCGCAGCTCCAGGCCCAGCGCGCGGGCGAGAGCCGGGCCGTCAGCCCCACCATCGGCCTTGACGCTGCCGTCGGTGACGACGAGGACGCGCGTGCCCGCTTGCGGAACGTCGCCCCAGGGGAACCCGTGCGCGATCGAGATCGACAGCACGCCGTCGCGGCCTTCCAGTGTGCCGATCTTGCGCACGAACGAGGCCATGGGCTCGATGCCGGTCGGGTAGAGGCCCAGCATGCGGCAGTCGAACATGGCCATGCGCGGGACCGCCCCGCCTTCTATCGCCGCCGCGATGATCTCGAACAGCTCGCCGGCCCGCTCCCGCACGTCGACGTGCGGGTACTCCTTGAAGATGACGATGGCGGTGCTCGCCGCCACCAGCTCCTCGGTCAGGTGGCAGTGCAGATCGAGCTCCACGCCGATCGGCACGTCCGGGCCGACAACGGCGCGGATGCGCTGGACGAGGTCGGTCTCGCAGGAGTCCGTCGCATCCGCCACCATCGCCCCGTGCAGGCTGAGCAGCACAGCATCGACCGGCATGGCGTTGCCGAGGTCCTCCAGGATCTCGTCGCGGAACGTCTCGTAGACCCGCTGCACGGTCGTACCCGCCGGCATTGCGAAGGTCGCCAGGCTTTCCGTCACGCGCCAGCCCCTGGCCCGCGCGCGGTCGCGGAACTCGATCAGCGGCAGCGCGAAGAGATTGGGGGTGGCGCCGTATGCGCCGCCCCGCACCAGCGAGGTCTCCGCGAACAGCTGCGCCCCGGTTGGAATTGGCGAGAACGTGTTGGTCTCGGTGCCAAGGCAGGCCGTGAAGAGATGCATCCGTGTCCCTCTGCGCTGGAGCCGTGGTGGGTCAGGCCGTACCCTTCCGCTTCTTCGGCTTGACGGTCGTTACCTTGTAGACGGCACCAGTCCTGTCATAGGTGATCCATTCGCCCACCTGCTCGCCGTCCTTGAAATGGCCGGAGCGCATACGCACCCCGGTCTTGCGGAACCATTCCCAGTATCCCGTCGGCACGCCGCCGACCACCTGCCCGCGTGCCCAGACGCTTCCATCCTTGTGATATTGGATGTGCTCGACCGGCTTGGCCTTGGTCATGCGCGTTCCCTCGTGCGGATCGTCTGCATTTCAGTAACCGGCCGACGCGGCGGAGCGGCCCGCCCGCTTCGGCGGTGTTGGTGCCAGTTTCCGGCGGATGGCCCCTGCCCGCAACACCTGTGAGTGCCGATGCTCCGGGCACGAGGCCGGGAAAAGCGGCACATCTAGGCTTTGACTTGCCGCATGCCCGACTGTCTAATCGAAGCCCGTGGAGAGCTGCGACCGCCGGAGGCGGCTGCGGCCACGGTCGAGGCTGATGACAAGGGAGCGGACGATGAGCTGCTTACGCCGATGGGCGATGGCGAGCCTTGCGATTGCGGCTGCGGGCATGACGGTTGCGGGGCCGGCGCAGGCTGAGACGACGCTGCGCGCGGTAATGCACTCCGACCTCAAGATCCTCGATCCGGTCTGGACCACCGCCTACATCGTCCGCAACCACGGCTACATGGTCTACGACACGCTGTTCGCCACTGATGCCAACGGCCAGGTCAAGCCGCAGATGGTGGACAAGCACGAGGTCTCGGCCGACCAGCTCACCCACACGCTCACCCTGCGCGACGGCCTCGTCTGGCACGACGGCCAGCCCGTGACGGCCGAGGATTGCGTCGCCTCGATCAAGCGCTGGGGCGCCAAGGACGCCACCGGCCAGAAGCTCATGTCGTTCGTGACGGGCTTCGAGATCAAGGACGCCAAGACGTTCCTCATCAAGCTCAATGCGCCGACCGGGCTCGTCCTGCTGGGGCTCGGCAAGCCCTCGTCTGCCGTTCCTTTCATGATGCCCAAGCGCGTCGCGGAGACCGACCCCAACACACAAATCTCCGAGTTCATCGGCTCCGGGCCATTCGTGTTCAAGAAGGACGAATGGAAGCCCGGCGACAAGACAGTCTACGTCAAGTTCGACAAGTACAAGCCGCGCCCCGAGCCCGCCTCCAGCCTCGCCGGCGGCAAGGTCGTCAAGGTCGACCGCGTCGAGTGGCGCGCCATCTCCGACCACCAGCAGTCGATGAATGCCCTGCTTGCCGGCGAGATCGACTTGATCGAGGCAGCCCCGCACGACCTGCTGCCGCTGGCCCTCGCCGACTCCAACATCAAGTTCTTCAACTGGAACCCGGCCGGCAACCAGTACACCTTCCGTCCCAACTGGCTGCACAAGCCCTTCGACAACCCCAAGGTGCGCGAGGCGCTGTTCCTTGCCTTCAACCAGGAGGACTTCCTCAAGGCGGTGATCGGCGATCCCGATTACTACAAGGTGTGCAAGTCCTACTTCCCCTGTGGTACCCCCTACTCCACCGAGAAGGGCATGGAAGGCCTCTTGAAGTCGGACTTCAAGGCCGCGCAGGCCCTGCTGAAGGAGGCCGGCTACGACGGCACGCCCATCGTGCTCATGCACTCCACGGATCTGCAGGTGCTGACAAACCTGGCGCCCGTAGCCAAGGCGCTGATGGAGAAGGCGGGCTTCAAGGTCGATATGCAGTCCATGGACTGGCAGACGCTGGTGGGACGCCGCGCCAAGAAGGACGCGCCGACCGCCGGTGGCTGGCATGCCTTCCTCACCTCCTGGGTATCCGCCGACATCACCAATCCGATCTTCACGGGCTTCATGAACTCCGCCTGCGACAAGGCGATGTTCGGCTGGCCCTGCGACCAGGAGATTGAGAAGCTGCGGGACGACTTCTCGCGCGAGACAGACCCGGCCAAGCAGAAGGCCATCGCCGAGGCGATCCAGGTCCGCAACAGCAAGATGGTAACGCACCTGCCGCTCGGGCAGTGGTACCAGGGCGCGGTCATGCGCAAGACCGTCGAGGGGATGCTGGCGGCGCCGGCGCCCGTGTTCTGGAATATTTCCGTCAAGTGAGCCGTAGGTTGGGTCGAGCGACAGCGAGACCCAACAAACCTATCGGATCGGGTGTTGGGTCTGCGCTTCGCTTGACCCAACCTACACAAGGCAGACCGGCGCTCAGGCTCGCCCCCCATGCTGACCTATGTCCTGCGCAGACTTGTGGCGACGATTCCCGTGATGCTCATCGTCTCGGTGCTCGTCTTCCTGATGCTGCGCCTGACGCCGACCGACCCGGCCGCCATCATCGCCGGCGACAACGCCACCTCCGAGCAGGTGGCCGACATCCGCACGCGCCTGGGGCTGGACCAGCCGATCCACACCCAGTTCTTCCTCTGGGGAAGCCGGACGCTGCAGGGCGACTTCGGCGAGTCCTTCTTCTTCAAGAAGAAGGTGGCCGAGCTGATCCTGGACCGGCTCGAGCCCACCCTGTCGCTGGCGGTCATCACCATCGTCCTCGCGGTGCTGATCGCGGTTCCGCTGGGGGTGCTGGCCGCCTGGCGCCACGGCGGCTGGCTCGACCGCATCGTCATGGGCTTCTCGGTGCTGGGCTTCTCGGTACCGGTGTTCGTGATCGCCTACATGCTGATCTACGTGTTCGCCATCCAGCTCAACTGGCTCCCCGTCCAGGGCTACCAGCGCATCAGGCTGGGCATGGGCGGCTGGCTGCAGCGCCTGATCCTGCCGGCGCTCACCCTGTCCGTCATCTACGTGGCCCTCATCGCCCGCATCACCCGCACCAGCGTGCTGGAGGTGATGCACGAGGACTACATCCGCACCGCCCGCGCCAAGGGCCAGACCGAGGGCCGCGTGCTCATCCGGCACGCGCTCGCCAACGCCGCGATTCCCATCGTCACGGTCATCGGGCTCGGCGTGGCGCTGCTGATCGGCGGTGTGGTGGTGACGGAGTCCGTCTATACCATCCCCGGTCTCGGCCGCCTGACCGTCGATGCCGTGCTGGCGCGCGACTATCCCACCATCCAGGCCGTCATCCTGCTGTTCTCGCTGGCCTACGTGCTCATCAATCTGGCGGTCGATGTCGCCTACACCGTCCTTGACCCGAGGATCCGCTATTGAGCATCGAGGCCCTGCCCGGCGAGCTGACCGAGCTGGCGCCCGCGGCGCGGCGAGCCGGAACCATGCGCGCGCTCGTGCGCAACCCGAGCGTCGTGATCGGCGCGGTCATCGTCATCGTCCTCGCCCTGATCGGCCTGCTGGCGCCGGTGCTTGGCACCATCGACCCCGCCGAGATCAATCCAGCCTTCCGCAACAAGCGGCCCGGCGCGGAGCGCGTGATCCGCGATGCGGACGGCAAGGAGACGGCCTTCGTGCACCGCTTCGGCACGGATTCGCTCGGCCGCGACGTCTACAGCCGCGTGGTCTATGGCGCCCGCGTGTCGCTGGTCATCGGCGTGACGGTGGCGGTCGTCGCCGTCGCCATCGGCCTCACCATCGGCCTCCTCGCCGGGTATATCCGCTGGCTCGACGGCCTCATCATGCGCGTCATGGACGGCCTGATGGCGATCCCCGCCATCCTGCTCGCCATGGGCGTGGTCTCGCTCTCGCGCGCGGGGCTGATCGCGGTCGTCATCGCCATCGTCGTGCCCGACATCCCGCGCGTGGTGCGCCTGGTGCGCGCCATCGTCCTGTCGATCCGCGAGGAGCCCTACGTGGAGGCGGCCATCACCGTCGGCACGCCGACGGCGAAGCTGCTGGTGCGTCACGTGCTCCCCAACACCGTTGCCCCGCTGATCGTGCAGGGCACCTTCATCTGCGCCTCCGCCATCCTGATCGAGGCGATACTCTCCTTCCTCGGCATCGGCATCCCGCCGGAGACCCCCACCTGGGGCAACATCATGGCCGAGGGACGCTCGCTGTTCCGCATCTATCCCCACAACATCTTCTATCCCGGCGTCTGCCTCGCGCTGGCCGTGCTGGCCATCAACATGCTGGGCGACGGCCTGCGCGATACGCTCGACCCGCGCTTCGCCAAGCGGGTATGAGAGGCGGCGATGGTCGAAGCAGCCTCCTCCGTCCTCGCCATCAAGGGCCTCTCGGTGGAGCTGCCGCTGGGCTCCGACCGCACCCGCGCCGTCGACGACATCTCTCTCTCCGTCGGCCCCGGCGAGATCGTGTGCGTGGTGGGCGAGTCCGGCTCCGGCAAGTCCGTCACCGCGCAAACCGTCATGGGCCTGCTGCCGCGCGAGCTGCAGGCGCGGGCCGGTCAGGTGCTGCTGGAAGGCGAGGACGTGCTCAAGGCCACGCCCGCGCGCCTGCGCGCTCTGCGGGGCACCCGCATGGCCATGATCTTCCAGGAGCCCATGACTGCCCTCAACCCGGTCATGCGGGTGGGCGACCAGATCGCCGAGGTGCTGGGCATCCACACGGATCTGTCCGCGCCCGACCGCCGCCGGCGCGTGCTCGACATCATGCGCGCCGTGCACCTGCCCGAGCCTGAGCGTCTCATCGACGTTTATCCCCATCAGATCTCGGGCGGCCAGCGCCAGCGCATCATGATCGCCGCTGCCTTGGTGCTCGATCCGGCGCTGCTGATCGCCGACGAGCCCACCACGGCGCTGGACGTGACCACGCAGGCGCAGATCCTGAAGCTGATCCGCGAGCTGCAGGAGCGGCGCGGCACCGGCGTCATGTTCATCACCCACGACTTCGGGGTGGTGGCCGAGATCGCGCATCGCGTGGTGGTCATGCAGAAAGGCCGCGTGGTGGAGACGGGCGCGGCCGGCGACATCCTGCGCCGGCCGCAATCCGAATACACGCGCATGCTGATCGCCTCCGTGCCGAGCCTCAAGCCGCCGCCGCGCGCGGCCAGGACGGGGCCGGTGGCGCTGGCAACGGAGCGCCTCTCCAAGACCTACCGCAGCGGCAGCCTGCTTTTCCCCGGCCGTGTGGTGAAGGCGGCGCAGGACGTGGACATCGTGGTGCGGCGCGGCGAGACGGTCGGTATCGTCGGCGAATCCGGCTCCGGCAAGTCCACCGTCGCGCGCTGCATCGCCCGGCTGGTGGAGCCCAGCTCTGGCGCGGTTCGCATCGGCGACATCGACGTGGCGCGCCTCTCCGAGGGCCGCCTGCGCCCGCACCGGCGCCACGTGCAGATCGTGTTCCAGGACCCCTACCGCTCGCTCAACCCCCGCCGCACCGTGGGCGCCTCCATTACCGAAGGCCCCATGAACTTCGGCCTCGGCGAGGCCGACGCCAGGAAGCGCGCCAGCCGCCTGATGACACTGGTCGGCCTGTCGCCCGACGCGCTCGACCGCTATCCCCACCAGTTCTCCGGTGGCCAGCGCCAGCGCATCGCCATCGCCCGCGCGCTGGCCATGGAGCCGCAGCTACTGATCGCCGACGAGGCCGTCTCCGCGCTCGACGTGTCGGTCCAGGCCCAGGTGCTGAAGCTGCTGGACGATGTGCGCCGCCGCTTCGACCTGGCGGTGCTGTTCATCACCCACGACCTGCGCGTCGCCGCCCAGGTCTGCGACCGCATCGCCGTGATGCAGGAGGGCGTCGTGGTGGAGCAGGGCGCCACGGCCGAGGTGTTCGCCGCGCCGAAGCACGCCTACACCCGCGCTCTGTTCGAGGCCGCGCCGGGGCGGACGGTGGAGTTCGGGGCGGTGGCGCCGGCGTAGGTTGGGTCAACCCCGGCGAAAGCCGGGGGCAGACCCAACACATTCATGGCACCACGGTTCAGCATCGCCGGTGTTGGGTCTTCGCTGACGCTCGACCCAACCTACGGGCCACGGACCGCTACCGCTCCGCGGTGCTCACGGCCAGCGCCTTGCGCTCCTGCAGCGCGATCCACCGGCGGCAGCTAGCGAGGCCGATCTCGCATTTGACCTCGAAGGGCCTGGACCCTGCGGTTGCTGTCGGCTCCCCCCTCTCGGCAGCCGCAGCACCGGCCGGCTCGCGCTGCACGGTGACAGCGCCGGCGGCGGGCTCGCCCGTCGAGGCAACTGGAGATCCTGCCGGCGCGCCCTGCAATGCAACCAAAGCAGCGGCCGGCTCGGCCGCCGTTACGTCGAGCGGCCCGGCTGCCGCTACGTCGCTGACAGGCTCGGCCGGCGTCGCACCCACATCAGCGGCGGCCTTCCGGACGAGCTTGGCGACCGTGGCGCCCGACAGGAACGGGTTAGCCGCCAGCGCATCGGCCGAAAGCACCCCCTTCAAGGGTTGATCGGGCGGCGCCCTGAGCAGGCGTACGGCCGCGTGAGGGCCGACGAAGAACGCAAGCCGCACGTTGACGGTGGTCGCAGGCAGGCCCTGCTCCGTGAGAGCAGAGATGAGGTCGCTGGCATAGGCGCGCGCGGCCCGGCGCGAGAAGGCCATGTCGGTCCTCAAGGCGAGCACCTTCTGCTCGGTATGCCCCGCGACCTCGGAAGGAAAGTGCTTGCTCACCACGTAGAGAAACGTGGACTCGATGAACTGAAAGGGGCCGAGCGCCGTCGAGCGCGGGTTCTTCCTGTTGAGATGTCCGCCGGATTCCGCCGCCATCAGCCGATCGAGGAAGTCCTCCATCGGGAAGTCCTGTGGCGGAGCCTCCCCGGTGCCCTTCGCCGGAGCCTCCACGCCTTGCCCGGCGCCCAGGTCTGCGATGTCGGGAGGACCCGCCGCATGCCCCGGCATCAGCAGCAGCAGGGATGCACTGCAGAAGGCGGAGACGACCACCCGCCGGCCCCGCCCAAGGCCTACCCTCGTCTGAACCGGTGTTGCAATGGCCGCCTTCGCCCTGCCCATCAGAAGATGCGACGTCCTTGCGCCAGCGCGCGCCGATCCGTCGCGCTCCCGCGTGCCCGACTGCAGAAGCGCCGCGGCACGGTAGGCGAAAAAGCTTTCGCACCGGTTAGCTTTCAGCCGAGGGAGCGTAGGTTGGGTCGAGCGTCGGCGATGACCCAACACTTGGAGCCCTCACGTGTTGGGTCTGCCACCGGCCTACGCCGGTGTTGACCCAACCTACGAGGGTGACGTGCCGCCTCACTTCCCTGCAATCCCCGCGAGGCCGGCGTCGCGGATCACCTTGCCCCAGCGCTCGATGTCCTTCGGCAGGAACGCGGCCAGGTACTCCGGCGTGCGCTGCTCCGGCGGCAGGATGGTGAGGCCGAGTTCGCCCATGCGCTTCGCCACGTCGGGCCGCTCGATCATCGTGTTGAGCGCCTTGTTCATCTTGAGGGCGATCTCGCGCGGCGTGCCCTTCGGGAAGAAGAAGCCGTTCCACACCGTGGCATCGACGCCGTCGAGCCCCGCCTCCGCTGTGGTCGGCAGGTCGATGATCGACACCCGCGTCGGTCCCATGATGGCGATGCCCCTGACCGTCCCGCCTTTCGCCTGCTCGGCGCCGGTCTGGATGGTGTCGCACATGTAGTCGAGGCGTCCGCCCACGAGGTCCTGCATGGCAGGGCCGGCGCCCCGATAGGGCACGTGCACGACATTGACGCCCATCACCGTGTTGAGCAGCGTGCAGGGCAGGTGCGTGCCGGAGCCGACGCCGGCCGAGCCGTACTGCATCTTCTCCTGGTTGGCCTTGGTATAGGCAATGAACTCCTTGAGGTTGCTGACGGGGAGGTCCTTGCGCGTCAGCAGGATGCGTGGGCTATCGGTGGTGAGCCCGATCGGCTCGAAATCCTTCACCGGATCGTAGGGCAGGCTTCTGTAGAGTGTGGCCGCATAGGCGTGCGTGCCCGAGTTGCCAATCAGCAGGGTATAGCCGTCCGGCTCGGCCTTGGCGGCGCGCCCCGTGCCCACGGTACCGCCGGCCGCGCCGATGTTCTCCACAATCACGCCCTGCCCCAGCACCTCGGCCAGCGCCAGCGCCTGCACGCGCGCGCTGGCGTCGATGCCGCCGCCCGCCGCGAAGGGGACGATGAGCGTGACGTTCTTCGCCGGCCAGTCCTGCGCGGACGCACCTGTTGCGAGGAGTGCGAGCGCGGCCAGCACGGCCGCCATCGGCTTGAATTTCATCACCGGCGTTCCCCCAGACAGTGTTGTTCGGGCCGGAGACTAGGCCGGCGATCCTTCACCGGCAACCAAAGTCCGGCGTGGCAAAAGTCCAGCGTGGACGCGCACCGAAAGCGGAGCTCCCGTGCTGCCCCCTGCTTGCCTATGGGGTGCATGCCCTGCTCTATTGGATGCACGCCAGCGCGAGCACACCGTAGGAGTAACGGCCATGAACCTCGCCGAGTATGCCAGCTACGACGCCCTGGGCCTGGCCGAGCTGGTCGCCCGGAAGGAGGTCAGCCCCAAGGAGCTGGCGCTGACGGCGGTCGCAGCCAAGGACCAGGTGGACGGCGCCGTCAAATCGGTGGTGGAGCTCTATCCCGACCGTATCGAGGGCCTCGACGAGGCGAGCCTCGGCAACGGTCCGTTCCGCGGCGTGCCGTTCCTCATCAAGGACGTGTTCGGCCACGAGAAGGGCCGCAGAATAGAGTTCGGCTCGCGCCTGTGCGAGGGCATGACAGTCGAGGCGGGCACCTGCTTCGTCGACCTGCTCAAGGCCGCCGGCGTCAACATCCTGGGCCGCTCGGCCGCGCCGGAATACTCCATGTCCGCCACCACCGAGACCGTCCTCTACGGCAACACGTCGAACCCCTGGAAGCAGGGCTGGTCCGCCGGCGGCTCCACCGGCGGCGGCATGGCGGCGGTGATTGCCGGCATCGTGCCCATCGCCCACGGCTCCGACATCGGCGGCTCCATCCGCATCCCGGCCTCCTGGTGCGGCGGCGTCGGCCTCAAGCCGTCGCGCATGCGCGTCTCCATCGGCCCGGTGGTGGACGAGGGCGGCTGGGGCTACTCCATGAATTTCGTGCAGACCAAGACCGTGCGCGACGCCGCGGCCATGCTCGACTGCGTATCCATTCCACAACCCGGCGACCCCTTCATCATCCCCAAGCCCGACGAGCCCTTTGCCTCGCTCGCCACGAGGTCGCCCGGCAGGCTGAAGGTGGGGATCGTGCTCGACAAGCTGCTGGGCGTCGATGTCGATCCGGAGGTCGCCCAGGCGGTCGAGGCCGCCGGCAAGGCGCTGGCCGACATGGGCCACGCGGTCGAGACGGCGAAGGTGGAGATCGATGGCGAGGCCATGGTGCGCGCCACCACCGACATCTTCTTCTTCGGCTTCGACTCCCGCCTCGACGCCTATGCCCGGCGCAGCGGCCACAAGGTGGGCCCCGAGACGCTGGAGCCCGTCATTCTCTCCGTCTACGAGGCCGCCAAGGAGATCACGGCGGAGCGTTTCATCGCCGCCAACGCCGCGGCCAACGTCGCGCGCCGCCGTCTCGGCCGGTTCTTCACCACGTACGACATCTGGCTCTCGCCCACCACCGCGCGCGTGTCCGAGCCCTGGGGCCGGTATCACCTGTCCAAGCCGGGCGTGGGCTGGCACAATCTGATCGCCGAGCTGTTCAACGCGCCGTGTCAGTACACCATTCCGCACAACGTGATGGGCACGCCGGCAATGTCGTTGCCGCTCGCCATGCATTCCACGGGCGTCCCCATCGGCGTGCAGATCGCCGCCAAGCCCGCCGCGGAGCACTTGGTGCTGCAGCTCGCCACGGCCCTGGAGGCCGCCATGCCCTGGCGGGACCGCGTGCCCCCGCTGCACGTCTCGCGATAGGTGTCATACCCAGCGGGCTGAAAACGAAACACAGGACCGACGCGCCGCCCGGATCCCCTCTCCCCGCTTGCGGGGAGAGGGCTAGGGTGAGGGGCAGCCACAAGGGAAACCCTCTCCACGAGGGGCCTTCGAGCGCAGATTCCAGGCAGTGTGCAGACCGGCCGTTGATGGGTTGGAGCCCTTTGCCCCTCACCCCATCCCTCTCCCCGTCACCCTCGGGATCATCTCGACGAGGTGACGCTTGCGGCTGGCCCGAGGGCGGCGAGGAGAGGGAGGAGCGCGCC
>Ga0075431_100005770_pt1 | contig 12244 bp, 8 predicted proteins | sample RhiMetdeltSRZDD5_FD_75297 | JGI IMG/M metagenome (GOLD analysis project Ga0075431, IMG submission 75297) | Populus rhizosphere microbial communities from Tennessee, USA - Rhizosphere MetaG P. deltoides SRZDD5 | ecosystem: Host-associated > Plants > Roots > Rhizosphere > Soil | place: USA... | reverse complement strand
AGGAGAAGGAAGGTGCCCGGTGGTGCCGCTGGTCTTCAAAACCAGTCTGGGGGTCGTAAGGTCCCCGGAGGGTTCGACTCCCTCCCTTCTCCGCCACAAAAATATCGATAAATTCAATGCCGACAATTTGCGACTGCGACTTAGACCCATCGTAGCCCGAATGCGCTTGAGAGGGCCCGGTTCACGACAATTCATTACTCTGTTTTTCTCAGTGACGATTGTGTCATGAAATAAGAATCGCTGAAGAACGCCCTGGCATTAGGTTCCGCGCGGTTGTATATCGTGCTTTACTCTAATACGATCTTGGTTATGCGTTTTCTTTCATTTACCCTGAGATCGGATCGTGGGTGTATCGAGGCCATCGAGCGTTTGATTTCCGTTGTTTGCGATTAGCAGATTCAAAATGGGCATTCCTTTACGCCAAAGTCTGGCCATTCTAAGTTACGTTGTGAAAAAGCGCTTGCAGGGCGTTGAGCGCTATCCGCTCGTGCTTATGTTGGAGCCGTTGTTTCGCTGTAATTTGGCCTGTGCTGGCTGCGGCAAAATTGACTATCCCGAAGAAATTCTCGATCGCCAGCTGAGTCCGGCGGAATGCATGGCTGCCGTCGATGAATGTGGGGCTCCCGTGGTTTCCATCGCCGGGGGTGAGCCTTTAATCCACAAAGACATGCCGGAGATCGTTCACGGCTTTATTGAGCGCAAGAAGTTCGTTTATTTATGCACGAACGCGTTACTTCTTTCTCGACGGATCAACGAATACGCCCCTTCGCCCTACCTGACATTTTCGGTTCATCTGGACGGCAACCGCGACCGGCACGACGCCTCAGTCTGCCGCACGGGAGTATTTGATGAAGCTGTAAAGACAATTCAAATGGCGATCCAAAGGCGGTTTCGGGTAACGATTAACTGCACTCTGTTCCAAGGCGAGTCCGCGCAAGAGGTGGCAGCCTTTCTCGATGACGCGATGGCGCTCGGAGTGGAGGGGGTAACCATTTCGCCGGGTTTTAATTACCAGCATGCGCCCCAACAAGACGTTTTCATCCAGCGCAATGCGAGCAAACAACTGTTCAGAAATATTTTCAAGCTGGGCAAGAAGCGCGGCTGGCGGCTCAATCACTCGAGCCTGTTTTTGAATTTTCTTGCCGGTAACGAGACTTACCGTTGCACACCCTGGGGCAACCCAACGCGTAATGTGTTCGGTTGGCAAAAGCCCTGTTACTTGCTCGTGGACGAGGGGTATGCGCCGACATTCAAAGCATTGATGGAAGAAACGAAGTGGGATCGTTATGGCACCGGCAACAATCCCAAATGTGCCAACTGCATGGCGCATTGCGGTTATGAAGCCACCGCTGTCAATGATGCCATAGGTCATCCGCTCAAGGGTTTAGGCGTTTCGCTGCGCGGTCCAAAAACCGAAGGGCCCTTCGCACCCGAGTTGCCCACTACCTATTGAATCAACGAAAAATTTCCGCCTTTGAAGCTGGAACGTCAAGCAAACTTTTTCTTCGGCGGCTTCTGCGCCACATAGCCGTTTTTGTAAAACCAATCTATCTCATCACGCAGAGCCTCGACGCCAGGTCGTGGAGCATAGCCGAGTTCGCGCCGCGCCTTTTCGCTGGAGAAATACATGAGCTTGCGGGACATGCGGACAGCATCAATGGTGATCATCGGTTCGCCTCCTCCTCGAACACGCGCTACGCCTTCAGCGACGTAGGCGATCGGGGTGACAAGCCAATGTGGCAGGCATATACGTGGCGGGCGCCGGCCGGTAAGTTCAGCCACGGTTTCCAAAATCCATTGAAGGGTTCGATTCTCGCCACCTAGAATGTAGCTTTCGCCAACCACTCCCCTGTCGTAAGCCAACAGATGACCGGCTGCTACATCGTCCACGTGGACCACATTCAGCCCGGTATTTACATAGGCAGGCATGCGCCCCGAGGCGGCTTCGATAATCATTCGTCCGGTCGGCGTCGGCTTGATATCACCCGGCCCGAAGGGCGCCGCGGGGTTCACGATAATCACCGGTATCCCTGCCTCTTCCACTAAACGTTTCACCTCGCGCTCAGCCAGAAACTTCGATTGCTTGTAGGCGCCAATGATGTCGCACAGCTCCGCGTGGGAGGCTTCATCGGCAGGGAGGCCATCGCTTCTTAAGCGCAAGGTCGCCACGCTCGACGTGTATACGACACGCGACACTCCCGCGGCCGCCGCCGCTCGGAGTAGATTGACCGTCCCCTGAACATTGGTCCGGTTCATTTGCTCTCGATCAGGCACCCAGAGTCGATAATCCGCAGCCACATGAAACATAGCCTCGCAGCCGCGCACCGCGCGCTGGAGTGACTCGGGCTCAACGAGATCGCCCGTAACGATTTCACAGTGGACGCCCGTCAAGTTGCGCCGGTCGCTGTTGGGGCGGACCAGGGCGCGCACCTGGTGGCCCGCAGCCACCAGAGAACGCAGCACTGCCGCGCCGACAAAACCTGTCGCACCGGTCAATAGGGTGGTCATGGCTGTTGCTTTCGCCTGCCCGATTCAAAGCTCCGCGCAGCAAAGCGCAAGTTCTGGGCTTTCGCGCCGGCCGTCGCTCTTTTCTCTAATTTAGAATTTTTAAAATAACAAACTCGGCAAGCTGGTTGATAAAATAACCTTTCAATGAAATTAATCTAACCGTGAACAGGATCACCTGCCCTTTAGCTTTGCGAGTTTCGTGGGTTTTCATCTTGCTCGCGCTGTCCGCCTGTGCCGGCCTGCCGGTGCGCGGCACAGTGGGCGGGCAAACGATCGCAACTCGAGTAGACTCGGAAGTGGCGCGCTACTATCTGGGAAGTTATCTTGCCGGCAACCGCACCAATCCGACCCTCGATGCGCGCATCGATCAGATTTATCAGGCTATCGACGGCCACCTGCCCGGCCGCATCGAGCTCAAAGAATTGAGCGACGAATTTTCTGTTGACTTCGCAGCACTGTACATGGCCGACCAGATCGCTCGTGTGCCTGCAAATCGTCGCTTTCGGAGCGCCTTCGATCAAGTGTACGAATACACCCGCAAAGCTTTCTCAGAAGGTCGAATGCAGGTACCTCAAGCTGGCAATTATGATGTGCTGTTTGTGCCGACCTATCTCTATAAACGTCTTACCTTTACCGGTGCCGATATGGCTGTTCCGCGAAAGGCGCTCCAAAAGGTAGGATTTACCTGCCATTTTGTCGAAACCCAAGACGACGGCACGATTGAAGCAAATGCAGATCTGGTGGCTGCCGCTATTCGCCGCCTCGCGCCGAGCGGCCGACGGTTGATCATAGTGAGCGCCAGCAAGTCCGGCCCAGAAGTTGCGCTAGCGCTAACCAAACTTGGGCCCGCTGAAACCCACCACGTTGCGGCATGGATCAATACGGTGGGCGCACTCCAGGGCACGCCACTAATAGATGACCGCGTTCTTCCCGAGGTTGAATTTATAGTCGGCAAGGTCAATCCGGCCGGCGTTGCAAGTATGACGACAACGCAAAGCCGTCAACGGTTCGAATCCTTCCGCATCCCCAAACATGTGTTTGTGGTCAACTACTTTGGTATACCCACGGTTGGCAGCATTTCGTTTTTGGCAGCCAAAGGCTTTTATCCGCTGCGAAAGTACGGGCCCAACGATGGGATTGTGCTGTTACCGGATATGATTTTTCCAGATGGAGTAACGCTAGCTGAGGTGGGCAGTGACCATCTTCGGCTTAACGACCATATGGATATTGCCGGAGTGGCATTGGCAGTGACTGTAATCAATTGGCTGGAAAGCCAGCCATGACCATCAAATGGTCAATGAGCTGGAAAGTCATGATCATCAAATGTCGCCGGCTCCTGAGGATTAGTTACGCGATCATTCCGCCGAGGCTTCTGAGCATGGCGACCACTTCGTCGGGCAAAACGGGCGGAATCTTTCCCATCATGTGGCAAGCAATGAGATTGTTGGCGGTCTGCTCAATGATGAGGGTCATATCGATGGTTTGACGCAGATTTGGTCCGCGGACGATAAGGCCGTGGTTCTGCAGGATCACTGCGCTAGCGTCCTTCACAGCCGCACCAACTGCATCGGCTAGCTCGGCCGTTCCGGGCATGATGAACGGGATGCGCGGGATCTCCCCGATGTATGCGGCTTCTGTCGAGATCGGCAGAAATGGGATGCCCGACAGACCCAAGAGCGTTGCCTTCGGCGCATGCGAGTGGATCACCGCGCCGACATTTGGGTTGCTGCGGTACACCGCGCAGTGCAACATGCGCTCGCTCGATGGTGCATGGGGAGGATCACCGATCGGATTTCCCTCCAGATCGATGCGCACCAACATATCGCTTCGAAGCGCGCCCTTGAAGCACGAATTGGGCGTGATCCACAGTTCGTGTTTGCCTGGGATACGCACGCTTACGTTGCCGCCCGTCGCAGTAATGAGTCCGTGAGCGTACATTTCCTCAACGGTGCGAATGACTTCGGCGCAAATATCACCGGCGACAATTCGATCCGCGTCCGCGCCGCTTGGCGCGGGCATAGTAAGCGTCCCGGCAGGTGCATTGTTCTGCGTGAGTTCTGCGTAGGCTACCCGTTCAAAAACGGCGTCAAGATCTTTGACTTCGGCGCGAGCCTCGGTGTAGAGACGATTGAAATCGTTCTGAATGCGCTGCAGCGACATAGCCTTGATCGTGTCGCCAATGAATGACAGTTTGCCGGTCATCGCCGCCTTCGGACCGTTCTCTTTTCCGGTAAACAGCTTATCGAGAATATCAGCCTTCATTTTCAAAGTGACTTGCGGCTTGTCCGGCGACTCGCCCACGCCGCAACGCACTGCGCCTTGATCGAAAGCGGTATAGAAAGAGATTTTTATATCCGTGAGCTCATAGCGTACCGTCACCCGCCGGCCTTCAGCAAATGACAGGATTTTCTCATCGCGGTTCACCCGCTGGGTAAAGATGTCCAAGAGTTGTTCCATATGCGTACGCACTTCATTGAGTAGGTCCGAATCCGTGGGGTCCTGGTGCGTAAGCGAATGGTCGCTTCGCGGCCCAATAGTCTCCGATCGAGAACCGAGAAAAGCATTCTTGAGACCGGACAGCAGGCTTTGCTTCTTTGCTGCACGCGGCGTTGCGGCGTGCAAGACCGACGACGCCTCTGGAGGCGACCCGGTCTGCGTGCTGCTGCTAGGAAGGTCGGTTACCGACGGCCGAGAGTTCTGCCGTAGTCGCTCGAGAATTTCAGTGGAAGGCACCGGCCGCGGCGAGATCCAACTGAAATGCTCGAGGACCTCAGCATTGGCGACGTTAGGCGCCCGCCCGTCGTGCAGGAGGTCAGCCAGGTTCGCGGCCACGATGGCGCCCTGGTGGGAGAAGACTTCGAAGGTGTTGCCGCCGACGTGCGGCGTGGCGATCACATTCGCAAGCTGGAGCAGCGGATGATCTAAGCCTGGCGGCTCGATGGGAAACACGTCCACCGCCGCGCCCGCAAGGCGCCCTTCCTTGAGCGCCGAGACAAGCGCCGTTTGATCGACCAGGGACGCGCGCGCGGTGTTAACCAGGTACGCCTCCCGCTTCATCTTCCTAATCTCCGCGGGGCCGAGCAACGCCCGTGATTCGTCGGTCACGGCTGCATGCAGGGTGACGAAATCGCTCTCGGCAAGGAGTTGTTCAAGCGAGACCGACTCGACGTCGAGGAGCACTGCCTTTTCAGCAGAAAGGAATGGATCATTGGCGATGACGCGCACGCCAAACGGGTGAAGACGCTTCGCCACGCGCTGCCCGACGGCGCCCAAACCGACGATGCCGATCGTCTTATGCCACAACTCGTGCCCCTTTAGGCCCTCAAAGGCTCGCCCCATGCGACCGACATCACCTTCTTCGCCGGGCTGGTAGAGAAACTTGGTCGCTTGCGGCAGCTTGCGCGCCAACATCAGTATGAAAGAGATCGTGAGGTCAGCAACTGAGTCCGCGTTGCGCCCCGGCGTCGTCAGCACCAAAATCCCATGCGCCGTGCACGCGTCGATGTCGAGATTGACCGCGTTTCCGCGGCAGGCAACGACCACCCGTAAATCCGGAGCTTTCGTCAACACCTCCGCGTCCACGGCATCCACTTCGGTAATGAACACCTGCACCCCTGCGAGGGCTTCAATGAGATCTTCGCCTGAGAGTAGCCGCAAATGTTCGCGAAAGCTCTCATAGCGGACCTCCCCAAGCTGGTGCAGCGCCGCCAACCCTTCCTCGTCCATCGCCGCAGTAACCAAGATGTTGGGCCGCAAGGCGCAGGTCTTGGATGAGCCGCCCACAGCATTCTCGGCTGCTTTCGCCATGATCGCCTGTACAGCGTCTGATTCGGCCAGCTCGTCGGCCTTCTGACGCGCCGCGCCTACTTCAAGCCAGCGATCGTAATGCGACTCGTAGGCCAAGCGCCGCGCAGGATCAGGTGCAAAGCCACGCACTTCACTGCCAAAACGCTTGGCTCCGTCGACGACATTCCCATAGATGCCGGCTCCGACAGCGGCGCAAATTGCCGCGCCAAGCGCTGAGCATTCCGGCACCTGCGCTACTTCAACCGGTATGCCGATCACATCGGAAAGGAGCTGCGCGAAAAATGCGCTTTTTGACATCCCGCCGGCCAATCGGATCGATTGAACCGATCCGTTCTGCGCCCCCTTTTGCAAAAACTCAATATTGCGCCTCACCGCGAAGGCCAAACCTTCAACAACTGCTCGTGACAAATGTCGCCGGCGTGACAAACTATCGGCCACCATCATCGGCGACAATGTCAGATGTCCGAGGGGAAGCCGCAGACGGCTGGCGTTGGACACGTCCGCTCCCAGAGTGGAGACGATCCCTTCCGCACCCACGACACTTTGCGCAGCTTCGGCAAACAGAGCCGCCGCAGGATTGGCCCAATCTGAGTAAATCACACTAGCAAGCCAATCGATCATGTCGCCGCTCAGCCCACCATTGGACTCGAGCGTCCAGCGCCCCTGCACGACATGGTGCGACGTCCACAGGCGCGCCTCTGTATCGACCAGCCCACGCTCGAGCACGCACTGCATTGGCATCGTCGAACCGGCAATAATACCGATCTCGCCCGAGTCAACGGCGTCCGCGCCAAGCAAACCACACTGCGCATCGCCGCCGCCCGTAACCACTGGAATGCCCGGCTGCAAACCCAGGTGGGCAGCCGCATCTTTGCCGAGCGGCCCAAGCGCGGTGCCTGACGAGACTACCTCCGGAAAAAGATGCCGTGGTAAGCCCAGCGAGAGAATGAGGTCTTCTGCCCACCGTCTCGCACCGACCTCGAACAGACCGCTCTCGCTCGCCACCGACGGCTCAGCGACCATCTTTCCCGATAGCCGATAAGCTAACCAATCGCTCAGTCCCAACACCGCATGCGCCCGGCCGAGAAGCTCTGGCGCTGACTCCGCCATCCACAACAGGCGCGAAGCCGTAAACAACGGCGCGGGAAAGTGTCCAGTGCGCTCGTGAAATTCGCGCCCGCGTTCGCCCGCCAGCTGGAGGCCTTGCATCGCGCCGCGCCCGTCCCGCGTCGGGGCCGCAAGCAGCACTTCTCCTCTGGCATCCACGACTACCGAACCATGGCGCATGCCCGTGGTAGAGACCGCCAAGACATCCTGGGGCTGCGCACCGAGCTTGGCCATCGCCTCGCGTGTAGCTTCACCGAGAAGACGCCACACCTCGACAGTATCGAGGTCATAGCCGAATCCAGCGATCATCCGGTGCTGCCACCGGCGACATGTGGTCACGGAATCGCCGGACTCCACGTCAAGAAGCAAACAGCAGCCTTTTTTGCCGCCGAGGTCGAGCCCCATCAAGTACTGCGCCACTGATTTCCTCCTACCAATAGACCAACGATAACGTTAGCCGAGACAGCTAGCCAATTGAACAGCCTCTTAGCCCAATCGAAGATTGATTGTCCACTCACCGGGTTCGAGTGCGAGCAGTGTCGGGGATATTGCTTCGGTGGCATCCTTATACTATGTACGAACTGAATGCTATGTACGAACTGAAATTTTTACTAAACGAGAGAGGCGTAAAGCTGTCTTTGAAGCGACGAGAACTTCTGAATCTCGGTTCTAAAGCCTGGTGAGGTTAATGTCGTACGGTTCTCTGTTTGGACGGTCTACAACTGAGGCCCGCCATGACAACTGGACATCCTATTTCGACTTCATTCGCAAGACCTCCGGCGAGTTGCTCGAAGCGGACAAAGATTTAACCCATAAGCGGGAGCTGCTCAAGCAGCTGTCGGAGCCAGCGGTTCGCGTGCGCCAGCCACTTGCTTCAGGGGAGGCCTTTTACCGCAATTGCGACAAGCTGCGCGATGATCCTCACTCCCTCGACGAGAAAACGCTCACTCTCACTTGCATTTACAAGTTTGCGCGCCACGAGTGGGCCGGCATCGAGGCCGCTTGGAGCGCCGTTCCTCCCCTCGACCAGTGCGACAACGTGCGCTTCCGAATTGCCCGCTACCACCTCGCCGAAGAGTTTTGTCATGTACGCTTGTTCGGCGAGATGTTTAAGACCTGTCACCTCGATCACGTCGAGTGGATTCCCATGCCGCGCTTCATACGCTGGTTTTACGCGGCCATCGCGCGTTTCCCTTACGCCATTTTGGGAGCGCCGGCTCTCGCCTCAGAGCTGATGGGGGTGACTTTCTATTTTCATTTGAAGCCGCTCTTAAACGAAGTTTTTGCCGACGAACCCGAAGCCCTGGCACAACTCCAACGGCTGCTCGAAGTGATCACCCTCGACGAACTGTCACACATCGGCCAGCGCCGCAACTACTTGGGCGCCATCGCGATTCGTGTCGCACGGAGGCTACTATCGCCGATGATCCGATCGTATTTTGCCGACATTCCTGAGGCCAAGTTGCTTTTTAACGTCGATAAGATGGTGCAGGATGCGCGAGAGTTTGACTACAACCTTCTGTCGCCGCGCATCCTCGAGCGTATCTGGATCCCGAGCTACATTCTCGCCGCCAGAAGCGTGTAGCACTGCCAACGCCTAGCTTTCTACGAGAGCTTTTTCAGCGCAGCGATAGGCGAATCACGGCAGGATACGGCAGAGTGCTTTGGCAAGGGTCGGAACTAAGCGGGGTCGTATCAAGCGCGCGTCGTAGCGATCTAACCGTCGAGCATTCTCCGCCAGACACAGTTCAAGAAAACGGCGCGGCGTGATCTCCTTAGTGATCTGCTGATGCGCTTTCATGGTAAAATCCTTGTTCGTGCGTACCCCGAGCGCAATCTTTAGGCGCTTGTGTGCCTGTAAAACTCTTTCCAATGCTCCGTGTCCGAGACGCTTTTGGCGCTGCCAAAAAGGGCTTTGAGCCCGGTGGTAGGCTTCCCAGTTGACGAAAAAAAGAACGTGGCGCGCCTCCTCCTGTATAACCGGCTCAAACGTCTCGACCAACGGCCGTGGGACAAGTCCTGAGTCACTTGCGATGGCAAAGAGCGCACAGCTGAAAAAGGCATCGAAACACTCGCTATAGCCGAAACGCAGGAATTCCCATTCGGCATCCACCGGAGGTAGTGGCGGCGATAAATGAGGCATGGGAATCCCGTAGCGCGTCGTAAGACCTTCGATAATAGCAGCATGACGCGCTTCTTCTTGCGCTAGGAGCGTCACCGCCTGGCCTATCAAAGGATCGGTTTGAAGAGCCGCACAACTCTGAATCGTGCACGTCCCCAGACGTTCGGTCTCCATCGCTTCGCTCCATACAGGCAAGCTCTGGAGGAACTTGAGGCTGCCCTCGTCGAGCTCAGGCCATTCAATAGCAGCAGGATCGAAGGCGATATGCGTATCTATAAAGAACCGACAGAATAGCTCCTTGTGCTCCGTCGAACCGACGACTAGCGGGGTCGATCGGACATTCTGAGGCACAAGCGAGTGGGTTTGTAATGCCATCGCTCGGCTTATGTCGTTGGTGGAGTTATCATCGTCTTCTGTTCCTTTTGAGTCCCCGGTTTTTCAGTTTAATTATTTCTTTTTATGCTAAATCTCAGGAAATTAAAAGCTTTGTTGTCACGCTCCTAAAGGAGCTCTCAGTGGAAACATTTTGCATATTGATCGCGGCCCTCTCGACTGTTTTGTGGGTCGGTTTCGCTCTATTGCCTTGGGGGCTTTGGCGTAATCGCGAGGTACTCGAAGCGGCTCCGGCCACCGCCGACGCACCGCTAGCGCAAATCACCGCCGTGATTCCGGCGCGCAATGAGGCCGCGCTTATTCAGCAGACGATCCCTCGCGTCGCCGCACAGGGGACGGATCTCAAGATTATTTTGATCGACGATGGATCCGATGACGGCACCGCGGCCGTGGCGCGCCAGCTTGCCTATTCCAATCTTCGAATCATCGAAAGCGCGCCGCTGCGCGACGGCTGGAGCGGCAAGCTTTGGGCGCTAGAACAAGCCTGGCGCCAGGTGACGACTCGATACACTCTGTTCCTCGACGCCGATATGAAATTGGCGCCCGGCAGCATCAGAGCGCTCGAAAACCAGATGCAGCAAAGCACGGCCTTCATTTCGCTCACGGCCGCTCCCTCGATGGCGTCAGGCTGGGAGAAACTGCTCATGCCCGCATTTATTTACTTCTTCAAGGCCCTTTATCCATTTCACCGAGTAAATTCGTCCGATAGCAAAATGGCGGCGGCGGCAGGTGGATGCATCCTTGTGGAAACCCGGGTTTTGGCACAAATCGGCGGCTTTGAATCGATCAAGTCTGCGGTCATCGACGATTGTGCATTCGCCCAACGCGTCAAATTACACGGATTTAAAATTTGGTTGGGTTTGACGCATTCGGTGGAAAGTATTCGGGGTTATAAAAAATTAAGGGAGATTGGCGACATGGTCGCCCGATCTGCTTTTGCGCAGCTTCATTACTCCCTCGGTCTTTTGATCCTCTGCACCTTCGTCCTGTTGCTGCTCTACGTCCTCCCTGCTTTCATGGTCGCATCTTCAAATGGCGTAATCCGCTATCTTTCGTTGGCGTCGTTAGGGACGATGCTTTTGACTTATTTGCCGACACTCCGATTCTATCGGCGATCATGGGCTTGGGCGCTCTGTCTGCCTCTGATCGCCGGGTTCTTTCTTACGATGACCTGGACATCAGCGCTTCGCTATTGGCGCGGCGAACGCACGCGCTGGAAAGGCAGAGTCTATAGACGCTCGGTTGGAGTGACACTCGCAGACAGACAATCTAGATGAATTCGTGAGGCAGCCAACACAAGCGCGCTTGCTTGCTTCAAGGTTTTTCGCGCAGCGTTGAACTGCATGCCGAGTTTCATCATCGCCATCCCATCCGCCGGGCGGAGAATGGCGCGCGCTAGACAACTCCGGACGTTGATAGCTCCGCTGGAATCGAGCGCTCGCATGATGTTCTCGGGAATTTGCGTGGATGCAGTGTCGACAATAACCCGGACCACTACAAAGGGCATCCGGCGCGCACGCGCAAGTCTAGCTTGAGCGCCGCTCTCCATGTCAGTCGCGACCACTTGAGTTCGCTGCGCCAATGTCCGCTTTGCGTCGGGAGTGTTGACGATCGTTTCGCTTTCAAGCAGCGCATCGGTGCGAACGGGATACTTGGCCGACAAAGTTTGATGGAGCTGTCTGTGCCATTCGACACTGACCGGATAACTTTCACCGGTCGCACTTATAACACGTTCAGGAAGCATCACTGTCCCGGGCTTTAGACGATCATCGAGGGCAGCGGCACAACCCCAGCTCAAGAGAGCGGTCGCCCCTCGCGATACTAAAAGCTCGCTCGCCGCATAGGCGCGCTTCGCGCCGATGCCGGATAGCGCGACCAACGTGTCACCGCTTATTCGTCTGCACGTTCCCATGAGAATGGTTTGACGAGTTAAGGTCTTTAACTCCCAGGGAAGCGCGACGACGATTCCAAGCATCAGCTTTCGGCGTTCGTCAAATTACGATAGCGCGCCAAGGCCAGCAGGGGAAAGTATTTGTCATACCCATGGTATTTCAAATAGAAGACCCGTGGAAACCCGGGCGCGTTGAACTCCGGGTCACTCCAAAAGCCATTCGATTGCTGGGTACGCAAAAGAAAATCAATGCCGTTTCGGACGGAGCTCGAATGCACCTCGCCGGCGCTCATCAAGCCCAACACAGCCCACGCAGTGTGAAAGGATGTGCTGCGCTCGGCCTGGCCGCGTTTGGATGGCTCAAAATAAGTATCGCACCCTTCCCCCCAGCCGCCGTCGGCCCGTTGCACGCTGTT
>Ga0075431_100005769_pt1 | contig 12247 bp, 6 predicted proteins | sample RhiMetdeltSRZDD5_FD_75297 | JGI IMG/M metagenome (GOLD analysis project Ga0075431, IMG submission 75297) | Populus rhizosphere microbial communities from Tennessee, USA - Rhizosphere MetaG P. deltoides SRZDD5 | ecosystem: Host-associated > Plants > Roots > Rhizosphere > Soil | place: USA... | reverse complement strand
TGTTGAAGTCCTCGAGCGCGACGTGGCCGTGGCTCTCGCCGAACGGGCCTTCCGGCTCGAGCAGGTCGGGATCGACCAGGCCTTCGATCACGATCTCGGCGTCGGCCGGCACGTTGAGGTCGACGGTGACGGCTTTGGCCATCCGGATCGGCGCGCCGGCAAGCCCGCCGGCCACCGCCATCTCGTCGAGATCGATCGCGAGCTTCATCCCGCCGGTGAACATCGCGACCGGCGCGCAGCCGATGACGATCGCGCACGGCATCGGCTCGCGGCGCTTGTTGTACTTTTTCCAATGCAGATAGCCGCCGGCACCGCCGATGCGCGACGCCATGCGCACGCCGAGCCGGTCGGTCGCCTTCAGGGCGCCGCGGTAGGTACCCATGTTCTGGATGCCGGTTTCCGGATCGCGGGTGACGCAAAGGGTCGCGGTGAGATACGGCGCCGCGTCGAAGCCGGGCGTCGAGATCGGCACCGGCAGCCGCGCCAAGCCCTTGCCGGCGCCGCGCAAATCGTCGCCCTTGATGACGACCGCCTGGCACGGCGGCGAGGCAACGGCGACCGGCGCAATCGGATTGGCGATCGCGTTGAGCCACGCCGCCTCGATCTCCTCGACCGGACGTCCCATGCCGACCGCATAGATGCGCGGCGAGGCCGCCAGCGCGCCGACCGCGACCGGGATGTCGTAGCGGCGGCCGGCCGAGTCGACCACGTTGGTGAACAGGAACGCCCGCCGCTGGTCTTCGGCGAGGCCGCCCTGGAACTGCCAGCGCACCAGCGGATGCAGCTCGGTGTCCTTGTTGATCGGCCGGTTGACGCGGAACAGCAGGCCCTGCGCCTCGAGCGCGGCGAGATGGTCCTGGAAATCGAGCGGCGGTCCGTTGCCGGACCGTGCCGATCGGGGCGCATCGGCGCGCACATCGAGCATGTCCATGCCTTGGGCTGCGAGTCGCGGCTAACGTACGATCGGTCGCGATTGCAATGCAATGCTTTCGGTGTATCGTCGGCCGCCGCGTTGCGCAATTCCGGGACATCCGACCATGGGCGCGAAGCATTTCGGCGCCCGCGTCGCGCGCCTCGAAGATCCGGCGCTGCTGACCGGACGCGGCCGGTACGTCGACGACGTGATGCTCCCCGGCACGCTGCACGCCTGTTTCGTCCGTAGCCCGCACGCGCACGCCACGATCAAGTCGATCGACGCCGCGGCAGCGCGCGCGATGCCCGGCGTCCACGCGGTGCTCACGGCGGACGACCTGCCGCCGCACATGGCGACCGGCCAGATCCCGATGTTGGTGCCCAATCCGTCGATCAAGACGCCGCGCACGCAGCTCGCGCTGGCGCGCCACGAAGTCTGCTATGTCGGCCAGACCATCGCGGTGGTGATCGCGGACGACCGCTATCGGGCGGAGGACGCTGCCGCTGCGGTGGCCGTGGGTTTCGATGTGTTGCCGGCTGTGAGCGACGCCCGCGAAGCCGCCAAGCCTGATGCACCGCGAGCGCACAGCGATCTTGCCGGCAACATCGCCGCCGTCGTGCCGATGAGCTACGGCGATCCCGACGCCGCCTTCGCCGCTGCCGCGCACGTGTTCGAGGAGGAGATGTTCCTCCATCGCGGGGGCGCCATGACGCTGGAGGGCCGCGCCGTGCTCGCCAGTTACGACGCGGCGGCCGACGTGCTCACCGTGTGGTCGGCGACCCAGACCCCGCATCTCTGCCGCGGCACGCTCGCCGATCTGTTCGAGCGCGATCTCGAATCCATTCGCGTGATCGCGCCGTTCGTCGGCGGCGGCTTCGGCACCAAGGCGCCGTTCTACGCCGAGGAGGCGGTGATCCCGGCCGCCGCCATGAAGCTTCGGCGCCCGGTGAAATGGCAGGAGGACCGCCGCGAGCATTTTCTCACCGCCACGCAGGAGCGCGACCAATACTGGACGGTAGCGATCGCGGTCGACGCGGAGGGAAAAATCCTCGGCCTGCGCGGCACCATGCTGCATGACACCGGCGCGTTCCTGCCGTGGGGCATCATCGTGCCCTATATCGCGGCGACCACGTTCCCCGGACCCTATGTGGTGCCGGCCTACAAGATCGAGACCACCGTGGTGCTGACCAATCGGGTCCCGACCACGGTGGTGCGCGGCGCCGGCCGGCCGCAGGCGGTGTTCGCCATGGAACGACTGATGGACCGCGTGGCGCGCGAGCTCAAGCTCGACCGTGCCGAGGTGCGCTCGAGCAACATGATCTCCCCCGCGCAGATGCCCTATTCGGTCGGGCTCGTGTTCCGCGACGGCAAGCCGCTGGTCTACGCCAGCGGCGATTTCCCCAAGAGCCAGACGCGCGCGCTCGCGCTTTCCGACTACGCGGGCTTTCGCGCCCGCCAAGTGAAGGCGCGCGCCGAGGGTCGCTATCTCGGCATCGGCATCGGCAACTACGTCGAGGGCACGGGCTTAGGCCCGTTCGAGGGCGTGAGCGTGCGCGTGCTGCCCAACGGCAAGGTCGCGGTCGCGACCGGCGCCACCACCCAGGGGCAAGGCACCGCCACCACCTTGGCGCAGATCGTCGCCGATCAGGTCGGCTGCCGGATCGAGGACATCGTCATCACCGTCGGCGACACCGGCGCGATCTCGCAGGGCATCGGCGCTTTCGCCAGCCGGCAGGCGGTCAATGCCGGCTCGTCGGCGCTCATCGCCGGCGACAGCGTGCGCAAGCAGATCGTCGCGCTCGCCGCCCGCACGCTCGGCGTGCCGGAGGCCGAGATCGACGTCGAGGATGGGCGCGCCACCGCCCGCACTGGCAACAAGCCGTCGATGTCGCTGGGCGAGCTTGCACGGCTCTCGCAAGGCATGCCTGGCTTTTCATTTGCACCCGGCCAGGCGCCCGGCCTCGAGCACACCGCCTATTTCACGCCGCCGCAGGCGTCGTATTGCAACGGCACGCACGTAGCAGAGGTCGAGGTCGATCCGATGACCGGCGGCGTGCGGCTCCTCGACTACACGGTGGCGCACGACAGCGGCAACGTCATCAACCCCCTGATCGTGGACGGCCAGGTGCAGGGCGGCGTCGCCCACGGCGTGGGCAACGCGCTGTTCGAATGGATGAAGTACGACGCCGGCGCGCAGCCGCTGACCACCAGCTTCCAGGACTACCTGTTGCCGGCGGCGCCCGACGTGCCGGGCTGCCGGATCGAGCATGTGGAGACGCCGAACCCGCTCAATCCGCTCGGCGTCAAGGGCGCCGGCGAAGGCGGCACCATCCCGGCGCCGGCCGCGATCATCTCGGCGATCGAGGATGCGCTCGCGCCGTTCGGCGTGCGTTTCGTGGAGGCGCCGTTGACGCCCGATCGGATCGTCGCGGCGCTGCGCAAGGCGGGCGCCTATGCGAAGCTCGCAGGGGCATGAGGCGCACGGACAACTTTTTTGGGCGGCGAGATCGAGGGCCTTGAATGCGCGTGGTTCCCATCAACTTGCACAAGGTTCCCACGCACGGCCCAACGGGACGCGCCGGCCGGGCCGTCCTGTATAAAAGCACGAGCTATTGAACAGCGGCCGCCACGGAGAGACCTCATGGGCAGCGATGAAAAGAACCCGCGCGGGCAGCGCCTGCGGTCCAAGCTCTGGTTCGACAACCCCGACAATCCGCCGATGACCTCGCTCTATCTTGAGCGCTACCTCAATTTCGGTCTGACCAAGGAGGAGCTGACCTCGGGCAAGCCGATCATCGGCATCGCGCAAAGCGGCTCCGACCTGTCGCCGTGCAATCGCCACCACCTCGAGCTCGCCAAGCGCGTGCGCGAGGGCATTCGCGACGCCGGCGGCGTCGCCTTCGAGTTTCCGACCCATCCGATCCAGGAAACCGGCAAGCGTCCGACCGCGGCGCTCGACCGCAACCTCTCCTATCTCAGCCTGGTCGAGGTGCTGTTCGGCTACCCGCTCGACGGTGTCGTGCTCACCACCGGCTGCGACAAGACCACGCCGGCGGCGATCATGGCGGCGGCGACCGTGAACACGCCGGCGATCGTGCTCTCCGGCGGCCCGATGCTCAACGGCTGGTGGAAGGGCGAGCGCGCGGGCTCGGGCACCATCGGCTGGTGGGCGCGCCAGGAGCACGCTGCCGGCCGCCTCGGCTACGACGAGTTCCTCGATCTGGTCGCCTCCTCGGCGCCGTCGATCGGCCACTGCAACACCATGGGCACGGCCTCGACCATGAACGCGCTGGCCGAGGCGCTCGGCCTGTCGCTGCCGGGCTGCGCCGCGATCCCGGCGCCCTACCGCGAGCGTGGGCAGATCGCCTACGAGACCGGCCGGCGCGCGGTCGAGATCGTGCGCGAGGACCTCAAGCCGTCCGACATCCTCACCCGCCAAGCGTTCGAGAACGCTATCGTGGCCTGCTCGGCGATCGGCGGCTCGACCAATGCGCCGATCCACATCAACGCGATCGCCCGCCACATCGGCGTTCCGCTCACCATCGAGGACTGGCAGACGGTCGGATACGACGTACCGCTCCTCGTCAACATGCAGCCGGCGGGAAAATATCTCGGCGAGGAATACTACCGCGCCGGCGGATTGCCGGCGGTCATGCGCGAGTTGCTGGACGCCGGCCGCATTCACGCCGATGCGCTCACCATCAACGGCAAGACCATGGGCGAGAACGTCAAGCACGCCAAGGCGCAGGACCCCGACGTGATCCGCCCCTACAACAAGCCGCTGAAAGAGCAGGCGGGCTTCAAGATACTGTCAGGAAACCTCTTCGACTCCGCGGTGATGAAGACGAGCGTGATCTCCGACGAGTTCAAGAACCGCTACCTGTCCAACCCAACGCATCCGAACGCATTCGAAGGCCGCGCCGTGGTATTCGACGGTCCAGAGGACTACCACCACCGCATCGACGATCCGTCCCTTGGGATCGACGAGAACACCATGCTGTTCATCCGCGGCGTGGGACCGATCGGCTATCCCGGCTCGGCGGAGGTCGTAAACATGCAGCCGCCGGCGGCGCTGATCAAGAAGGGCGTCACCTCGCTGCCCTGCATCGGCGACGGCCGCCAGTCGGGCACCTCGGCCTCGCCCTCGATCCTCAATGCGACCCCGGAGGCGGCGGTCGGCGGCGGCCTTGCGCTGCTCGAGACCGGCGACCGTGTGCGCATCGATCTCAACAAGGGCACCGCCGATATTCTGATCTCGGCGGCCAAGCTCGCTGAACGCCGCGCCGCGCTCGAAAAGCGCGGCGGCTACCCATATCCGGAGAGCCAGACGCCCTGGCAGGAGATCCAGCGCGGCATGGTCGACCAGCTCGGTGACGGCATGGTGCTCAAGCCGGCGGTCAAATATCAGCGCGTCGCGCAGAAATACGTGCCGCGGCACAATCACTGATTTGTCGGAGAGACAGGCCATGGCCGGACGTCTGCAAGGCAAAATCGCGCTCGTCACAGCGGCCGGACAGGGCATCGGACGCGCGATCGCGGTCGCCTTCGTGCGCGAAGGCGCGCGCGTCATCGCCACCGACGTCGAGGAGGCGAAAGTCCGTGACCTCGCCGGCGCCAAGCACCGCAAGCTCGACGTGCGCTCGACCCAAGCCGTCGAAGACATGGCCAAGACGGTTGCGGACGAATTCGGCGCGCTCGACGTGCTGGTCAACTGCGCCGGCTATGTCCACCAGGGCAGCGTGCTCGACTGCTCCGAGCAGGTCTGGGACCTTTCCTTCGACCTCAACGTGAAATCGATGCACCGGACGATCAAGGCCTTCCTTCCGGCCATGCTCAAGAAAAAGGCAGGCGCGATCGTCAACATTTCGTCGGCGGTTTCGTCGATCCGCGGGGTTCCCGAGCGCTACGTCTATGGAACGACCAAGGCGGCGGTGATCGGATTGACCAAGCAGGTCGCCGCCGACTTCATCAAGCAAGGCATCCGGGTGAACGCGATCTGCCCGGGAACGATCGAATCTCCTTCGCTGCGCGACCGAATTTCGGATGTTTCGACACAAACCGGACGATCGCTCGACACCGTTCGTCAGGCATTCATCGACCGCCAGCCCATGGGACGGCTGGGCACGCCGGAGGAAGTCGCCGCTCTGGCGGTGTTTCTCGCCTCCGACGAGGCGAGCTACATCACCGGCCAGCCGCATCTGGTGGACGGCGGCATGGCGCTTTAGCGGGAGTCCGTTGCAAGCCACGCGGACCAGCCATGAATGCAGGGCTGCAGGAATTTCCTTTGCCAAAACAAAGATAAGCCGACAGGCTCGGGTCCGACACAAAATTGCCGCTTGGCATTTTGGGTGCCCTGCCGTTGACTCGGGCCCACAGGGACGCGCCAGCTGCGCGGTGATTGGAACGATCAGAGAATCAAAGGGTTATACCCCGAAGCATTGCGTTTTCGCGCGACCGGCCCCATCACCATTCCGTCCGCCTCAGCCTGGAGCTGTTTTCCGTGCACAAGCTGAACCAGCTATCTCCATCATTGCCCTCCGATCACCGCACCGACAGCGTCATTCCTTCGCTGCCCGACGACCTGCGCGAATTCGCCATTCTGCTCGACGTCGACGGCACCATCCTCGACCTCGCTCCGACCCCGCGCGAGGTCTGGGTCCCCAAGGAGCTGCGCGGGGTCTTGACGCAGCTCTCGGAGCACACCGGCGGCGCCACTGCCTTCGTGAGCGGCCGCCCGATCAGCGAGCTCGATCTCATCTTCACGCCGCTGCAGCTGCCCGCGGTCGGCGGCCATGGCGCGGAAATGCGCGTGCGCGCCGGCGCCGTTCCGGGCCGGCCGCGCATCCCGCCGCTCGAATCCCGCATCAAGCGCAAGTTTGCGGAAATCGCCGAGGCCGGGCCCGGCATCATCATCGAGGACAAGGGCTATTCGCTGGCGCTGCACTATCGGCTGGCGCCCGAGAAGGAAGACATCGTCCTCAAGGCGGTTGCGGCGATCTGCGCCGGCTTGCCGGCTGCCTCGATCGAGCTGCTTCCCGGCAAGTCGATGGTCGAGATCAAGCAGGTCGGCTTCAACAAGGCCTCGGGGGTGCGCGAATTGATGACTTATCCGCCGTTTGCCGGCCGGCGCCCGCTGTTCATCGGCGACGACGTCACCGACGAAACCGTCTTCGCCATGCTGCCGGAAATCAACGGGCTGCCGATCGTCGTCGGCCGCCGCGTCCCCGGGGTCGAGCATTGCTTCGACAATCCGGCCGAGGTGCGCCGATGGCTCGGGCGGCTGTCCGGACATGACGGCGCCGCCCGCTCATGAACGATCACGGGCTGGATCTTGCGGTCATCGGCAACGGGCGCACGGCCGCGCTCGTCGATCCTGCGACGCGCATCGTGTGGTGGTGCTTTCCACGCTTCGACGGCGACCCGGTCTTTTGCCGGCTGTTGTCCGGCAATGAGGAAAAAGGATTTGCCGACGTCGTCCTCGACGACATGGTGGACTTCAAGTCGGAATATCTCCGCAATACCGCGATCGTGACGACGGTGCTGACCGATCGTCAGGGCGGGGCGGTGCGGATCACCGATTTTGCCCCGCGCTTCCATCAGTTCGGCCGCGTGTTCCGGCCGCCCCAGCTCATTCGAATCATCGAGCCGGTGGCCGGGCTGCCGCGGATCACCATCCGCGTGCGGCCGGCCAGCGACTACGGGCATCCGGTCACCCGCCAAGCGGCGGGCAGCAATCACATCCGCTACGTCAGCGAAAGCTCGGTCATCCGCGTCACCACCGATGCGCCGCTGGCGTTGATCGAGCGCGAGGCGCCGTTCGTCGTCACCCGGCCGATGCATCTCGTCCTCGGCGTGGATGAGCCGTTTCCGGCCGACCTGCAAACCACCTGCCGGGAATTCTGCGACCGCACCTACGACTACTGGATCAATTGGGTGCGCGGGCTTTCGATCTCCTACGACTGGCAGGACGAGATCATTCGCTCGGCGATCACCTTGAAATTGAGCACGTTCGAGGAGACCGGCGGCATCATCGCAGCCCATACCACCTCCATTCCCGAAGCGGCGAACTCCGGGCGCACCTGGGACTACCGCTTTTGCTGGCTGCGCGACGCCTATTTCGTCGTCAAGGCGCTCAATCGCATCGGCGCGACGCAGACCATGGAGAATTTCATCTCCTTCATTCTCAGCATCGCCTCGAACCGCAACGAGCCGCTGCGGCCGGTCTACAGCGTTGTCCACACCGAGCCGATGGACGAGCGGACCGCGCCCGAGCTCAGCGGCTATCGCGGCGACGGGCCGGTCCGCGTGGGCAACGCGGCGGCCGGCCAGGTCCAGCACGACACCTATGGCAGCGCGATCCTGGCGGCCATGCCGATGTTCTACGACCGCCGCCTGCCGCGGCTGGGCGACGAGGGCTTGTTTCATCTGCTGGAATCGCTGGGCGAGAAGGCGGCCCAACTGGCCCTGGAGCCCGACAACGGCATCTGGGAATACCGGGGCCGCCGCCGCATTCACACCCATTCGGTGGCGATGTGCTGGGCGGGCTGCAACCGGCTGGCCGCCATCGCCACCAGGCTCGGCTTCGGCGACCGCGCCGACCATTGGCATGCGATCGCCAACCCAATTCACGAGACCCTACTCAAGGAGGGATGGAACGAGAAACGGCAGGCTTTCACCGCCGCCTTCGGGTCGGACGACCTTGACGCCAGCGTGCTATTGCTGCCCGATCTCGGCGTGGTCGAAAACGACGACCCGCGCTTCGTCAGCACGGTCAAGGCGATGGAGCGCGAACTTTTACGCGAGAAGCACGTTATGCGGTATGCGGCGGCAGACGACTTCGGCCTGCCGGCAACGGCCTTCCTAATTTGCCGATTTTGGCTGGTAGATGCCTGGTGGTCACTCGGTAGGCGTGAGGAAGCTCGTGAATTGTTCGTGGACGCGCTGGCCCATCGCAATCGGTTCGGGCTGCTGTCGGAGGATATTGACCCACAAACCGGGACTTTGTGGGGAAATTTTCCCCAAACCTATTCGATGGCCGGTCTAATCTTGACTGCGATGCGCCTGTCGCGGAGTTGGGAGGATCGATATTGGCGCGGCTGATCGTTGTTTCCAATCGCGTGGCAATTCCCAATGGCGACGGCGTCAGCCAGGCCGGCGGCCTGGCGGTCGCGGTACGCTCCTTGCTCAAGCGGCAGCCGGGCATGTGGTTCGGCTGGAGCGGAGGCGTTGCGACCGACGAGGACGTCGTCACCAAGACAGTCCAGCGCGGCGGCATGGTCTACGTGGTGACTGATCTCACCGACGCCGACTACCAGGAATACTACAGCGGCTTTGCCAATCGGGTGCTCTGGCCGATCCTGCACTACCGGCTCGACCTCGCCGAGTTTTCACGCCGCGACCTGAGCGGATATCGGCGGGTCAACGCCCATTTTGCCAACCAGCTGCACAACGTGCTGCAGCCCGACGACGTCATCTGGGTGCACGATTATCACCTCATTCCGCTCGCCAAGATGCTCCGCGACCGCGGCCATCACAACCGGATCGGCTTCTTCCTGCACGTGCCGTTTCCGCCGCCCGAGATCATCACCGCATTGCCCCACCACGAATGGCTGATCCCGCAGCTGAGCGCGTACGATCTGGTCGGCCTGCAGACCAAGAACGACGCCACCAACCTGGCGCGCTATTTCGAGAACGAGTGCCGCCTGAAGAAGCGCGGCGAGTTTGCCTACCAGGCCAACGGCCACACCGTGCGGATCGGCGTGTTCCCGATCGGGATCGAGACGACCGAATTCAACCGGATTGCACGGCGCTCGGTGCGCTCCCCGCTCGTGCAAAACGTGCTGGAAAGTCTGGCCGGGCGTGCCATGGTGATCGGCGTCGACCGCCTCGACTATTCGAAGGGCCTCGCCCAGCGGATGGACGCCTTCGAGCGCTTCCTGACGGTCTATCCCGACTGGCGCGGCAAGGTGACCTATCTGCAGATCACGCCGAAGAGCCGCTCGGAGATCCAGGAATATGCCGAGATGGCCCGCTCGATTAGCACCGCCGCCGGCCGCATCAACGGCGCCTATGGCGAAGTAGCCTGGACGCCGATCCGCTACGTCAACCGCGCCTACAGCCGCACCGTGCTGGCGGGCCTCTACCGCGCCGCCCGCGCCGCGCTGGTGACCCCGCTGCGTGACGGCATGAACTTGGTGGCGAAGGAATACGTGGCTGCGCAAGACGAGAAAGACCCGGGCGTGTTGATCTTGTCGCGCTTCGCCGGGGCGGCGGCCGAGCTCGGCTCGGCGCTGCTGGTCAATCCTTACGATCCCGAGGCGGTGGGAACGACGATCGCGCACGCGCTTTCGATGCCGCTCGAAGAGCGGCGCCAGCGCCATAACGTGCTGTTCCGCGTGATCTCGAAGAACGACATCAAGTCGTGGGGCGAGCTGTTCCTGGCCAGCCTGACACAGGAGGCCGAATTCCCGACCTGGCACGAGCAGCTCGGGCTGCAACCGCCGATGAATCCCGGCCTGCTCAAGCTTCCGCAGTGACCGGGGAAATCCGCTCCCGTTCCGGCTGCGAGCGCTGTTCCACCGGCCTTTCGCCGTGCGCGAGGTTGAGCGCGCTGTTGACGAGCGCGACATGTGTGAAGGCTTGCGGGAAATTGCCGACCAGCCGCCCGCTGCGCGGGTCGTATTCTTCGCTCAGCAGCCCGACGTCGTTGCGTAGCGCCAGCAACCGGTCGAACAATCGGCGCGCGTCCGCCCAGCGATTTTGCAGGACATAGGCGTCGACCAGCCAGAAGCTGCAGGCGAGGAACGCGCCCTCCCCCGGCGGCAGGCCGTCATGCGTTTTCTCGGTGTCGTAGCGCATCACGAATCCGTCGACCAGCAGCCGCTGCTCGATCGCCCGCAGCGTGCCGCGCACGCGCGGGTCGTCGGGCGGCAGGAAGCCGACTTCCGGCAGCAGCAGCAGGCTGGCGTCGAGCTGCTTCGATCCATAGCTCTGCACGAAGCTCCCCAGCTCCGCGTCGAAGCCGCGCCGGCACACGTCGGCATGGATCTCCGCGGCCAGCTGCCGCCAGCGCTCGCGCGGACCGTCCAGCTCGAAGTCCTCTGCGCTCTTGACCGCGCGGTCGAAGGCGACCCAAGCCATGACCTTGGAATAAGTGAAATGCCTGGGTTCGCCGCGCACCTCCCAAATGCCCTCGTCGGGCTCGGTCCAGATGTGCTCGAGATGGGACAGGAACGCCTGCTGCATGGCCCAGCCGGATTCGCTCGCCGCCAGGCCGTGACGCCTCGCCTGGTGAAGCGCGTCCATCACCTCGCCGAACACGTCGAGCTGGCGCTGGCTGCAAGCGGCGTTGCCGATGCGGACCGGCGCCGAGCCTTCGTACCCGGGCAGCCACGGCACCTCCCATTCGGTCAGGCGCCGCTCGCCGGCAATCCCGTACATGATCTGCACCTGCTCCGGGCTGCCGGCGACCGCGCGGATGAGCCACTCGCGCCAGGACTGCGCCTCGTCGTAGAAGCCGGCATCCATCAATGCCAGCAGCGTCAGGGTCGCGTCGCGCAGCCAGCAGTAGCGGTAGTCCCAGTTGCGTACCCCGCCCAGGTGCTCCGGCAACGACGTGGTCGGCGCCGCCACGATCCCGCCGGTCGGCCAGTAGGTCAGCGCCTTGAGCGTGATCAGCGAGCGGACCACCGGATCCGAGCAGTGCCCCGGCGGCCGGCAGTTTTTTGTCCATTCTGTCCAGAAGTTTTCCGTCGCCTCGAGCGCGGATGGGTGATCGAGCGGCCCCGCCGGCGGCAGATGCGAGGCGCAATAGGTCAGGACGAACGGCACCGTCTCGCCGGCCGCGACGGTGAATTCGCCGACCGTGCGAAGGTTTTCGCCTTTGAGGCGGACCGGGGTCCGCAGCACCACCATGTCCGGGCCGGCGATCGCCCGCAGTGTTCTATCGTCGAGCCGCGTGACCCAGGGCACGATCGCGCCATAGCCGAAGCGGATCACCAGTTCGGTGCACATCGTGACCCGGCCGCGCTCGCCGACCACCAGCCGAACCACGTTGGAATGGCTGCCGCGAATCGGCATGAAGTCGACCAGGGTGACGGCGCCTTCGCGGGTTTCGAAGCACGTCTCCAGGATCAAGGTGTGTCCGCGGTATCGCCGCGTGACCCGCGCGGCCGCGTCGCGCGGCCCGATCCACCAGCGCCCATGCTCCTCGCGGCCGAGCAGCGCTGCAAAGCAGGCATCGGAGTCGAAGCGCGGCCAGCACAGCCAGTCGATCGAGCCGTCCCGTCCCACCAGTGCCGCCGCCTGGCAGTCGCCGATCAGCGCGTAGTCCTC
>Ga0075431_100005767_pt1 | contig 12249 bp, 9 predicted proteins | sample RhiMetdeltSRZDD5_FD_75297 | JGI IMG/M metagenome (GOLD analysis project Ga0075431, IMG submission 75297) | Populus rhizosphere microbial communities from Tennessee, USA - Rhizosphere MetaG P. deltoides SRZDD5 | ecosystem: Host-associated > Plants > Roots > Rhizosphere > Soil | place: USA... | reverse complement strand
TGCCGACGGGCGGGGAACTCACGGGGATGGCTGTACCAGCGGACATCTTGCTACCTCGGAATGGAACCGCGGTCATCAATGCGGCAGGCCTTGCGCGGGGTGAACTCGAAGCGGAATGTTGGCACCCTTTGCGGGATGTGGCGGGGCGGCGGTGTGGTCTTGAAAGGGCGGCGGCGCAGCACTTTCCGGCATGCACTGTTGCACGCGTTCATCGATGATTGGGGCGCTCGCACCATCTCCCGCCCATACGGCCAAGATCGCACCCAACAGCGCGCCGGCGACAGGCAGCGCCACATAGCCGAAGGCTCGCCACCATCGCGGCTTGGTCCTAGGCGGTCGGCTCGTTTCGCCATAGCTGATCATCGACAAACCGCGGCCAGGGTCGTGCAACGAGGCCTGCAGGACATGGCGGGGCGCGCGTAAAATCTCGATGTGAAAAAGGGCGCGGCGGCATAAAAAGTTCGCAAAAAACGCCATCCTGATCGGCAAACTCCATCGGCTCAGCCTGAGGCGCGAGGCCGCCCAACCGGGCCGCCCCACACAAAGGAAGCTCGAGGCTCGGACGCTTTCCGCGTCCCTCCCGTCAGGATGATGGCTCGGGCTCGGCGATCCGATAACCAACGCCTGGTTCAGTCAGGATGATTCGCGGCACGTCGGGGTCGTTCTCGATCTTGTGGCGAAGGTGGCCAACATAGACGCGCAGGTATTGCGTGTCCTCGACGTGGGCCGGTCCCCACACCGCCGCGAGGATCTGCCGGTGGGTGACGACTTTGCCGGCATGGCGCGCAAGGAGCGACAAGAGCTCGAACTCCTTCGGGGTGAGCTTGATCTCTTCGCCGGCGCGCGTCACGCGGCGACGCGGCGTGTCGATCTCGAGTTCGGCGACACGCAGAACCGGAGTCTCGCTGTGGCGCTGCATGCGATGACGCAGCGCGGCTCGCAAGCGCGCCATCAGCTCTCCGACCCCGAACGGCTTGTTGACGAAGTCGTCGGCGCCGAGGTCCAGCGCCTCGATCTTCTCGACTTCGCGGTCGCGGGCCGACAGCACGATAATCGGCAGGTCCGAGCCCTGGCGCACCCAGCGGATGACATCTTTGCCGTCGCCGTCGGGCAGCCCGAGATCGAGCACGACGATATCGGGGGCATCCGCCGCTATGCGTCTGATCGCCTCGGCGACGGTTGCGGCGCTCGCCACCGTATAGCCGCTGGCTTCGAGTGCCGGGCCGAGGAACCGCAGGATGGCGGCTTCGTCATCGACCACGAGAACGCGCGTCCTGCCGGTCACGAGCGCTCTTCCTCATGCGGGAATGTCAGGATGACGCGCGTGCCCCGTCCCGCGCCGACCGGGCTTTCGGCGGCGACCGTGCCTCGGTGGGCCTCGACGATGCCTTTCGCGATCGCAAGGCCAAGACCGCTGCCCTCACCGCCGTCGGCCCTGGCGGGCTTGCTGCCGAACGGCCGTGCGAATCTGTCGAACACTCGCGGAAGAAACTCCGCGGGGATACCAGGGCCGTCATCGGTGACGCGGAGCGAAACTGTCGCGGCGGCGACCACGGCATCGATCGCAACCCGAGTCTCGGCAGGCGTATGCAGAATGGCATTGTTCACGACGTTGTTCAGCGCTTGCTCGACCAGCGTGGCATCGGCACGGATCATTGGCTGGGCGGCCGGCATCATGACCTCCACGCGTTGTGCCGCCCCGCGTCTGCGTGCGGCGCTCGCCACCCGCTCGACCACGTCACGCAGATCGACCCAGTCGTAGCGCAATTCAAGCGCTCCGGCATCGATGCGCGCAATGGCCAACAAGTTACGCACCATTTCGTCGAGGCCTTCAGCCTCGTGCTTGATCTGGCCGAGAAGGTCGCGTTGCGTGGGCGCCTGGAGCCTGTCGCCATACTCGATGAGGCTCGTCGCCGACCCGAGGATCGATGCCAGCGGCGTTCGGAAGTCATGCGAAATCGACGCCAGCAACGTGTTTCTCACACGTTCGGTCTCTGCCGCGGCTCGGGCGCTGACCATCTCGCGTCCGAGCGACGCCCGTTCCAAGGCCGCCGCCACTTGTTCGGCCATCGTGTCGAGCAGCACACGGGCTTCCGAATCGAGCGGCGCGCGGTCGCGGTTGTGCGCCACGCCAACAACGCCAAGCGACTCGCGTCGCGTGCGAAGCGGGACAAAAAGCCAAGGCGCGTTCCCGAGCACGGAGGTACCTGCACCGGCGGGCTCGTTACAAGCGAACGCCCATTCCGCCGCACTCGTCGAGGATGCATCAAGCTCGTCGTCCGGTGGCCACGCCCCCGCCAAAGCGAGCTTGCCGCCCTGGTTGAGGAGCACAACCGTCGGCCGCGCCAGGCTTGTATGGATCTCGCCGGCAGCCCCGTCGGCGATCGCATCCGCGTCGGCCAATCCCGACAGCTTCCGTGTGAACTCGTAGAGGCGCCGGGTTGAGCGCATGCGCTCGGCTGCGACGCGCACCTGGTCGCGGATGCGGCCGGCCAGGGCCGAAGTCGTGACCGCCACGACGAGAAAGATCAACAGCGCGAGCAGCTCATGCGGCTCGGTCACGCCGAAGGTGTAGCGAGGCTCGATGAAAAGAAAGTTGTAGACGAGGAACGAGAGCACGGACGCATAGACCGCCGGCCACATCCCAAAGCGGACCGCCGCAAGCAGCACCGCCATCAGAAAGACCATTGAAAGGTTCGGGAGCGGCGTCAGTCTCGACAGCAATTGGCCTGCCAGCACCGCGGCAGCAACCGCAACCGTTGACCAGAAATAGCGCATGATCGGCGGCGGGAATAAGGATCGGAGAGCGGATTCCTCTCAGCCTAGATCAATATCGGTTCGGTGAGCTTGGCTTTCACCTTGCAGCGGCTGAAGGTGAACAGGCAGCCGGAACGGCGTCAACCGGAACAGGGCCCCGCCCTAATCGTCGAGCCACGCCACCGCTCGGATCGGGCTGCCGGTTCCGCCTCGGATCTTGAGCGGAAAGCCGATGAAGCGGAAGCGGCCCTTGCCGACGAGCTTGTCGAGGTTGACGAGGCCCTCCATGTGCGTGAAGCCGAGGTCGCGGCAGACGTGATGGACCTCGAAATTGCTGCGTCCGGGCCGGCCTGGGCTCACCGCCTCGACCCCGAACATGCCGATGCCCTGCTTGCCGAGCCAGGTCGCCGACTCTTTCGTCAGGCCGGGAAAGTCGGTCAGGTACCCATCCTTGCCGTAACAGCGGCGGTAGAAGTCCATATGCAGCAGCACGGTGTCCTTCGGTTTTATGGATACCTTCGCGGCCGCGATCGCCGCCTCCAGGTCGGCGATCGAGATATCGGACTTCAGCGGCTTGGCGGAGAGATCGAGACAGACCGCCTCGGTGAAGAAGGTCTCGAGCGGCATCTCGTCGATCGAGCGCGCCCCCGGCCGCGCATCGAAATGGCAAGGGGCATCGACGTGGGTCCCGGCATGATCGCCGAGCGCCAACGCCATGGTGGCGGATGAGAACTCATAGCCGTCGGCCACGCGCAATTCATCGTGGGTCGAGTACGGCGCAATGACGATCGAGGGATGGTTCAGGAGCCGCGGCATCTTGTGATAGATGTCGCGGCTGAGATCGATCAACGTCATGGCGTGTCACTCCAGAGCAGGTGGGTCCGTATTGAGCGTATCGAAATCGGCGCGATAGCGGGCTCGCGGGCTCCCGGATCTGGCTGACGCTTGATCCGGGCTACGCGCTACGCCCTGCTCGCCGGCGCCGGCTCGATCGGCGGCTTGACGTCGGGCGGCAGCGGGCAGCGATACGGCACCGCCTCGGTGCGCGCCGCAAGGTCGGCCTTGGCGCGATCGATCAGCGCCGGCTCGCCAAGCGCTTCGACCGCGACCGCCGCCATCACCTTGGCGGCGTGCACCATGCCCTTCTTGGCCTGCCCGGACTTGCCCTGCGCGGTGATCTGCCACGAATGCCCGGGCGTGCCGATGGCGTGGGTCGCGATCCGCGCCTGCACGGTCGGCACGACCCAGCTCACGTCGCCGACGTCGGTCGAGCCCATCATCGGCGCGCCGCGGGTGCCGTAGGGCACCACAAAGTCGCACAGCGGCGTGTCTTTCCTGAACGGAACGCCGGCGCGCGCATAGGCCGAGGCGATATCCTCCGCGCTCAGCGTTGCCTGAATCTCGGCGGCGTATTTGCGATCGACGGCGTCGAACGGCGGCGGCCCGAGCCGGTCGAGCTGACGCTGCATCGCCTGCTCGAGCGGCGTGTTGCCGAGCAGGTTCGAGACCGCGCTCGCGACCTTCGCCTCAACCTTGGTCTCGGTCATCAGCGCCGCCCCGTCGGCGACCTTGTGGACCCGCTCGATCAGCGCGCTCATGCCGCCAAGGTCGCGGGCACGGATCGAGTAGCGCACCTTGGCGAAGGCCTGCACCACGTTCGGCGCAACGCCGCCCGGATCGAGCAGCGCATAATGGATGCGGGCATCCGACGGCATGTGCTCGCGCATGTAGTTGACGCCGACGTTCATCAGCTCGACGGCGTCGAGCGCGCTGCGCCCGAGATGCGGAGCGGCGGCCGCATGCGCGGCGCGGCCGCGGAACATGTAGTCGATGCGGGCGCCCGCGAGGCTCATGGCGTCGTCGACGCGGTTGATCGCCGAGGGGTGCCAGGTGATGGCGATATCGACGTCGTCGAAGCAGCCGGCCCGCACCATGAAGGTCTTGGCGGCGCCGCCTTCCTCCGCCGGACAGCCGTAGTAGCGTACGCGGCCCTTGACGCCAGCGGAGCCGAGATAGTCCTTCACCGCGCTGGCGGCGAGCAGCGCGGCCGACCCAAGCATGTTGTGGCCGCAGCCATGGCCGTGGCCGCCCGGCTCGAGCTCGCGCGGCTCGGCAATGCCGGCGACCTGCGAGAGGCCCGGCAGCGCGTCATACTCTCCGAGAATCGCGATCACCGGCCCGTCCTCGCCGGCCTCGCCCATCACCGCGGTCGGGATGCCGGCGACGTTCTCGGTGATGCGGAACCCCTCGCGCTCCAGCGCGGCGCGATGCTCGGCCGTCGAACGGTACTCCGTGTAGGCAATCTCCGGCATTCCCCACACGCGATCGGACAGCGCCTCGTAGACGTCCTTGCGGGCGTCCACGAGCTCCCAGATTTTTTCTGAATTCTGCACCGGAGTTTCCTTTCTCGTAACTCGGTCGCGCCGCCGCATCGGCGGAGGGCAGCGGCATGTCGTGCGCCGTGGGGAGGGTCTCGTTTCTGAATGCCGTCGCGGAGACGAAATTGTGCCTGCTTCACTGCACCAAAGGAGCGCAGCTCCGCAAGGGCCGCGCTACGCGGGCACGACCCGAGGGAGGAGCATTTGGACCTTGGTGCCCTCGCCCGGCTCGCTATCGAGACTGAGCCTGCCACCCAAGCGGTTTGTCACGATGTTGTGGACGACGTGCAGTCCGAGCCCGGTGCAGCCGAGATCGCGCCGTGTCGTGAAAAAGGGATTGAAGGCCTGACGCCTGACGTTGAAACTCATGCCACAGCCGTCGTCGCGGAAGAGCACTTCCACGTCGTCATCGCCGGACGCCCGTACCTTGATCTCGATGCGGCCTGCCTGGCCGTCCGGAAATGCATGGGTAACCGAATTAAGAAACAGGTTGGTCAGCACCTGGCCGTAAGATCCGGGGTAGCTGTTCATCATCAGATTGGGCTCGCACTCCACATCGAGCGCCAGGCCGCGCCGGCGCTGCCCCGCGCGCAGACTCAGGAGGACCTGCTCGGTGAGATCGCCGGCATCGAAAACCCGGCGGTCCGGGTGGCTTCGGTCGGCGGCGACTTGCTTGAACGACTGGATCAACTGCCCTGCCCGATCGAGATTGGCCACGAGCTGCGAGCATGCCTCGCGCGTCGCCGTTACAAAATCATTCAGGCTCGACCGCCTGAGGTCGCCGCGAGCGACTTCCTCGGCGAACAACGCGCACTTGCGCTCCAGCGCCGAAGCCACGGTCAGGCCAATGCCGACCGGATTGTTGATCTCGTGCGCAACCCCGGCCACCAGCCGGCCGAGCGCAGCCAGCTTCTCCGTTTCGATCAGAGAGTTCTGGGTCTCGCGCAGATTTCTCAGAGCGGCCTCGGCCGCCTCCTTCGCGCTGTGGATCTCCTGTTCGTTGCGCTTGCGCTCGCTGATGTCGATGTGGGTGCCGATCCAGCCATAGACGGCCCCTGCAGAATTCCGCAGCGGAACCGCGCGCGTGAGGAATGGACGGTATTCGCCATCCTTGCCCAACAACGACAGCTCCATCTCCAGCGCCGTTCCCGACCTAAGGGCTTGACCCCATCGCTTGCGCGCTTCGGAAAGCGAGTCGGGGGCAAGGATGGCCTGCCAGTCGTGTGAGCTCACATCGCCGACAGGCCTGCCGCGGTACTCATACCACCGATTGTTAAACCAGAAGATCGTGCCTTCGGCATCGGCCATCCAGACCAGCTGCGGAATCGAATCCGCCAAAGTGTGGAACTGTCGCTCGCTTGCCTGCAGCGCGGCCTCGGCGCGCTTGCGTTCGGTGATTTCCTCGGCCGCGACGTTGACGCCGACAATATCGCCGTTCGGCCCACGGAACGGGTGCCAATAGGTGATCCAGGAGCGGTCCACGTTCTGGTCGGCGCGCTGGCCGGCAACCTCGACGCCGATCACCGGCTCGCCGGTAGCCATGATCATGCGAACGATGCTCTCGACCGACTCGGCGAGAGCCGGCACGCAATCGCGAACCGAGCGGCCGAGATGATCGCTCACCGAGATGCCGCAAATCTCAGTGAGCCGTTGATTGATCTGCAGGTAGCGGCAGTCCGGCGAAAGGAACGCAAGGCCGATCGGCGCCGTGTCGTAGATCAGCTGCAGCGCAGGTTGCCGGGCAAACGCGAGATCCAGGAAGTGCGTCGGCTGCTCAGCAATTGGATGATCATTCGGGTGCTGGGACATGAACGCCTCCCTGCCTGTCGCTACATTACGAGCTACGGCCTTGGCGAAACCGCGTGCGGTGTGATGCGAAACACCAACCCTTTCGCCGCCCACTTCCACAATAGCATTGTTCGCCAATGGCTTTGCGTCAGGGGCGAGGCCGGCCCGCACGACGGCTCTCGATCTCGGCCAAGAGCGCGCGAACTTGTCGGTTGGACCATCAACGTCCTTCGATCAGGCGCCAAACATCGCAGACCGAGCTCGCCTCGTGCGGATTATGAACTGCTTTGTGGCTCACGGCACGACGGCGAAGAACAAGAATACTGCGAAGATGACCAAGTGGACGATGCCCTGGAGCACGGTGGTGCGGCCGGTGCCCAGCGTGATCACGCTCAAGAGGAGGGTCAGCGCCAGCAAGACCGCGTCCTTGGCGCCCAGCCCAAGCTCGAGCGGCTGGTGGAGCGCGATCGAGGCGACAGCGACCGCGGGAATCGTCAGGCCGATGCTGGCGAGCGCCGAGCCCAATGCCAGGTTCAAACTGGTCTGCAGCCGGTTGGCCCGCGCCGCCCGCAGCGCCGCCAGGGCTTCCGGCAGCAAGACCAGCGACGCAATGACGATCCCCACCACGGCCTTCGGCACATCGAGCCGCGCTATTCCCAGCTCGACCATGGGCGTGAGAGCTTTGGCGAGGCCGACGACGGCTACGAGGGCAACGAGCAACAGACCGGCGCTGACGGCAGCGGTCGTATTGGACGGTGGCGGCGCGTGCGCGTCCTCGTCGTCGCTGTCGACCAGAAGGAAGTAGTCGCGATGGCGTATGGTTTGGATGAAGACGAACGAGCCGTAGAGCACCAGCGAGACAATTCCGGCGAAGATGAGCTGCGGCGTGCTGAACACCGGGCCGAGGGCGGTCGCTGCGACGTTCGGGAGCACCAGAGTGAGCGTCGTTAGCGCAGCGAGCACCGCCAATGCGGCGCTCGCACCATAAAGCTGAAACCCCTGTTCGTGGTGGCGCGCGCCGCCCCAAAGCAGGCACAGGCCGACGATGCCGTTGCACACGATCATGACGGCGGCGAACACCGTGTCGCGCGCCAGCCCGGCCTTTTCGGCTGGAGCCGCGATCATGACGGAGACGATGAGCGCCACTTCGATGACCGTCACGGCGACAGCGAGCACAAGCGTGCCGAATGGCTCGCCGGTGCGGTGTGCCACCACCTCGGCGTGGTAGACGGCCGCAAAAACCGTGGCGACCAGGCTGGCGCCGGCGGCGGCTGCCATCAGGCCACCGATGCCGGCAAAGGGCGTCGACAACAGGACGACCCAGGCGACTAGCGGCCAAGCCCATGCCCACCAAGGGATCCGCGCTGCAAGCATGTCGACAGGTATCCCTGGCCGCGCGTAGTTTTCAAATTGCCGCTTGAGAATCCGACGATCGCCAGGCCAAGCGCGAGCGCGATCCGAGTAACGAGAGCGCGGCCAGCCTGCCTCAGCGCCGCTTCTTTCGCGCCGAAACCTCAAGAATGTTCAGGTGCTCCCCGTAGTCGCGGTAGAGCTGGGCGAACTCCTGCGCCATCTCGTAGCAGATCTTGAGCTTGCGGGAATGCCAGTTGGCCCCGACTTCCCCGCACTCCACCATCTCCATCGCGAACGGCTTGGGCCAGGCGTAGCGATTGCCGACATGGTCCGCCAAGGTCTCCAGGAACTTGATCTCGCGAAATGTGCGGGCGTAGACCCCGAGCTTGCCCGTGGCTTCGCCGTAGCTCAGCTCGATCTTCTGCTTCGGCTGATGCGGCGCGCGCAGATGCGGCTTGAGCAACGACTCCCACGACCACGCCGCAAAGGTGAAATCGCTCTTGCAGCTCGCCTGACGGTCCTCCGGCATCTGCGCCCGGCCGGCCAGCGCGCTGAATTTCTCCGGGTGCGACCCGACCATCATGCAGATGATCTGGTAGGCGCGCTGCAGGTTGAGGCCGTGCGAGTCGTAGTAGTCCGGTTTTTCCCCCGTGCGCCTGTCCCGTATGTCGGCCAGGTACCAGCCATTGGTGGCCTCGACCAGCACGTTGTCCGAGAAGCTGTCTCCGACCCGCAGCGTCGTGAGAATGGCAAAGTTGTCGGCCGCGTCCTCGTCATGCGCGAGATTCGGCAGCTCAAACTCGGCGAGCACGCCGTGGCCGAGCTCATGCGTCGACACAAACAACAGATTGCCGATCACGAATTCGATCAGCGCCTGGCGCTTGTGCGGGGCGAAATGGTGCAAGCCGTGCTCGTCCTCGATCAGCTCACGTTCGGTCGCGGCGATGCGCTCCGCAAAAGTTTGCTTGGCCGGCGGCGCGTTTTGCGCCAACAGCGGCCAGGATTCCAGGCCCAGCAAGGCCGCCGGCCCCAGCCCGAGGCTGCAAACCACTGCTGCAATCGGCATTTGGCGATTCATGACGTTCCCCTCTCGCGCTGCGACCGCAGCGTATCGCCCAGCTTCGCGCCACTCCACCCTTAGGATTTTCTTATCTTGGCGCGATCGCCGCCACGCGCTTCGCCAAAGCAAAACTGCGCCTCCATAGGCCAATACTGGCCCTTGGCGCAATCTTCATCTGGGCGGCCTTGAGGGGCGTAGCTACTTCGTGACCTTTGGCGGCGTTGGCGGCGCGAACACGTGCAACGGCACCGTCAGCGATGCGAACACCGCATTGCCCTGCACCCGGTTCTCGGTGTCGATCTCGGCGAACCAGCGGCCATTGAGATTGATCGGCAAAGCCGACGCCGATGGCGCGGCCGAACGGCAGGCTCACGTCGGCACTGGCGCTGCCCTGGTAGAAATAAACCGTGTCGGAAAAGTAGACCCCCGGCGGTGGCGTGAAGCCGGCCATCAGGATAGTCAGGCCCAGCAGGTAGCTTCCGAGACCGTATTCGGCCGCCTGCGAGGGCCGATCGGGGCGCGGCGGTGCGCCATGACCGAGCGAAGCGGTTCAGGCTTCGGAGCCAATGATTGCCCAACCGCGCGGCCGGCCGACCACCCGACTGATCACACCTGCTCCCGCTCGCGGAGCAGCGACTGAGCAAGCCCAAGCCCAACGTCGCGCCCGTCGGATGTCGGCCGGTCAAGCTCGCAGGCGCGTGGCGTTCGGTTGAGGGTCTCCGACGGCGATTCCCCAAAGGCGTTCCGGTATAGGCGCGAGAATCTTCCAAGCTCGAGGAACCCGCACCGCATGGCGATCTGGGTAACCGTCGTCGTCTTGGCGTCCATTGACCCAAGCATGGTTCTGGCCTGGGCCAGGCGCACGGCTTGCAGGTGGCGATGGACCGAGACGCCATGCACGGCGCGCACCGCACGCAGCAGCGTACGTTCGCTGATCCCTGCCGCCGCACAGAACGCAGCGACGCTCGGCGGCACCGCGGCTGCGGCGCATGTCGCACGTTCAAATTCTGCGATCAGCTTGCGATAGCGTTCCAACCGCGCAGATGAAGGTGGCGCCGGCTCCCGTTTCATGGTCACGCCACGTTGTCGTATTGCCTCCTGGCATGGGCGCGATGCTGGCATCGATCTCAAACGTCCGATATTGGCCTTTGGGGAATACCGTCGCGCTGCCGCAAGCGCTTGCGCATCCGGGGGCGGCGTGCGCCGCGATCCGGAGACCCTGGGACCTGAGCGATCCCGTCACGGATGGTCGCAGCTGCCGCGACGGCCGTAGCCGTCATCGGTCACGCATCGTCCGTAGCGATAGTAGCCGCCATAGAACGAGTACGGACCACCAAACCCGTAACCTGGCGGATAACCGACGACGACGGCTGCCGGTGCCAGCGCCACGAGCGGCGCCACTCGGATGACCGGCGCGCCGGCCCACGGCCCATAGATCGGGCGCTAGCCGCCCCATCCCGGCCCGCGCCAGTATGCGGAGGCGTCATCGGGCATCAAAGCGAGGTCGCCGCAATCAACGCGGCCGCGGCAGGAAGCAACCGTCTCATTGTCGACTCCTGGACTGAAAACCTCCCTCATTCACTTCCTCTGCTCGCGCCCCGTGGCCGAATTGATCGCCGCGATCAACGTGGCGTCCTGAAACGGCTTGAGCAGGTAGGCGGATGCGCCCGCGGAACGGCACCGCTCGCGCGTGCCGATGCCGTCGTGGGCCGTGATGACGATGGTCGGAATCTTGATCCCGACCTTGGCCAGGTGCTGCTGCAGCTCGAGCCCGGTCATTCCCGGCATCTGCAGGTCGACGACCAGGCAATCGGGCAAGCGGGCACCCAGAGCATCGAGGAACTCCGCTGCCGACCCGTAGCCCACCGGATCGAAGGACGACGTGCGCAGCAGTCGAACCAATGCCCGGCGCACCGCCGCGTCGTCGTCGACGACTGCCACGTGGGGTCGGTATTGCACCATGGGGGCATCCTTTCCCCAAACCTCCCGCCGGTCGAGTTGGCCCTTCGGCCAATGGCGCAGCCGCCCATGACCGCGATGCTGTTGTGCATTGCCGCTACCGCGACCGCCGGCGCTCACGACCTCAAGAAGCTTCTCAAGGATGCGCTGCCCTGCAAGTCGGCAGCGATCCGCTTGTGCGACCGGTCGCAGGGCATCACCGCCGCGGCGCTGTGGAACTGCGGAGCCACATTGGCGGCGCACCAGCAACAAGTCGGACAGCGCTGCGTGGACGTGCTCAAACGATCCGGCCAGCTGCGACGCGCATCAAGCCGCGGTTCAACGACCATGCCCCGGCGGCTCGATGCCGGCCCGCTCGGCCAGGCGGACGAGCTCCGCCACCGTTCGGGTGCCCATCTTGCTCATCATCCTGCTGCGATGAACCTTGATGGTCTTTTCGACCGTGCCGAGATCAAAGGCGATCTGCTTGTTGAGGCGGCCGGCGATGACGTGTGCGAGCACTTCGCGTTCGCGCGGCGTCAAAGTCGCCATCTTCGCCTGGATTGCCGCCAGGTCGGCCTGCACGCCGCGGGATTTGGCATCGAGCCCTTGGGCGCGCGCAATGGCGGCGAGCAAGTCCTGGTCGCGCACCGGCTTGGTCAGGAAGTCGACCGCACCCGCCTTCATGGCGCGCACGCTCATTGGAATGTCGCCCCTGCCGGTGAGGAAAATGACCGGTCGATGCGAACCGGCGGCAGTCAGCGCCTGCTGCAGCTCAAGGCCGTCGAGCCTCGGCATCGAGACATCCAAGACGGCGCAACCGGGAACCGTCGCATCATGATGGGCGAGGAATTCCTGCGGCGACGTGTACGAGCGGGCATCATAGCCGCTGGCGCGCAGCAGCCGCGACAATGCCTTCAGCACGCCGGGGTCGTCATCGACCAGGAAAACCGTGAACATCTCTCTCGCAATGAG
>Ga0075431_100005766_pt1 | contig 12250 bp, 19 predicted proteins | sample RhiMetdeltSRZDD5_FD_75297 | JGI IMG/M metagenome (GOLD analysis project Ga0075431, IMG submission 75297) | Populus rhizosphere microbial communities from Tennessee, USA - Rhizosphere MetaG P. deltoides SRZDD5 | ecosystem: Host-associated > Plants > Roots > Rhizosphere > Soil | place: USA... | reverse complement strand
GCCGTGTTCCCCATTGTGGCGGACGCGATGAGCGATGCGAACACCGCGTGTTCCTTCTCGGAGAGTCCCGCTGGCGCGGGCCCGCCGCCGGGGACCACCGCGGCCACCTCGGGCGGGCCCGCCGCCGGCAAGTTGAGGTGGATGCCCAGCAGGCCCGCCGGCGCCTGGCATGCCATCGTGCTGGAGATGGGGGAGCCCCAGTCGCCGCCCTGGGCGACGTAGCGGGTGTACCCGAGGCGCTGCATCAGTTCAGCCCAGGCGCGCGCGATGTAGTCGGGAGTCCAGCACGTACCCTGTGGCTTGCCGGAGAAGCCATACCCAGGCATCGAGGGGAGAACGAGATCGAAGGCGTCCTCCACGCGTCCACCGGAGGCGGGCGGATCGGTGAGCGGGCCGATGACCTTCAGGAGTTCGAAGACCGAGCCGGACCAGCCGTGCGTCATGAGCAGCGGCAGGGCGTGTGGATGGCGCGAGCGGACGTGGATGCAGTGGATGTCGAGACCGTCGATGGTCGTGACGAACTGCGGCAAGGCATTGAGTTGCACCTCGGCCTTGCGCCAGTCGTAGTCCGTTCCCCAGTAGCGCACGAGCGCCTGGAGCTTCGTGAGCGGCACGCCTTGCGAGGCGTCGTCGACGGTCTCGCGGTCAGGCCACCGTGTCGCCGCGATGCGCCGACGGAGGTCGACGAGTGCCTCGTCCGGCACGGTGAGGTGGAAAGGACGCAGGGAGGCGTCGTCGGCCGCGCGTATCGTGGCGGCGCCTTGGGTCGACGCACCAGGCGATGCGGGGTGCTGCGCGCGTACGGGGGCCGACAGTGCGAGACACGCGGTGGCCGCCACGAGCACGACAAGGCATCGTGCGTGCAGGCGGCAGGCCTGCGCGGCTCCCTGCGGTGGCACGCAAGCGGGGCCAGCCACCCGTGGTGTAGGCTGTGGTATCCTCTCCCTTTTGGTGTTGCATAGTGTGCGCTCCTTGTCAGGATGCCTCGTTGCGTGCTCTCGCGTGTGGTCTACGGTGAGTTTTCTGCATCACGATAACTCAAGGCATAGCGCAGATACCACCGCACCCCGCAGACGATGATCTCACCAGCACAGTGACGCCATTGAAAGAGTGGGGGCTGATCCATGCGAGGTCTCCGGTGGTCTGAGGTGAAGGGTCTACTGCCTCTTGTAGCAGATTACCGGTAGTGCTTGCAACAGAACCCAGCGACACTGCAGTCGAGACCTCGAGAGCGCGGACGGTCGACCTGAAGCTCGAGGTCGTCGTCATCCCCGTTGCGGACGTCGATCGCGCCAAGCGCTTTGACCGCAGCCTGGGCTGGAGGCTCGACGCCGACATCGCCGCCCAAGCAGCAGTCGGGGCCGGCGCCGCGGACGAGCAAGGCCCGCGCGCCGCTCTTGGCGACGTGGCGGACAGCTGCGCGCAATGCGCGGCGCATCTCGAAGCTGATCCGATTGCCGCCCGGGCGAGCGAGACTGAGGACGGCCAGGGGCCCGCGTCGAGGACGAGGTGGGTGAGCGACATGGGTGGGTCTCCGTACGTCAGGTGATCGATCCGTGGTCGGCCAGGTCGCCCAGCATCCGGGCGAGGGTCATTTCCGCGTCTCGGGTCTGGAAGCCGCGCTGCATCGCGGCTCGGATCCGGCTTTGCGCCTCGGGGTGACGCATGCCCGCGCCGAAAAGAGCGGAATCGCGACGGAAGTCCTCGGCCGGCGCCAGCGCGATGGCATTGACCCGGTCCTTGACCGCGCCATGGCCGGCGGCCGGAAACCCGGCGATCCGATGCGCGAGCGCGCTGACGAAATCGCCGAGCGCGCTGGCGGGCAACGCTCGGTTGATCCAGCCATATCGTTCCGCCAGCTCCGCGTCGTAATCCTCCGCGCTCAACAGGACTTCGAGCGCCCGCGCGCGGCCCAGGAGGCGCGCCAAGTGCTGGACACCGCCCGCGCCGGGGATCAGGCCGAACGCCAGCTCCGGCTGACCGAAAATCGCGGACTCGCGCGCGGCAAAGCGCATATCGCACGCCAGGACGAACTCGCTGCCCGCGCCACGTACCCGCCCCTCGATCTGCGCGATAGTGACGAGACGGCTTGCGCTCAGATAGCGAACAGCTCCGGCTGTTGCCACGCGGCGAAGTGTCCGCCCTTGGGGAGTCGGTTGTAATGCAGCAGTTTGGGGTAGGCTTTCTCTGTCCAGCTCCGCGGGGCTGCATAAATCTCATCGGGAAAGACGCTCACGGCCACCGGGAGGGCGACGTGCTTCCGGGCGAGGCTCTTGTTGGATTCCAGGGTCGTGGATGTGCCGATGGTGTACAACCTAGCTTTTGCCATGCCCTCCTCCTTGAAGCTCTTATTTTTCAACAGCCTTAAAAATGCGTTGTGCTTCTCGGACAACGCGAAAATATAAGCCCCCGGAATCCAATAAGAGCGTTGGACACTATGGTGTGCGCGGTGTTCGGCTTACAGGCGTTGCAGGATATCGAGCCCTGCCAGCGGCCCACCGGCTTGTTGGATCAGCCCACCATCGCGCAGATTGCCTAAATCGATCACGGCGCAGCCAAAGGTGCGTAACAGTGCCCCAACTGTGTTCTTGGCGTCCGCGTCGTCTGCAGACACAAAGGCGACGCGTTTGGCGCCGTGGACCTCGCCACCGGCCTCGAAATTGGCCGCGAGCATGTGGTTGATGGCCTTGACGACTTTCGCGCCGGGCGCTCACTGCGCCACGAACTGACTCGTCGACAGGCCATGCACCTCGGCGAGCGTGAAGGTGCCGGCTCGCCCGTGAAAGGGATTGGTCGTATCGATCACAATTTGCTGCTGCCAGGGCAGCAGCGGCGTCAACACACTAACCACGTCGTCCCAGGGCACCGCCAAGACCACGAGCTCAGACGCCGCGGCTTCTTCTGTGGTCACCGCCGTCACCCCCGAGCCCAAGGTGTGCACCGTGTCGCCTAAGGTGCTCGGCCCGCGGCTGTTGCTGAGTTTAATCGTGTGGCCTACTTGCAGGCATGGCGTGCGAAGGCTTGGGCCACACTGCCTGCGCCGATGATGCCGATATCCATGGTGATGTCCTTTCTCCTATGCACGTGTGCATACAATGATCCCGGTCTTCCCTGGTCGCGCAACATGCGCGATGGCTGTGTGGACGTCCTGCATATGGGTGTCGCAAAAGCATCCTTGTGCCACTGGGCATTGTGGGCCACTCCACCTCTCCACCGTCACAAAGGCGCACGCCTCTGCGACATCACGAAGACATGCCCGTCACCTGCGACCATCACCCCTCACAACCCGTGGCATGCTCACGAGTGCCAGGCAGTGTGCGCCATTGTTGTCCTGCCATGGTGGTCTCCTGTTGTGCATCTCGCACTGCTCACGCCCCACCACCCTCCACGGGACGGCCACCACACGTGTGCAGCCGCCGCGCCACGCCGTGCTCGAGCGGCGCGAGGCGTCCACGCGGACGACGCGCGTGCCGACGGTGGGGGCTTCCAGCCGGCCACAAAGGCGGTGGGCACGTGCTCCAGACCGTCGACACGCTCCGCGCGGTCGTGGAGTCGGCCGGCGGCAATGCCTGGATGCCCTCGCAGACCTGGTCTCATGCCGTGCGCCGCGGGTGCTGCGCCGTACCCGCTCTCGCCATCCTGACCTCTCTGCGGCCGCTCCTCCATCGGTGCGACGCCGTACCCGGGCGCCTGTCCTGCGGCGCCCGGCGCGTCCCAGGGCGCAGACCGATGGGGGCTCATCGGGTGGCTGCCCGCGGGAGAGCCAGGGCCCCTGGTGTTCCTGTGGGCCCTGGCTGCTGGGGGACCGCCGTCCGTCGGGGCCTCCGTCCATGTCGGATGGTGAGGACGAGGCCGGCCGCGCCGAGGGCCAGTAGCCCGGCGGTCGTAAACGCCACGTGGTAGGTGCCCAACCAGACGCGCAGGAGGCCCCCGCCATACGCCGCCAGGGCGGCGCCGACCTGATGGCCGAAGAAGATCCAGCCAAAGAGGATCGGCCCGGAGCGGGTGCCGAAGAGGTCGGTCGCCAAGCCGACCGTCGGGGGCACCGTGGCGATCCAGTCGAGACCATAGATCACGCCAAACAGCGCCAGCATCGTCAGATCATCCGCATACGGCAGAGCGAGCAGGGACAGCCCCCGCAAGCCATAGTAGGTGGCCAACAGGACGCGTTTGTCATAGCGATCACTGAGCCAGCCAGAGCCGAGCGTGCCGACAATGTCGAGGATCCCCATCATGGCCAGGGTCGTGGCCGCCGCCACCGCCGACAGCCCTTGGTCAATCGCATGGGGAATCAGATGGGTGCCGATCAGGCCGTTGGTCGTCGCCCCGCAGATCGCGAACGTGAGCCAGAGGCGCCAGAAATCTCCCTGGCGCAGGGCGGCGCTGAGGGGGACGAGCGGGGCCTCCGGTGCGGGCGCCGTGGCAGGGTTCCCGGACGCCGCCGCGTACCCCGTGCCATAGGGGGCCAGCCCCAGGGCCGCGGGCGTATCCCGCATGAGCAGGGCGACGAGCGGCACCGCAATCAAGAGCAGACAGCCGGCCACGACCCAGCCGACGGCCTGCCAGCCCAGGGCCGTGACGACCAGGGCGAGCAGGGGCAGAAACACGAGCCGCCCCGTGGAGCTCGCCGCCCCCAGCAGCCCGAGGGCCAGGCCCCGCTGGGTCGTAAACCAGCGATTCACCACGGTGGCACTGAGCACGAGGGCGGTACTCCCGGTCCCCACACCGACTACCACGCCCCAGAGGAGATAGAGCTGAAACACAGTCTGGATCTGCGTCGAGGCAGCCACCCCAGTGGCTATCAGCAGCAGGCTGGTCAGCATCACGCGCCGGGGGCCAACGCGCAGCATCAGCCGTCCGGCGAAGGGCCCGGCGAGGCCATAGAGAAAGACATTGATGGAAACGGCGAGCGCAATCGCGGCGCGATCCCAGCCAAAGGCCACTTCCAGCGGGTGGATGAGCACGGCAGGCACGGCGGTGACCCCGGCCGTCAGCACGACGGTGAGACAGGTCACGGCGAGGATGACCCAGGCATAGTGCAGTCGGGCCAGGCGGTGGTGGTCCATCGTGTCGATTCCTTTCTCGCTCCTGGAGGGAGCATCGCGGTAGTAGACCGGTCAATTAGTTCGGTGATAAAAAAAGCCCTTACGCCCCGGCCGAGCGGCCGTGCAGGACGCCGTCGAACATGCACGTCAGGAACACCCGCAGCGGCGCGGGACTCTTGCTGACCTTGGCGCGCAGGAGTGCCCCCTCAAAACTGTCGAGATAGAAGTCGGCGAGCGCCTCCGGATCGAGGTCCGCCCGCAATTCGCCCACGGCCTGCGCCTCCCGAAACAGCTGCGCATACCGCGCCCGCCAGCTCGTCAACACGACGTCCAACTGTGCCCGCAAGCGGGGGTGTTGATCCGCCAGTTCCTGACTGAGATTGCCAATCAGGCACCCCCCCCGACACCCGCGGCGCTCGAACCGGGCGAGCAGCTCTTCATAGTGGCGACGCAGGCGGGTGAGCGGACTGGCGGTGGTGTCTCCCAGGTGCTGCTCGAGGCGCGCCAGATACGCCGCCGCAAACTGCGCAATCACCTCCAGCGCAAACGCCTCTTTGCTCGGGAAATAGTAATAGAAGGAGCCCTTGGGCACTCCGGCCGCCTGCAATACGTCCTGGATGCCCGTCTGGTGGTAGCCCTGCTCCAGGATGAGCCGGCTCCCCACGTCTATCAGGGTCGCCTTCGTCGTCTTGGCGCTCGGTCCCGGGTCTGCTGTGCCCTGTACTGCCATACGCGTCCTCCTCCATGTGGAAATAATAGACCAGTCAATTACGCCTGTCAAGCTTCGTATGGAGTATTGTGAACAGCACGCACGCGGCCGTGGTTGCCACGGGATCGAGGGGCGTACGAGCCCCAGGCACTCCTGCTGTGAGGCACACCGATCCACGGGAGCGTGCCGTCGTGCGGTGCGTCTGCAGGTCTCTGCATGGTCGAAAGGCCTGGGGACGTCCAGCACTGGGGCTGCGCTGGGGCTCCACCGCGGAGCACGCCGTGGACGGGACGAGGCGTTAGGCGGCGCTGGTCGCCAGCGCCGCGGTGTCGAGTCCACAGAACTCCTCGTAGTCCAGGAGCGTGGTGATGGTCGGATGCGCCCCACAGAGTGGGCAGGCGGGATCACGCTGGATGCGGATCTCGCGGAACCGCATGGCCAGGGCATCGTACATCAGGAGACGCCCCACTAGCGTCTCCCCCTGGCCGATCAGCAGCTTGATCGTTTCCGTCGCCTGGATGACTCCAATCACCCCGGGCAACACGCCCAAGACCCCGACTTCACTGCACGACGGCACCAGGCCCGGCGGGGGTGGGGTAGAGGCAGCGGTAGCACGGCCCCGCAGGCGGCGTGAAGACGCTCACCTGGCCCTCAAACTGGAAGATGCTGCCGTGCACGACTGGCTTCCCGATCAGCACCGCGGCATCGTTCACCAGGTAGCGCGTGGGGAAATTGTCCGAGCCGTCGACAATGACGTCATAGTCCTGGAAGAGGGCCATGACGTTGTCCACTGTGAGACGCTCGGGATATGCGCGCACCTGGACATCCGGATTGAGCGCGTGGAGCGCCAGCGCCGCGGAGGCGGTTTTGGGCATGCCCACGCGGTCGGTCGTGTGCAGCACCTGGCGCTGCAAATTTGAGCGATCGACCACGTCCGCATCCACAATGCCGACCGTGCCAACCCCTGCCGCGGCCAGGTACAACGCCGCCGGAGAGCCGAGTCCCCCGGCCCCGACCAGCAACACCTTGGCATCGAGCAGTTTGCCCTGGCCCTGTTCGCCTATCTGGCGCAGCAGGAAATGACGGCTGTAGCGCTCGAGCTGCTCCGCACTGAGCTGTCGATCGCGGACAATCGGGTACCCCGCTGCCTGCCACCGCGTAATCCCGCCCGCCATCGACGCGACGCGTGCGTAGCCCATGGCGCGCAGCACCTGGGCGGCCAGCAGGGAGCGCGCCCCGCTAGCACGGTAGACCACTACGTCCGTGTCGGTCTGCGGCAGGTGGGCCGCCGCCTGGAATTCCAAAAAGCCGCGCGGAATAGTGACGGCACCTTCGATATACCCGGCGCGCACTTCGTCTTTTTCCCGCACGTCGAGTAAAACCATCTCGTCACCTTGCATGCGGCGTGCCGCCACGGCTTCGACGCTCACCTCCGGGATCGCCCGGCGGGCCTCGTCGAGGAAATCATGGGAGGTGTGTGGCATACTCTGCTCCTTTCTTGAGCCATCCTGCCGGAGGCCCGCTCCGAGTGGGAGCCGGGACGGACCTCGCGGCAGCGCTTTCATGCGCTCGTTATGCGATTTATCCCGTGCGTAACGCCGCCGTGTCAGTGTGTGTCGGGGAACGCGCTACGTCGAGACATGAACGCGTTGTGCGCATTGTTCCGCACATATCTCCGTTGAAATTGTTCCACGCGACCAGCGGGATCGGCCTGCTTCTGGCGGCCCGTCCACCACGGATGACACGCGGCGCAGACGGCGACGCGGAGCTGCGGGACCGTCGAGCGGGTGGGATAGGTCGCACCACACGCGCACAGAATCGATGTCTCCCCATAGGGGGGATGTATCACAGCCTTCATGAGCTCCTCCTGTCGGATTACTGTTGAGAGAGACGGTCCCCAGGGCATGCCCTGGGGGCGGATCGTGACGGCGCTGAGAGCCGATGCCCTCATGGCTCCAGAGGTGGATGCGCAATCTGCCTTCGACGCTCTGGCACAGAAAGGGGGCATTGCAGGCTCTCTCTAAATGCTTCCAAAAAGGATTTGCGGTATAATAAAAGGGTGGTCTATGCTCTCTACTTTCTCTGAAAGGTATTATGGCCAAACCCCTTGCTCTTCCACCATTGTCCGAGACCCAAGTCACCGAACTCCGGCAGCTCTACGAGACGGCGCCCCATGCCAAGGTCCGGCTCCGTGCCCAGATGATTTTACTCGCCCATCAATGACGTTCTGTGGCCGAGATTGCGGCCATTGTCTTCCGCAGCCGCGATACCGTCGAGCGTGTGCTCAACCGCTTTCTCCGTGGTGGCGTGGCGGCCATTCCACCCCGCAAAGCCCCAGGGCGGGCGCCCACGGTGACGCCCGCGTGGAAAGCCGAACTCCTGCGGGTCATCGACCTCGACCCGCACACGGTCGGTGTCCACAGTGCCAATTGGACGACTGGCTTACTGGCCCTCTCTCTGGCTGCCCAGACCCGCGTTACGGTCACTGCCGAGACCGTGCGCTTAGCGCTGCGAGCCGCCGACTATGTCTGCAAGCGTCCGACTTGGACGCTCAAACGCAAAGCCGAAGCGCAGCCGGGCTACGCGGGAAACGCCTCAGGGTGTAGGTGGTATGGGCTGGGGCCGGCACACCGCCCCCTCCACCCGTGACCGAACTTGTCGAAGCCGATCTGCTCGATGATGTGCCGCCCGATGTGGAAGAGCTCCTGCCCCTCCTCCCCCACGCCGCTGTCTATCTCCAGGACGAGGTCCAGTTCGCCTTCCATCCTACGCTGACCCGCGTGTGGTGTCGCAAAGGCCGCCGAGGACAGCGTCTGGTGGAAGCGCCAGGGGCCAACGACAAAGTCTATGGCTTTGGGCTCGTCGACGGGTGCGACGGGTGGTTTGACGGGCGCTTCGCCCCCGGCCGCACAGCGGATGTCTTTTGTGCCCAGGTGCGGGCTGCGGTCGCCCGGTCGCGCCCCCGGGGACGTCTGGCCATTGTGATCGTGGACAACCTGCACACCCATACGCCAGCGGGATCGAAGCTGGTGCGGCAGATGCTGGCCGAGTTGCAGGACCACCTACGGATCATTTACACGCCAGCCGACGATCCCGACGCCAACCGGATCGAATGGCTCTGGCGCTGGTCGCGCCGAGAAGTCACCCATAACCATCAGCGGCCCACCTTTGCCGCCCTGCGAGAGGACATGTATGCGCACTTCCAGACTCTGAGGGAGCATGCAAACCTCGTCCTACGGCAGATTGGGAGTCCGTTTGCGGAGCAGGGGCCAGCAGCCCAACCTCTGGCCTATGCCGCATGATTTATTTGGAAGCATTTAGGCATCATGCCGAGCACGCCATAATGGCGTGTACTTCTGGAGTTCCAGTTAAGCAGCCGAGTGTTGCGCTGGCCATACCATGTGCATCTGCTCGGTGCGCGCGCGTGATTCTTCTGCCAGAACATCGAGGGCAAGGAGCTCGCCACCGCGTAAGACTAGAAGGGGTGCCGCTCTCCCGACCTGCTCTTCGACCAGGAGGCGGTGCAGGTCATCGATGCCCGCTACCGGGTGCCCGGCATAACCCACCAGCCCATCGCCCGGGCGCCCGGGCGACGGGTTGTGCGGCTCGACCGAGAGCACCAGTATGCCACTGGGCACTGCCAGGGCATGGCGGCGCACCAGATGGCGCCCGAGCGGCACATTTTGCCCGGCGACGCCGATGGAGCCACGCTTGATCCGGCCGTCTTTGATGAGCCGGCCCGCCACGAACGTCGCCGTATTGATGCCGATGGCAAAGCAGATCCCCTGGGCTGGGAGAATCACCGCCGTATTCACGCCAATCACCTCGCGACGTGACCAGTAGCCCTCCTGAATTGCCAGGGTTGAGGGCCGCGTCAGTCTGGATGACATTATCGATGAGGCGGCCAGACTGCGACCGCAATGAGCGCCCGAGGGCACTCACCACCCCGGCAGTCACGGTGCATTGGAAACCGTAGGGGTTGCCGATCGCGACCACCAGTTGCCCAACGCGGATGGTGTGGGAGTCGCCCAGACGGGCCGGCACCAGATGCGGGGCGTGAATGCGCACGACCGCCACGTCGGTATCGGGATCATCACCGGTGAGGTCGGCCGCCTCACGGTGGCCGTCAGCCAGGGTGGCCATGAGCTGAGTCGCACCATGCACGACGTGGCTATGAGTCACAATAAAGCCATCGGGCGTAAAGAGAAAGCCCGAGCCGTTGCCACGCACGTCTGGTGCGAGGCGCGGATCAGATCGTGACGGGTTGCCCTGCTGGCGCTGCACCTCAATATTGACCACTGCAGGGCTCACGTGTTCCGCAACGCTCATCACCGCCTGTGAATAGGCATCGAGTCCCTGCTCATCGGTCATAAGGGTCATTGTGCGACACGAGGCGTAGTACAGGTTGTATCAGTGAAGCTCCTTTCGTCAGAGTTCGCCCACTAGACGCCGGCGCTGACATCATGGCGACCCTCCCCCGCACGGTACGCCGGACCACGCGCTGAGGTCCGGCGCAGGACGTCTTCCACGTGCGCCGCGAGGACACACTTCGGCACCGCGCCGACCACCGTCTCCAGTACCTGACCGTTGTGGAAGCACACGAGGGCTGGAATGCCCGTGATGCCATAGCGCTGGGCCACTGTGGGTGCTCATCGACGTTGAGCTTGCCAACCGTTAGACGTCCGGCATATTGGGTAGCGATCTCCTCCACCACTGGTCCCACGAGGCGGCACGGACCACACCAGGGGGCCCAAAAATCGATCAGCACCGGTCCTGGGGCGTGGAGGACATCGTGCTCGAAATTGCTTGTTGTGATTGTCGTTGGCGTTACCATACATGTTTCCTTTCCTGTCTGGGTGGCGAGATGCGCATTACGGCAGGCACCGAGCCTGCGTGCGAGCGCCGCGAGGCCTGCCAGGGACCGCCAGAGAACAGTGTCGTCAGGGTGTCCAGCACTCGGGCCAGCCAGCGCCGGCGTGCAGGGTGCACTTGCGCTGTGCGCGCCTGCGCCGCCGCCTCATGCCAGAGCTCCAGCTGACGGTATGTGACATACAGCAGATCAATGTCCAGCATGATATCTCCTTTCCTCACCAGTCCTGCCAGGACACACCTGTCTCAGGCAGCCAGCGGTTGTACCGCCTGCGACCGTATGAAGGTGTAGAGGAGATGCGTCCGGGTGAGTATCCCGACGAGCCTCCGATGCTCGGTCACAGGAAGCGCATGCACGTGGTGCGAGAGCATGCGGCTGGCGGCCTCGGTCAGCGCATGATCGGTACCAAATCGTGACCGGAAAGCGGGTCATGATCTCGGCCACCGTAAGCCGCTCCAGCAGGGAGTGCACCTCGCGGGCCGCGAGGCTGGTGGCGGGCGAGGGCAACACCAGTCGTAGGTCGCACTCGCTGAGGAGGCCGACCAGGCGCCCGTCCTCCCAGACCGGGAGATGCCCAAGACGCTGGTCTTGCATCAGTCGATACGCCGCGTGTGCCGACGTCTCGGGTGCGATGGTGAGAGGGGCAGGCATCATCAGGTCCCGGACACGTGCCGGCGGGGTCTCGGTATGCGCAGTGTCAGAGCACGTGTGGGACATAGGTCTTCCCCTTATTATATAGCAATATTGCTATATAACTAATCAACCACTCAAACATCAGGCTCTAGCGCTGCAGCCGCCTGCCTCATCGCAGGACGCTCGCACGCTCAACGAGCCCGCGGAGAACCGTAAAAGCAGTTAAAGAGCTCTATATCGTATAAAAGAGCACACCGCGTACGGAGTATGGCCAGCGCCCCTAATCCTCGGAGCGCAGCGCGGGCGCCCCCGGCAACGCCGTCGCCAGGGTGTGTTGGTACGCGTCGAAGACGTCCCGCCGCAGGCGGTAGTAGGTAAATTGCCCTTGCCGCCGGGCTCGACCAGGCCGGCGTCGGTCAGGACCTTGAGATGCTGGGAGAGCGTCGCCTGCGTGATCGATACGTCCCGGGCGAGGTCTCCACAACAGCGTTCCGGCGCGGTGGCAATGGCCTGCACAATCCGCAACCGGGTGGGATCCGCGAGGGCTTTGGTCATTTTCATGACGTGCTGCGGCGTCATCAGTGTCCTCGTCCATCCGAATCATCGGCATATAGCTATTTGACTAAATATACGTACTGCTGTCTCAAACGTCAAGGGCTGTGGTGTGTCCACACACGATCGGCCCCAGTGTGGGCGTGGCACGCGGCCTCACAGGGCAGCACGCGCGACGGACACCCGTCCAGCGTCATGCTGGTCACCGCCAGGCATGCCGGCGGGCACACCGGCACAGCGGTGCCCCGGCCACGCGCGATGGGACGTGCCTCCTGTGACGGTATCGTGCTGTCCGAGGTGTCTCCTCCTCTCCCGCGGGATACACGCCTGTGCGGGTAGTGATATCCATGTAATGCTCGCCAAACGATTCCGTGTTACTTATAATGTACCCCGAAAACTGGACAGGTAATTAAGATAGGATGCTGTGTCAATAGGAGATGG
>Ga0075431_100005764_pt1 | contig 12251 bp, 7 predicted proteins | sample RhiMetdeltSRZDD5_FD_75297 | JGI IMG/M metagenome (GOLD analysis project Ga0075431, IMG submission 75297) | Populus rhizosphere microbial communities from Tennessee, USA - Rhizosphere MetaG P. deltoides SRZDD5 | ecosystem: Host-associated > Plants > Roots > Rhizosphere > Soil | place: USA... | reverse complement strand
CCACGAGCGACACGAGCAGGCGATGCGCCAGATCGCCTACGAGCTCGACGTGATCGAGGAGCTCGGCTTCCCCGGCTACTTCCTCGTGCTCGTCGACATCGTCGAGTTCTGCCACCGCCACGACATCTACTGCCAAGGTCGGGGCAGCGCCGCCAACAGCGCCGTCTGCTACGCGCTCGGCGTCACCAAGGCCGACGCCGTCGCGCTCGGGCTCCTGTTCGAGCGGTTCCTCTCCCCCGAACGCGACGGCCCGCCCGACATCGACCTCGACATCGAGCACCAGCGCCGCGAGGAGGCGATCCAGTACGTCTACGACAAGTACGGGCGCGACCGCGCCGCTCAGGTCGCCAACGTGATCACGTACCGGCCCAAGAGCGCGCTGCGCGAGATGGCGAAGGCCGCCGGCCTCTCGCCGGGCCATGCCGACGGGCTCACGAAGTGGATCGACCGGTGGGGGAGGGACGTCGGCGCGTTCGAGAGCGTGAAGTCCGAAGGCCCGCCGGTGCCGGCGCTCGTCCTCGACCTCGCCGGCCAGGTGCTCGACTTCCCCCGCCATCTCGGCATCCACTCCGGCGGCATGGTGATGGCCGACCGGCCGCTCGTGGAGTTCTGTCCGATCGAGTGGGCCCGCATGGAGGACCGGTCGGTGCTCCAGTGGGACAAGGACGATTGCGCGGCAGCGGGGCTGGTGAAGTTCGACCTGCTCGGCCTGGGGATGCTCACGATGCTGCACCTCGCTGTCGACCTCGTCCGTGAGCACGAGGGCACCGAGGTCGATCTGGCCACGATCCCCCAGGAGCCCGCGGTGTACGACCTGCTGTGCGCGGCCGACACCGTCGGCGTGTTCCAGGTCGAGAGCCGGGCCCAGATGGCCACGCTGCCCCGGCTGCGGCCGCGCACGTTCTACGACCTCGTCATCGAGGTCGCGCTCATCCGTCCCGGCCCGATCCAGGGCGGCTCGGTGCACCCGTACCTGCGTCGCCGCAATGGCCAGGAGCCGGTGACGTACCCGCATCCGATGCTCGAGGAATGCCTGAAGAAGACGCTCGGTGTGCCGCTGTTCCAGGAGCAGCTCATGCAGATGGCGATCGACATCGCCGGCTTCAGCGCCGGCGAGTCCGACCAGCTGCGCCAGGCCATGGGCTCGAAGCGCTCCCGTGCCCGCATGGCCGTCATGCGTGAGCGGCTGCTCGCCGGCATGGCCGAGCGCGGCATCACCGGCCCGACGGCCGAGGAGATCGCGACCAAGTTCGAGGCGTTCGCCGACTTCGGGTTCCCCGAGAGCCACTCGGTGAGCTTCGCCTACCTCGTGTACTCGAGCTCGTGGATCAAGCTGCATTACCCGGCAGAGTTCGCGTGCGCGCTGCTCAACGCGCAGCCCATGGGCTTCTACTCGCCGCACTCGATCGTGCGTGACGCCATGCATCACGGCGTCGAGGTGCTCGGCCCCGACGTGAACGCGTCGCGCAAGGACTGCACGCTCGAGCCGCGCACCGACGGCGTCGGCGCGGTCGGGCATCCGCGCCCGGGGTGGCACGCCGACCCGTCGACGCGAGCCGTGCGGATGGGCTTGCGCTACGTCCGGGGTCTCGCCGACGCGCTGCTCGACCGCATCGACGCCGAACGCGACCACAAGCCGTTCACCTCGCTCTCCGACTTCACCCGCCGTACCGGCGCGCCCACCGACGCCATCGAGGCGCTGGCGACCGCGGGCGCGTTCGCCGGCCTGGGCCAGACGCGCCGCAGCGCGCTGTGGGCCGCGGGGGCGCTGCGCGACGCCCGGGCCGACAAGCTGCCCGGGCTCGTCACCGGGGTGGACGCGCCGGCGTTGCCGGGCATGACCGAGGTCGAGGAGACGGCGGCCGACCTGTGGGCGACCGGCCTGACCGCCGGTCGGCATCCGACCGAGTTCGTGCGCGAGCGCCTGACCGGCCGGGGCGTCGTCACCGTCGAGGCGCTGCGCGAGCTCCCGCATCGCTCCGTCGTGGAGGTGGCGGGGATCGTCACGCACCGCCAGCAGCCCGACACCGCCAAGGGCGTGGTGTTCGTCAATCTCGAGGACGAGACCGGGCTGCTCAACGTGATCTGCACGGCCGACGTGTGGCGCCGGTTCCGCAAGGTCGCCCGGATGTCACCGGCGCTGATCGTGCGCGGGATGCTCGAGCGCTACCAGGGCGTGATCAACGTGGTCGCCGGCCGCATCGAGGAGCTGCCGCTCACCGCCGCCGACATGGTCCGCTCCCGCGACTTCCACTGACGCGCTCAGGCGGTCCCGGTGGCGTAGAGCACCAGCAGCGATACCAGCACCAGCGCCACGATCGTGAGGTTGTAGGCGAGATGGGCGCGGGTCGACTCGAGCAGGGCGCCGGTCTGGGATCGGGTCTCCTTCCAGCCGTTGAGATAGCACCGCGTGAGGTAGAGCCCACCGATCGACAGCGCCAGCGCCGCGCCGATGGGGATGCCCACGACGGCGTGAGCCAGGCCGAACACCACCGAGCGCCCGAGGTTCACGGCCGTGCCCCGCTCCTCGGCGCCGCGCCGGAACACCCACTCCTCCCGGGCGACGAGCAACGGCAAGCCCACGATCAGCAAGCCGATGAAGAACAGCGGGATGACCACCGACGCGATCCCGAGGTCCCGGTCGCTGACACCGACCACCGGGTTGCCCTCGCCGCCGATCGCCGACCACCAGCCGAACGAGAGGACCGGCAGTTGGATCAACACGAAGGCCGTCGACACGATCAGGGCGACGATCGGGATCGCCCGCACGAAGTGACGCCAGCGCAGGCCCTGCACCACGCCCAGCGTCTTGCGGTGCGAACCGACCGACGTCCGAGCGGCCTCGAACAAGCGGACGCCCACGACTGCCAGCACCGCCACCGTCAGCAGGTCGAGGACCGTCACCGCGACAGTCTTCCCCACCCGCGGAGTGACCCGTGAGCCGTTAGGGTGAACCGGCCCATGCCGACGAGACGAAACCCAATGAGCGAACCTCCGAGTAGCAGATGGTCCGACGTCCGCGTCTCCTTCGGCGCTTCGTCGCCATTGTTCGCGCCGACCCGTCCGGGGTCGGGGCGGGATTCGTCGCGCTGTTGCTCTCGTCGGGTGGCGACCTTGTCGCCGGGCTGACGCTCGGCGCCATCACCGGCACGCTCGAGTCGCTTCCCGGCCTGCTCGTTCTCGTTCCCGCCGCGATCGGCATGCGCGGCAACATCTTCGGCGGGCTCGGCAGCCGCTTCAGCACCGCGATTCACACCGGCACATTCCGCGTGTCGCGCCGGCTCGACACGCTCGTGGGTCAGAACGTCGCCGCGTCGCTCGCGTTGTCGTTGTCGATCTCGCTCGTGCTCGCCGTGCTCGCCAAGGCGGTGTCGGTCGGCTTCGGCGTCGCCAACTCGATCTCGATCGTCGACTTCGTCGTGATCTCGGTTGTCGGCGGGGTGCTGTCGTCGGTCGTCGTGCTGTTCGTGGTCGTCGTCGTGACGGGATTGACCGTCCGGTTCGATCTCGACCTCGACAACGTCCACACGCCGATCGTCACCGCCGCCGGCGACATGGTCACTCTGCCGAGTCTCTTCCTCGCTACCTACCTCATCGGGATCACCGGCGTCACGCCGGTGGTGGCGATCCTGTGCGCGGCCGCCGGTGTCGTGGCGCTGGTGATGAGCTGGCGGGCCCGGCTCCCGATCATGCGCAGGATCGTGCGCGAATCGGTGCCGGTGCTCGTGCTCGCCGGGTCGGTCGACGTGATCGCCGGCATCACGATCCAGAAGCGCATCGAGTCCTTCCTCGTGTTCCCGGCGCTGCTCGTGCTCGTGCCGCCGTTCCTCGAGGACGCCGGCGCCCTCGGCGGCGTTCTCAGCTCCCGGATCGCCACCAAGCTGCACCTGGGCACGGTGGACCTCACGCGCTCACCGTGGCGCGCCGTCGCCGAGGACATCATCCTGATCTACGCCTACGCGGTGCCGGTGTTCCTTCTCCTCGGCGTGTCCGCCGACATCGTGTCCGCGGTCTTCGACCTGGCCAGTCCGGGTTCCCTGCAGATGATCGGCGTCTCGCTGCTCGCCGGCGCATTCGCGACCACGGCGGCGGTGGTGGTCGGGTACTACGGTGCCGTCGCTACGTACCGACTCGGCCTCGACCCCGACAACCACGGCATTCCCATCGTCACCTCGAGCCTCGACTTCTTGGGGGCGGTGTCCCTGATTCTGGCTATCGTGATCCTCGGGCTGAGTTGAGACCCGACGTTGATGGACGAGAAACCGCCGCGAAATCTCAGGGCCATGCTCTCGGAGGCCAAGGACGCCTCCGAACTGATGGTCGACCTCGCTTACGCCGCCCTCTTCTTCGGTGATCTCGCGGTAGCCGAGGAGGTCGTCGAGCTCGACGAGCGCCTCGACGGCCTCGTACACGAGATGCGCGAGGTGTGCATCCTGGCCGCGCGCTCGCCGCACGACGCCGAGCAGATGTCGAGCGTGCTGCACGTGATCTCCGCCATGGAGCAGATCGGGAACGCGGCCGTCGACGTTGCGCACATCGTCACGCACCGGCTCGGCATCCCCGCCGACCTCGTCGCCGATCTCGCCGCCGCCGAGGAGGTCTCGCACCGAGTACGCGTGCGCGAGAACTCCGAGCTCGCCGGCCGCGCCCTCGCCGACGCCGAGCTCCCGGTCGAGGTGGGCATGCGCGTCGTCGCCATCCGGCGCGGCAAGGAGTGGATCATCGACCCCGACGGCGACGAGGTCATGGTGCCCGACGACATCCTGATCCTGCGCGGCCCGGCCGAGGGCATCTCCGAGCTCCGCACGCTCGCCGGCGCACCCGAATGGCGACCACCCACGGTCGAAGAGGACCCGACCATCACCGACCTCGATCGCGCCGTCGACGTGCTCGTCGAGATGAAGAACATCTCCGAGGTCGGCGTCGGGCTCGCGTACTCGGCGTTGCTCTTCTACGACCAGAGCCTCGCGGCCGAGGTGAGTCATCTCGAGGACCGGCTCGACGAGATGCGGGAGCGGCTCGAGTTGTGGGTCCTCCGCGCCGCCGCCGAGCGGATCGACCCGTCGCCGCTACGCGGCCTCCTGCACCTCGGCAGCTCCTCCGAGGAGATCGGCGACGCCGCACGGCAGATGGTGTGGCTCGTGGAGCAGAACGAGGAGGTGCATCCGGTCCTCGGGCTCGCGCTCGGCGACACCGACGAGGTGATCGCCCGGGTGCCGGTCCGCTCCGGCTCACAGCTCGACGGGAGCACGCTCCGCGAGGCCAAGATCGAGCTCGAGACGGGTTTGTACGTGCTCGCCATCCGCCGCGCCGGCCGCTACGTCTACCGGCCTCGCGGTCATGTGCGCCTCGAGGCGGACGACGAGCTCATCGCGACCGGGCCCGACGAGGGCCGGGATCGCCTGGCCGAGCTCGCCGGCTACCGCGTGCTCGAGGACGACGACACGGGCGAGATCGAGCTCGTCCCGACTTCCGACACGCGCTAAGCAAGCGATGACAGCGCCGCCGCGTTCGGGCCGGCCCGTTGCGCCCGAGCGGGTGCACGAGACGCCGCCGACCGGTCTCACCGAAGCCGAGGTCCGGGAACGCGTCGAACGGGGCGCGACGAACGCCACCGGCGAGCGCACGAGCCGCACGTTCGGCGAGATCCTCCGGGCGAACATCTTCACGCGCTTCAACGCCATCCTGGGCGTGCTGCTCGTGGTGATCCTGGCCGTGGGACATCCGCAGGACGCGCTGTTCGGCATCGTGCTGGTCAGCAACGCGCTCATCGGCATCGTCCAGGAGCTGCGGGCCAAGCGAACCCTCGACCAACTTGCAGTGCTCAGCGAGCCACGCGTGCGCGTCGTACGCGACGGCGACGTGCGCGAGGTCTCGGTGGACGACGTCGTCCTCGACGACCTCATCGAGCTCCGCACCGGTGACCAGATCGCCGCCGACGGCATCGTGCGCGCGACCACCGCGCTCCAGGTCGACGAGTCGCTGCTCACCGGCGAGTCCGACCCCGTCGACAAGGAGACGGGCGATCACGTGCTCTCCGGGAGTTTCGTGGTCGCGGGATCGGGACGCTTCCAGGCGACGGCTGTCGGCGACGACGCCTACGCGCGCAAGCTCGCCACCGAGGCCCGCCGGTTCGAGCTCGCTCGCTCCGAGCTCATGGACGGCATCAACCGCATCCTGCGCTATGTGACGTGGGCGATCGCGCCCGTCGCCGTGCTCTTGCTCGTGAGCCAGTACAACGCCAACGACGACTGGCGCGACGCCGTCAGCGGCACGGTCGCCGGTGTCGTCGGCATGGTGCCCCAGGGCCTCGTGCTGCTGACGAGCGTCGCCTTCGGGGTCGCCGCGGTGACGCTGGCCCGACGCAAGGTGCTCGTCCAGGAGCTCCCGGCGGTCGAGGGCCTGGCGCGTGTCGACGTCGTCTGCTTCGACAAGACCGGCACGCTGACCGACGGGAACATCGTGTTCGATCGGGTCGAGCGGCTCGACGATCAGGCGCCGGTCGAGGCCGCACTCGGCGCGCTCGCCGCCGACGAGGACCGCAACGCCACGCTGAGCGCCATCGCGGCCGCGTTCCCGAGCACCGACTCCTGGCGACGCACCGGCTTCGTGCCCTTCTCCTCGGCGCGCAAGTGGAGCGCGGCGACGTTCGGCGAGCACGGCACGTGGGTGCTCGGCGCCCCCGAGCTGGTGTGGGCCGGACGCGATGGCGAGGTCTCGGAGAAGGCCGAGAGGCTGGCCTCCACCGGTCAGCGGGTGTTGCTCCTCGCCCGGACGGACGCCCCTCTCGACGGCGAAAGCCTGCCACCGGAGATGCGCCCTGCCGCGCTCGTGTTGTTCGAGGAGCAGGTACGTCCCGACGCCGCCGAGACGCTGGCGTACTTCGAGCAGCAGGGAGTGGCGTTGAACGTCATCTCCGGTGACAGCCCGCACACCGTCGGGGCCGTCGCGGCGCGTGTTGGGATGCCCAACGCCGACGATCCGTTCGACGCACGCGAGCTGCCCGAGAACCTCGACGCGCTCGGCGAGACGCTCGAGGAGCATTCGGTGTTCGGGCGCGTGACGCCGCACCAGAAGCAGGACATGGTCAAGGCACTGCAAGCGCGCGGGCACACGGTCGCGATGACGGGCGACGGCGTCAACGACGCGCTGGCGTTGAAGCTCGCCGACATCGGCGTCTCCATGGGATCGGGAGCGCCGGCGACGCGCGCGGTCGCGCAGCTGGTCCTGCTCGACGGCAAGTTCTCGACGATGCCGGGCGTCGTCGCCGAGGGCCGGCGCGTGACGGCGAACATCGAGCGCGTCGCCAACCTGTTCGTCACCAAGACGGTGTGGGCGACGCTGCTGGCGGTCGCCGTCGGCCTCGCGTTCTGGCCCTACCCGTTCCTCCCTCGTCACCTCACGATCGTCGACACCCTCACGATCGGCGTGCCGTCGTTCTTCCTCGCGTTGGCGCCGAACCTGCGGCGCTACGTCCCGGGGTTCGTCAACCGTGTCTTCCGATTCACGATCCCCGCCGGGACGGTCGCGGCGGTCGCCGCGTTCTCGGCATTCGCGGTCGCGCGCTTCGACGACCTCCCGCTCACCGAGCAGCGCACTGCCGCCACGCTCGTCATGCTCATGATGAGCCTGACCGTGCTCGTGATCCTCGCCCAGCCGTTGACGTGGCGCCGCGTCGTCCTCGTCGGCTTGATGATCGTCGGCTTCGTGCTGTTGTTCCCGATCGAATCCGTGCGTGACTTCTACGATCTCCGACTGCCGCACGACCTGCTCGTCGAGACGCTGCTGATCGGATTCGCGGGCGTGGCCGTGCTCGCCGGCGGCTGGGAGGTGTCCCGCCGTCTGGGCCGCGGCCCGGCCGCCGCCGTGCAGGCGGGAACGGCGGGCACCGTCACAGCCAGTCGCGCCGCTTGAACCAGAAGTACAGGAACAGCGTCAGCGCGAGCATCGAGCCGAGCGCGGCCGGGTAGCCGAACGTCCAGTTGAGTTCCGGGATGTCCTTGAAGTTCATGCCGTAGATCCCGGCGATGAGGGTCGAGCCGAGGAGGATGGCGCCCCAGGAGGTCATGCGCTTCATGACCTGGTTCATGCGATTCGAGACGACCGCGAGGTCGGCTTCGAGGAGACCGGTCAGCAGGTCGCGCTGGGTCTCGATCCAGTCGGTGACCCGGAGGACGTGGTCGTAGACGTCCTGCATGTGGACGATCGCCTCGTCCCCGAGGCACTCGGCCTCCCGGCGCAGGAGCTGGGCCAGCACCTCGCGCAGGGGCGCCACCGCGCGGCGGAAATGCACCATGCCCCGGCGCAGGTCGAACACCTCCTTCGGGATGTTGTCGCCGGTGTCGGCCGAGAACACGATCTCCTCGACCTCGTCGAGGCGGTCGTCGAAACGGTCGGCGACGTCGAAGTAGCGGTCGACGATCACGTCCAGGAACGACCACAGCAGAAAGCCTTCGTCCCGGGCCTCCTCTTCGCTGCGCTCCATCTCGAACCGGTGAAGCACCTGCTCGAGTGCGAACGGAGCGGGGTCGGAGGGATTGTCACTGGGCTGGCGCACCGACAGCAACCACCCGTCGCCGAACACGATGTCGATCTCCCGCGTGGTCAGGACGTCCTCGACGAGCGTGCAGTCGTGCACGGCGACGTGAAAGTGGTCGCGGTAGCGCTCGAGCTTGGTGCGCTGGCCGCCGTGATGGAGGTCCTCGGCGGCGAGGTGGCTGATCTCGAGCTGCTTCGTGAGGGATTCCAGCTCCGACTCCGTGGGGTCGACGCAGTCGACCCACAACAGCGCGCGCTTCGGGTCGATGAGATCGGCGAGCTGGTCGGTGGGCGCGTCGTCGTGCTCGTCGACGTCGGTGTGGTACAGCCATGCCCGGATCATTCGGGCCAGCGTAGGGGCCGGTCTGATTCATCGGTCGCCTTCGCAGGCTCAGGCTCCTGCGGTGCCGGTCGGCAAAGCCGCCGGCGCCCGCGGGCGCGACCGGGAACCTGACCGTTCGGTCAAGACGTCGGTACCATGCCGACATGGCCGTCGACGCGCCCGAGATCACCACCGAGCAGCTGCGAGACCAGACGCTCGCCTGGCTACGCGAGAACCTGCCGCCGGGCTGGATGGAAGCAGTCGACGCCGGCGACGACGAGAAGGTCTCGGCCCTGCGGGGCGAGCTCGACTACTCGGAATGGTGCGTCCGGTTCGGCGAGGCCGGGTACGCCACGCCGACGTGGCCGAAGGAGGACGGCGCCGGGCTGTCGCTCGCGCCCGGGCAGGCCAAGGTCGTCAACGAGGTGCTCAACCGCTACCGGGTGCCGCGGCCCTTCAACATCATCGGCATCGGGATGGGCGGACCGACCGTCATCACGTGGGGGAGCGACGAGCAGCGGCGGCGCCTCCTGCGGCCGCTCGCGACCAACCAGGAGATCTGGTGCCAGATGTTCAGCGAGCCCGGCGCCGGCTCCGACGTCGCCGGCTTGTCGACCCGCGCCGTCCGCGACGGCGACGAGTGGGTCGTCAACGGCCAGAAGGTCTGGACCAGCCTCGCCCACCTCGCGAAATGGGGGATGCTGTTGGCCCGCACGGACCCCTCGGTACCGAAGCACAAGGGTCTGACGTATTTCATCGTCGACATGCAGACGCCCGGGGTCACCGTCCGACCGCTCGTCCAGATCACCGGGGACGCCGAGTTCAACGAGGTGTTCTTCGACAACGTCCGCGTCCCCGACTCGATGCGCATGGGCCCGGAGGGCGACGGCTGGCGGGTCGCGATCACGACACTCATGAACGAGCGCGTGTCCCTCTCGGGCGCGGGCTCGGTGAGCGGCGACACCATCGGGGGCAGCTCGATCTCCCGGCTCCTCGACCGCCACAAGGGCGTCACCGACACGGTCACACGGCAGCGCCTCGCGCAGGCGTACATCGAGAGCCGGCTGATCCGCATCAACAACGAGCGGGCGGCGGCGAAGCGCAAGCGCGGAGGTGAAGTGGGGCCGGAGGGCTCGATCACGAAGCTGATGTCGGCCGAGTTCAACCAGCGCCTCCAGAACCTCGCCCTCGACCTCGAGGGCATCGAAGGCGTCGCGTGGGAGGGCGAGCAAGCCGAGCGCGGGCAGCGCGGCCGCCCCACGTGGCTCGCCGACGGCAACGACCGTGGGACGATGGCGCGCGGATTCCTGCGCGCGCAGGCCAACACGATCGAAGGCGGGACGTCCGACATCATGCGCAACATCCTGGGCGAGCGGGTCCTCGGCCTGCCCAAGGACCCCGACGTGTCGCGCGACGTCGCGTGGAAGGACGTCCTCCGCTCCGGTTAGTCGGAGGTACGGGGGGCGCTCTGCGGGATCGATGAACCGCAAGCTGCGCTCGTTCCTCCGAAAGCGAGGGGTTCCGCCGGAAGAGATCGCCCGTGCCGAGCGCGAGGACCGGCTGCTGTTGCTGGCGTTCGACTACCAGCTCATGCCGGGACGGCCCCGCTACACGTTCGCGGAGGCGTGCCGGCGGGCGAGCTTCGACGTCGAGACGGCGAAGCGACTCTGGCGGGCCCTCGGTTTCCCGGACGCGCCGCCCGAGGAGCGGCTTTTCCGCGACGAGGACGTCGAGACGATCATCACGATGCGACGCCAGATCGACTCCACGATCGTGCCCGTCGGCGAGAACTACGAGCAGCTCGTGCAGATCGTGCGGGTCGTCGCGGGGTCATTGGCCAAGATCGCCGAGGTCGAGAGCGACGCGCTGGCGACCGCAGTACGGGAACGACGGCAAGAGGGCGTCCCGGACGAAGAGATCGCGATGCAGCTCACCGACTCGCTGGACTGGTCGAGGTTGTCGCGGCTCATCGACTACGCGTTACGGCTGCAGCTCCGAGCGTCGGCGCGTCGCAAGCTCACCGCAACCGATCCGCAAGCGATCGGTGCCGAGGACCTGGCAGTCGGGTTCGTCGACCTCGTCGGGTACACGGCCCTGAGCCAGGAGCTCGAGCCCGAGGAGCTGGGTGCGCTCGTGAGCCGGTTCGAGGAGCTCGCCTACGACACGGTGGCGGAGCACGGGGGTCGCGTCGTCAAGACCATCGGCGACGAGGTGATGTTCGTCGCCGGCGACAGCGCCGACGCAGCCCGGATCGCCCTGCGTCTCACCGAGCGGTCGGCGGTCGACGAGCTGCTGCCAGAGGCGCGCGCCGGGCTCGCCGGCGGCACCGTCCTCGCCCAGGAAGGCGACTACTACGGGCCCGTCGTCAACCTGGCGAGCCGCCTGGTGGAGCTGGCCCGGCCCGGAAGCGTGCTCGCATCCAGCGAGCTGCACGCAGCCCTCGCCGACGATCCCGCGTTCGCGTGGCAGCGGCTCCGCAGCCGCCGCATCCGCGACATCGGGCGGGTCGAGGTCTGGGCGCTCGAGCGCGCCGAGCAACACGTGCCGGAGCCGGAGCCCTAGCGGTCAGCGGCCGCGGTGGCGTGCGATACGTTCGTCTCCGCATGGCTGCCACCCCCCGCGACCACGCCGGCAACCCGCTGTGCCTGCTCGCCGTGCACGCGCATCCTGACGACGAGGCGTCGAAGGGCGCGGGCACGGTCGCCAAGTACACCGCCGAGGGCATCCGCTGCGTGCTCGTCTGCTGCACCGGCGGCGAGGCCGGAGACATCCTCAACCCCGCCGCCGACACCCCCGACGTGCGGGACAATCTCGCCGCCGTGCGCATGGCCGAGCTGCGCGCCAGCGTCGACGCCATCGGGTACTCGTCGCTGCACCTGCTCGGTTACCACGACTCCGGCATGCCCGACACCGAGACCAACGCCCGGCCCGACAACTTCGCCAACGCGCCGCTCGACGAGGCCGTCGGACGGTTGGTCGCGACAATCCGCGAGGAGCGGCCGCAGGTCATCGTGACCTACGCCGACGACCGCGAGTTCTATCCCCACCCCGATCACATCCGGGTGCACGAGATCTCGGGGCCGGCGTTCGACGCCGCCGGCGATCCTGATCGCTTCCCCGGGACGGGCGAGCCGTGGCAGCCGTCGAAGATGTACTACATGGGCTGGTCGAAGCGCCGCGTCCTGGCGTTGCACGAGGCGTACATCGCCCACGGTCACGAGAGCCCGTTCGAGCGCTGGTTCGAGCGCGGTTTCCCGGACGACGGCGATCGCTTCACGACCCACGTCGACGTCGGCGAGTACCTCGAGCGGCGGCGGGCCGCGCTCCTCGCGCACCGCACGCAGGTCGACCCGGACGGCTTCTGGATGAAGCTGCCCGACGAGGTCGTCCG
>Ga0075431_100005761_pt1 | contig 12253 bp, 23 predicted proteins | sample RhiMetdeltSRZDD5_FD_75297 | JGI IMG/M metagenome (GOLD analysis project Ga0075431, IMG submission 75297) | Populus rhizosphere microbial communities from Tennessee, USA - Rhizosphere MetaG P. deltoides SRZDD5 | ecosystem: Host-associated > Plants > Roots > Rhizosphere > Soil | place: USA... | reverse complement strand
ACCATCGGGGTAAGCGTTTTTCATTGGCGCGTTTACTCCGATAAACATTGGCCAGTTTTCGCACCATCGCGGCCCTTTCAAGGCTGAAACCCGGGTTCGAATCCCGGTGGGGACGCCACTACCTGTATAGGTGCCAACCCCTCAAGAATCGCTGGCGTTATCGACGTTTCCCACTCGATGAACGCCGCGGTGTCGGCGGGATCGACCAGCGTCAGCGGCCCGACCAGACGGCGCACCAGCACACGGGCAACCTGGGGCTCCGTGCGCAGCTCGGCCTTCCACTGCGCCGCCCGCTGTTCAAGCGCGGCCCTGAGCTGCTCGATGTCGACGCGCTCGGGCCGCGGCGCCCGCAGCTGCACATCGAGCCGGGCGATCTGCTGTTCGCGCTCGCGGATGGCCGACACGATGCTGCCCGGTGCCTCACCCAATGCGATGGAGCCGACCAGCTTCTCGACTTCACCGCGCAGGCGGTCGCGATCGGCGGCAAGACGGGCGAAGCCGTCCGCTTCGCTCTGATGCACCATCGCCAGGAGTTCCTCGATGTAGGCCCTGCCGAGGACTTCACCTTCGATCATGTCGAGCACGACGTTGTCAGCGAGCGACATGGGCAACGCCAGCGTGTTCGAGCAGGCGAACGGCTTGCGCCGCCGAGTGGAGCAGACGTAGATCTCCTTGGGATACTTCAGACCCTCGAAATGTCCGCCGCACGTCGGGCAGATCAGCATGCCACCTGTGAGCAGATACTTGCCCCATGACTTCTCGGGTGCCTTGCCGTTCTGCGCGCCGAGGGAAGAGAGATAGCGCGTGCGGCGGTCGGTCCGGCGTGCATCCGCTCGCGCCGCCAACTCCGGGTCCACGATGCAGAGAGACTCGTTGAAGGGCAAACGGACCCACGTCTCTTCTGGAGTCGGAATCTGCCCCTTCTCCCGTTTCCGCCCGTTCCGTGTCGTCAGCTTCCCGAGTTCGCGTCCATAGGCGCTCTTCGTGCGCCCCCAGACAATCTCGCCTCGATACAGCGGACGCTTGAGCACTTCGCGGATCGTCGAAACTGACCAACCGCTCGGGCGCCCTTGCTGCGCTCTCGGTGATGGTGCGCCTCGGCTGTTGAGAGCCGCGGCAATCGTGTAAGCCCCTTCGCCCGCGGCGTAGCGCGAGAAGATCTCCACGACGACCGCCGCCTCTGCATCGTTCTTGACTCGAACAGTCTCCCCCTTGGTCCGACAGACGTTGTCGTAGCCGAATACCTTGCCACCAGTGACGAGGCCTTGTTCCGCCTTCCGGCGGTGTGACGCCCGAGTGTGCTTCCTGACCTGATCCCGATACTGCTGTGCGAACTCTGCCTTGAGCGTCGTCGTCAGCCTGCCCTCGAACGAATCGAGGTCCAAACACGTGCCCGTCGAGAAGTCCCACACGGCAATCCCGAGGTCGGCAAGGTGGTTCAGCGCCACCATCGTGTTGTGACCGTGACGTCCGAATCGGTCGAGGTCGTAGAAGACGATGAGATCAAATGCTCCGGCTTCGGCGTCGCTCATCATCCGCTGAAAATGCCTGCGAGTCGCGAAAAGGGCACCGCTGACCGCGTCGTCCTCGTAGACGTGTTCCTCGTGCAGCGTCCATCCCTTCAACGCGATGAACGCTCGGGCACCCTCTATCTGGCGCTCGACTGATTTCTGATCGCGGGCGACGTCGCCTTCTTCGTTGCTCTTTCGAGCGTAGATGGCCGCAATCATCTCTGCTTCCTTTCAGGCTCAGGTGCTGTTCGATGCCAAGACCGACGTCCGACGTAGTAGGTGACGTGACAGGGCGGTTCTGAGTAGAGCGTCCCGTCCAACCTGCGCGGAGGTGACGACGGGAACGGCCCGAAAGGGCCGTTCCCAGGATTCGACGCGACGACGACAGTAGGAGGGCGCGACGGCGGGACAGGTGCGACGTAGACGAATTGGCGCGGCGAGAGGATCCGTGCTGCCTCGCTAGGCGTTGGCCTGTTGCCTGCGAAGCAGTTCAGCACGACGATGCCGACGATCGTGCAGGTCACGCCGTTGCCGCCTTCGGTGCCGGAAGCGCGCTGAAGGCATCTGGCTTGCGGACGACCTCGAACTTGCCACGCTGCCAACCGAGCTTCTGCGCCTGCTCCGCGAGAGACGCCAGATGTCCGCGAGCTGCCGCCATCGTCGGAAACATCTGCGTCATGCCCCGGCTCGACACCTTCGTCTCCTTGTCCCGCGTCGTCACCGTCACTTCGACTTTGTTGTCAGGGCGCAGCGTGGCAAGCAACGAGAGAACCTCGCTGCCCTTGCGAAGCGTGATGCTGGCAGATTTCGTCGCGGGCTTCGTCGTGGCGGATTTGCTCATGACTGACTCCTTGCAGTGCTGCTCGATATTGAGCAGATGCAAGTATTCGGATACTCACCGGAGACGACGCAAGCCGAAACAGCCGATGACGATCAACTTTCTGATACCGATGAGGGGACGTGTGCGACTCCACCCGTGGATTCGCACTACAAGATTCTGTATTTCGACTTCGTCGCACGTCGTTCGCCGACTAACGCGACATCACGTCATTGATTTCCGCCACAGCGTGACCGGCGACGGTGACGTGCATCGCTCGAATCTCTGACAGCTCTCGCAGCTTCGCCGCGCCTGACGGGTTCTTGGCTGTGGCCCGGGCCATGATGGCTTCGTTGACGGTGTCAGCATCGAGCAGTGGTTGCCACTGGAGTCCGTTGCCTGTCTTCATCGGCACGCGGCCGACTGACGTGGCTGCGGCTTCCATGACGAGACGTTCTTCGTCAGTCGCGGAGGTGTAGAAGATGCCAATCTCCTGCGGAGTTCGGTCGCGAAGGTGCGACAGCATGAAATCGATGCGCCGAGCGTCAGGCTTTTCGGAACTCTGGGGCAGCAGCGCCGCACGATGCGCGGCGAGGTCCGCATCAAGGCCGGTCAGCCGGGGCGTGTGCTTGTCGAGAATCTCTTTGACCAGCGCCGCCGCCTTTGCCGTCTTCTCTGCCCCCTTACCCCGACCTGTCAGATTCGCGTTCGCGTCGATAGACGCCTTCTCCTTGTGCGCCCGTTCAACGATGGCGTCGTAGTCCTCGAACGGGTCAAGAGCCGTGATGGGCCAGTGCGTGAGTCGGAAGTTCCTTCGATGTGTCTCAAGCAATCCGCGAAGCTTCGTTGCCATGTCGCTGCCTCTAAGTGGTGTAGTCCACCTTGATGTCGCCGCGAGCAATGGCAGCAGCGTTCGCCCCTAACTCCTGTGGTGTTGGATTCACGAGTCGTTTGCCGCCGGGCTGACCGCCCGCAGGCTTCGGGTCAGCTCCACCGCCCGACGATGGTTTGAAGGCGAAGGCTGACTCGCGCACCTGGGCGGCGATGAAGCCGTCCACTGACAACTTCTCCCCGGGCCTGTTCGGGTCGAAGGTGCGACCGACGAGGACTCCGTTCTCGACCGCGAAGAGGGAAGTGGCCTTGGTCGTCATGAACTCGGTGGCCTCGGCGCGACCGCCTGCTCTGATGAAGGCGTCGGTGATGGCCGACTTCAGCACGGAGGCGTCCGCACGCCCCTGTGCCTCCGCCAGCTTGGCTTCGAGGGCCGCGATCTTCTCGTCCGGCTTCGCCTTCTTCAATTCCGTGAGTTCGGCGCTCTCGGCCTTTGCCTTGTCCGGGTCGATGCCTTCAAAGCGGGCGAGGTCCTTGGTGAGCTTGATGTTGTTGGCTCGGAACTCCGCGACCCTAGCGGTGTCCGGGTGCTCGCCGTCGAGCGAGAGCCGGAACTTTCCGTCGTCTCCCTTGGTGTAGTGCTCTCGGAGTGACGTCGCCACGTCCTCTATCTTTTCAATCACAAACCTGAGCATTGACCCTCCTTGCTGGCCGACGAGCGCCGCCGACCCAACGCCGCACTGGAGGAGGTAGTGTCCAGCGCAATCATTTCGGCGTGCTCACCGGCCATCTCAATGAACGGACTTCTTGTGCGTCCGTTCCATTACCATCGCCCTCACGCGGTCTGCCGCAGCCAAACCTGCGGCGTCCATTGCCTCACGCTCTTGCAGCACGACTGCGGCGTCCGGATTTAGGCCGTGCCAGTCTGCAAACCTCCGCCAAAGTTCCGTGAAGGCTTCGGCGTTTCGGGCATCAATCGCCTCGTGCATAAGCTTCAAGATTGCGATGTCCCTGTCGGTCATCGCGTCTCTTCCTTGCTGAATGCGACCAGCTTGGCCGACGTCGGTGTGACCGGCACGCGATTCGAGGCGAGATCCCAGATCAGGATCTCCAGTTCCTCACTCAGCGTGCCTGCGGCGGCGCGGGCGACGATCGTCTGGCGGTATTGCGGGTCTTCGATGATGCTGCGAGCGAACTCCTGCGGTGTCGGCGTCGTCATGCCGCACGCTCCTTCTTCATTTGGTCAACAAAAGTCTCTGCGTCGAGGGTGTCGAGTAGGTGTTGCAGCCGGAGGGCGGCGCCCTGTGTCCGGATGGAGGCGTATTGACCGTCCGGCATCCGCTCGAAGGCGAGCACGATCATGTGGCGCAAGTCCCGTTGCCATTGATCGAACGTCGCTGCCGTTGGCGGCACACCTTCCAGTAGACGACGGGCGATGAAGCCGTCCATGTCGTTCCTGCGCCAATGGCGGCGCGTCAACCGAAACACCCATCGATGGATTTGAAGTCCCATGCTCGCTACCTCGTTACTGAGTGCTCGTCCACTGCGGGACTTGTGCCCTCACGTTCGGTATCTGTCTTCCTGACGCATGTCACGCCGATAGGCCCTGACTGGAACGCCGTTCAGGTTCAACTCCAGCAACGCCCAGCCTTGGTCGTAAGCTGTCTTTGAGACAAGGTCCAAGGGCAGACCCTCGATGATGCGAAGAGAGCGCATGCCGGGGTTAAGAGCCTCGTGCAAAGCGAAAAGGCACAGGTCTGGACGCGGGTTCTCTATCGAGCGATGGTCGTCTGTTGTGTTCATGTTCGAGTCCTCACGACATCAACCGATTGCGCTCTCCTGCGCTGGGCCAACATTTATCAACCGGCGCGATTGGGATTTGTTGGGATCCACTGCGAGCGCGCCGACGTTGCCAACCGACTTGTTCGAGGTGGACACGAGGTCTGCATCGTTTAAGTCACTCCGTCCACATCGCTTAACCAACGTTGCCGACTTTGCCGACCTAAAACGGTTCCGATCAGCAATGCCTGCGCTGTCCGCGCCAGCCTCCAGAAAAGGCACGAGTGCAGCAACACCTTGATCAGGTTGGTAAGGTTGGCAACGTCGGTTAACCGCAGCGTGCGGAACCACTTGCCCTCCGCCAACCTCTCGGCCAACGTCAAAACGGAATGACTTCACGTTGGCCACCTCCATCACCCCAGTCGTAGTCCTCGGACCATCTACACCTCGTCACCCATGCCGCTCGACACTCGTCCAGCGGAGGGACGCTCCACTTCGCAGGCCTTGTCCTCATCGCCATCAGCGGTGTGTGCTTTCTCAGGAACAAGGCGAGTTGTGTTTGTGTCGCTCGCGAGCTGCGTCCGCCCATGCGATGCCTGTCCAGAAACGCGATGAAGAGTCCATGCAACGTGTCACCGCTGATCGTGTCGGACCACATGTCTGGCGTGTCGAGGAATCCTTGATGCAGTACCGAAGACCACCACTGCTCGTTCGGCGTGGCTGACAGATCCTTCTGCTGCTGCGCTGCTTCGGTATTGGGAATGGCGCGTAGATTGACGTTGATGGTCAACCGCTGGAGGTCGTAGAGCAGAGCCGCGAGGCCGCCTTCCCGAAACAGTTCGTGCTCTATCGCCTGAAAGAACTTGAAATCGTTCTGTCGTTCGTCGCTGACCTCGAAAATTGCGAAGCGTCGATTGTCGAATCCCATCGGCACAACCCAGTCCTCGTTGGAGTTGATCAGCATGTGGATCAAGTTCTTGACCTGCACGACGTCCAGGCCCTTGCGCTCGATGTTCAAGGTGTCTTCGGTGATCATTCGCTTGAGAGCACCGAGGCCCGCTTTACCTCCCGCCCACACGGCTTCATCGGCGAGGACAACGATCGCGTTATGGAGATGCGCGTTGAAGTTCCCGAGCAGCCGGTGCTCGGAATCCAGGTGGAGGAAGTGAGAGCCGAAGAGTGAGCCGAACCACTTGGCAAACGTCGTCTTTCCCACGCCCTGCCCGCCCTTGAAGGCGAGTGCCACACCGCCCGGGCGCTCGGGGCGCTGAACACAGTCCGCCAGACCCGCGCGTCAGTGCAGAAGGGACCATTGCTTACCTCATCACGCTCGACAGCGGCTTCCGCATCATGTATCGCGATAGTGGTGGAGTGGTCACGGACTTCGAAAGGGCCGTGATGGCAAGAGTCGGTCGGGTCGATCTGGCGCTCACCGCGATGATTCCGTCGTACCTCTTTCCCCGGGCCACGGCCCAGGCGATGGAGTACCTGCGAATCTACCGACCCGCGGTGATGATGCCGGCGCATCACGATGGGGGGTTGACGGTCGGTCATGAAGCCCTGTGGCGGTCGACTGAGCCGGTGTTTCAGGCCATGAAGGACGAAGACGCGAATCTGGTCACAGTCTCCCCGGGCTATCGCGAACCCGTGTGCTTCAACACCCAGTTCAACGTCTCATCGCCAGTCGGGAAATGACCACAGCGCCAGGGGTTTCAGCTCGAATGGTCGACCGTCGAAGTTTGTCCGCTGGACGCCGTCGTTAGGCGGCGCGTCCTAGCGGGGTGGAAGGCCACCTTCATTGGCATCATGAAGGATCAACACTGCGATCTTCCAGCCAGTATCTGTCTTGTGCAGCACGTAAGTGACACCTACGCGCTCCAGCTCGGTTCCGTCTACCTTGTACCGTATCGCGACGCCCGTAACCAATGTCGCGGTCGCACTCAACGATTTGAGGTCTCGCACGCTGAGCTCACTCCGACCGAAGCCCTTGGCTCGGAGACTCTCCACAGCAGGTGCGAAGGCAGTCATCAAAAGCGCATGGGTAGTCGCCGCGAACACTCCTTGCGGTCCAATGAGCAGAGACGGTTCGTGAAAGTACGACAAATACTGCTGGGCATCCAGAGTGCTGAAGGCCGCGTAGTAGTCCGTGAGAGCTTTTGTCACCGCCGGTTCCTGATTCATCGCACCTCCAACCGTCCGCCGAACTAATAGTGGACCGACCGGCATACCGCGGCCGGGCCCTGCGAGGCTCGCAGCATAACGCCAGACGGGCTGCGCCGCGAACTATCTGCAATGTGCGCCGTCACAAGGGCTTGTGAGATGCGGCGAGCCTCGGCGAACCCGCATTAGACCTGCATAACACCGCGCTCGGTGCTGCGTATCGCGGCAAGGGGGATAGGTCCTGATCAGTCGCGAAGCGTTTAGTGACGCGCCGAGTTCGCTTCATGCCGCCCTCGGCAGCGTGACAGTCACAACTCGCGCAGTTCTACCGGGGGACGCCACATGTTGTAGACTGCCGCTTTCCGGCGTCTCTACCTCTCCAACAAATGGCGGTGGGGACGCCACCATATTTGCCCCTAGCAACTTTGCCAGCGATGCCTCGAGGTAGAACTCGTAGGCGGAGCTAGTCTCGTGGAAATCATCGTAGGTCTGTCAATCCTGTTCGTCGTCTTCCTTGGAATCAGAGGGCTGTTCAGAGGACTCGGTGCGCCGTCTCATCAGGTTGTTGAGCGCGGCCCAGAAGGAACGGTGTACGAGTGCTCTGAGTTCTGGTCTCCACGAGGACCAGCGCCGTACCCTGGTCGGGAGCGTAGGACCTACACCACCGACCACCAATTGGCTGAGAGGTGGCTTAACGCTCCGGACGACAACGTGCAGGGTGGCTTCAATTACGGAAAATACGCGAAGCCACTCTCACCGAGTGCGAGCCGCGCCAGGCTTAGGGCCGTTCGTGCCAGCCGCGAGAGCGGTTGGCTGTAAGCGAGTATCGCATCTACATTGTGCGTCGCACGGTTTCCTGGTTGGTGATCGAGCGACTCCACAGATACGCACGCTCTATTGGAATGCTTCCGAGCTTTTCGCCGATGCGGCTGCTGCGCATCCCCCAGCCGCTCGACCACTCACAAATCACCGACCGTGGCGAGCTCTTCGAGGTGAGCGACGGACTTCTCGCGAGCCCGGAGCGCCGAAGAAATAGCCCTCGCCAACCCGTATAATCATCTCACACACTTCAAGGCCGATCGCGGTTCGGAATCTGCGCGGCGATCGTTGGTCATTACGCGGGCGTTTTTTTGGACGACAGTGATTGGCACGTTGGATCGTCCTTGAACGACCTCCCGGCGATGAGCATTGCGCGATGGAGGTTTATCCTGACTGCTCGAACAGATTCCGCGTGTGGGCTGCTGCTGGCCATACTCCTTGCCGCATTCGTGCAAAGCTGCGGCGTGTTTAAAGAACTTCCGACGGCACCGTCGGACTTCTCGACCGGCGTCATCGTCTACGAGCACGCCAATTATCTTGGTAAATCGGGGCACATCACCGCCGATACTCCCAATCTCGCCGACTTCGACGACGGTCCCTGCGAGCACTATGACTCTGACGACGGCAAATACTTCGACTGGGAGTACTGCATTTCGTCGGTTCGTGTGGCTCCGGGATGGCGCGCGACCCTTTATCGCGGTCGCAACTATCACGACGACTCGATCGAGATCACCGAGGACATGCCAAATCTGCAGTTGGTGTCGCAGCACGACTGCCCGCACGACGGTTTGAATGATTGCGTGTCCTCACTACGCGTGGGGCGGCGATGATTGCGATTGGCTCCATGAACACCAAACAACCAGAACGACGTTGATACCGCCGCCTCACTAGGGCTCATCGCTTCTTCGCCGCCTTCCGCTCCTGCCCTTTCACAACCCACGCCGCTGTTCGTCCTTGGGTCGCCCAACCGCCGTGGCGATGATGACCACCACCAGAAGGAACGCCGAGATCAACAATCCGATCTTCGTATTCAAGAAGATCGTTAACCCGACACCAGCAACGCCTAACGCAGCCCGTTTCAGGGTCATCGCTTCTTCGTCGCCTTCCGCCTCCGCGCCTTGGTAATTATGCCTTTCACAAACCCACGGCCCTGTACAGAGGCCAGCCCTGTAACGCGTTTATTGTCCAGTCGTTATCGTCTTCGGTGACTCGCGCGGACGTGCGCGTCGAATCATCTGCCTCGCGGCCCAACCGATCAGGACGATTGCAAGCCAGAACCCTGAGGTTGCTCTCGTCCCGAACAGGACGTTCAAGTGGCCGGACAGACTGGACATGTCGCTGATCAAGGTCGCGGCGAAGGCGAGCGCTACACCCGCTGCGAGGTACCACTTTTCCCTCCGTGCGATGGGGGTTCCCAGCTTCTTGGCGTAGCGCCATTCGCGAACCGCGCCGATCACCCCGAACCACAAAAGGACTGAGACGATCACCGCTTCTTCACCGCCTTCCGCTTCCGTGCCTTTGGCTTCGCCTCCGACTGCCCGTCCGAAGGACGGAAGGGTTCTAGAAGTCGTTTTGAGGAGATTATGCCTTTTCACAACCTACGAGGCCTCGGCTTGCGGGTTTCCCTGAGTGACGCCTCGACGGTGGTAGTCGTCTCTTCGTTTAGTGACTGCGCGCAGCAGCTGCCCCAAATGCGCCAAACCTGGGCACCATCTGGCCGGCTTTAAAGTCAGCGCGGGTGTGGTCGTCGATTACCATCGTTGCGACGGTTGTGGCCACGTCTGGGCGCACGACAAGAACGCGCCGACTGCCAAACCGAAAGACGTCACCATCTCATCCCCGAAGGCGAGCTAGTCTCGCCGCCTTCTTTCCCCTTTGCTTCGATCGCGGGCGGCCCCTGGCGTCACCCTTCAGCGCTCCCTCGAGCTCACGAATGCCCCGTTGGTCGGCGCGATGCATTTTCAGCCCTTTGACGGACCACGCTCGACAATCTCGACGGCGGCGCGTCGGCACCACTCGAGCGCCGCAGTATCACCATCGAGCGTCGTCCGGAAGGGCTGAAACCCCTGGTAGTGGGTCAGTTTGAAAGTTCACCGGTCAGGTCGGCCCTGAACGAGCCCCACAGCAAAGCCCACGATCGCGTATATGACCCCATTCAGCGGGATCATCACCCAACGAAAGGTCGCTCCGGCGAGCAGGGCCGGATAGGTGACAACTTGGATCGCCTGGAGAAGCTGGTCTGCTAGTGAAATCTCATAGTCTGATGCCAGTGCGATCTTGTAGGTTCGTGGCGTCGCAAAGAAGTAGGCTGTCCAGCCGATTGCAATACTGACCCCAGCGACTGCCCACCAGAGCACTCGTCGTTTCATGCTGCTGCTCCGGACCTCTCATCAAGCAAGTTCACGATCTCGGCGATGTTCCAGACGTGATCCGAGATCCCGGCTTCCATTGCTGGCGTCACGCGAAGCGTCTGATGGACGCGGGCGAAATTGTAGAACATGAAGTAGAGCGCCACCATCGCCGCATGGTTCTCCAGTTTTTTCGAGAACGCGTTGGTGAGTCTCGTGAATCGGCGCATCGACATCCGCATCGTGAGGCTCTGACGTTCGACGTAGCTCGTTGAAACATGCTTCGGATCGGGATCGCCGCTGATGGTGGATCAGCCTTACGCGATCCCCGATGTTCAAGCGTCTAGCGGTTCCATAGACTGCGCCTTCCCAGAGCTCCCGCACTTGTTAGCGGGTTCCTTCATCTGAGGCCTTTGTCCCGGAGGAACCTATGGCGACTTTCACGCCGTTCAATAACGACATCGCGACCATGCACCTATGCCGAAGCTGTTTGGCTAAAGGCGTCACGCGCAGCGTCGCCACCGTGCCAGGGCGCCCGGTCGTCATTCTGACGCTCGTGTGCCAGTCGTGCGGCCATCACTGGACCGTTGAGCGAATCCCGAACGTCACTCGAGCAGACGCTCGACACTCCAGAATCGTCCTAACCTCACTACCGCTCACGAGCACGCGCGCTGCCGCCACGGATGCGCCTCCGGTTGCCCTGGGTGCAAACCTGTTTGCGCCTCGGCTCTCGCCGGTCGTGCCCCTGACGCCAACAGGCGAGCGGTGATGCCGCGTGCGCCCTCGAGCAAGGCACAGCGCCGTTCCAACGCGGACGACCGATCGCGCTCACGTCTCAAGGCCGCCTCGAGGTCTCGAATCCGGTCAGCGGCCATCGTGATTCCTGGTAATTGTGCCTTTCATAAGCCATGTGCCGTTTTGAACAGACGGCCCTCGCCACGCTTTCTAGAATCGCGACTTCGCTATGCGCGAACCAGCGTGTCCCGTTTGTCGCGATACATCGAAGGTCAGGCTGATTTCATCCCAGACCCCACACACCAGAGAAAACTGGTACATCTGCCCGTCGTGCGACCATCTGTGGCCAGTACCTCGTAGTCAGGCTCTCGTTCCTCCCAAAGCCGCGCATCCTCAGTCTGGCGACGGCGCCTAACCGCCTCACCGCTTCTTCGCCGCTTCCGCCGCAACTTCGTCGGGTCGCCGGAGGATGAGCCTTCGGGCGATTCCCCGATGTTCAAACGCCTGGGGTCCCAGTAGATTCAACAGCGCCTCTGCTGAGTCTCCCGCAACTGTGGGTTCCTCATCCAAGGCAACCGCCCGGAGAACGCGATGCCGAACGCACACAATTCCTCGCTGCGTCGAATGCCTGCAAAAACATCAGCTCTGGAATCCGCATGCCTGCGGCCTTCACAACAGTGTTGTAGAAGCTGCAGTAGTAGAGACCTCGAAGTGGGCGGGACGGCGGGAACGATCCAATGGTTCAATTGCCGAGCCTGCGGGCATATGTGGACCGAACCAACAAAAACGCCGTAAAGACTGCGCGGTAAATCACGCCCTGGCTCACCGCTTCTTGCCGCCTTCCGCTTCCGCGCCGCGCTGACTCTGCCGTTGTTCGCCTGATATATTCACGGCTGTCGTGACGTCGTGAAAGCCGATCTCCCCGATCCCTGCAAAATCATCCCGGTCTGTCCTATCTGCATCTCTGCACCGCTCACGCTTAGTCAACGCATCAAAGGCGTGGACATCTGCGTTTGTGAGGCGTGCGGCACTACCCTGAGCGTTCCGCACGAAGCGTGGCTCATTCGTCAGGCACATAAGACCTAGCGGGCCTTCCGTTTTCGCCGCCTTCCGTTTCCGCGCCTTCGGCTTTACGGTAGGCCATCACCTGCGCTCGACCTCTCTCTGCCCACCGGCGCAGGTAGAACTGCGGAACGAAGTGATTATTGCGAGCGGTGGTGCTCATCCAGCTCGGTGATGATGCACGCGTTCTC
>Ga0075431_100005760_pt1 | contig 12253 bp, 11 predicted proteins | sample RhiMetdeltSRZDD5_FD_75297 | JGI IMG/M metagenome (GOLD analysis project Ga0075431, IMG submission 75297) | Populus rhizosphere microbial communities from Tennessee, USA - Rhizosphere MetaG P. deltoides SRZDD5 | ecosystem: Host-associated > Plants > Roots > Rhizosphere > Soil | place: USA... | reverse complement strand
ACTTTAGCGTCCCTGCTTTTGTTGGCGCACCTGCAAACCTTTGAGCATCCGCTCGGCTTGCTCGATATTCTTTTTGCCGCCCTCGTGGGCGGCGTCGTATTGTAAAACGCTGCGCATCGGCCGGCCGTTGTCGCCGGTGCGGCAACAGATCTCGCGAATAGCCAGCCAAGCGGCGCGGTCCACTGCGCGGTTGGCCGACAATCGTTTCGTCGTTATCAAGTCCATCAGATAGAGATAAGACTACCCATGAGGACACGGCTGCCGGCGCGCCAGCGAGAGCGCGCCGAAACTCGGCGGCATCCGTCGAAGTTAAAACCGGGGCCCTCCGTCAGTGCCGTCGCTAGACATTTTTCAACCGGTGCAGTAGTTAGACATTATCGACACAGGGAAGGATCGCCCATGAGCTTTGACGTCCTGGAAACCACCATCGCTGACGTACATGCCGCGTATCGGTCCGGCCAATTGACTTGCCGGCAACTCGTGCAGAGTTATCTCGACCGCATCGAAAATTACGATCGTCAAGGCCCGGCAATTAATGCGATCATTACCATCAATCCTGCAGCGCTAAAAGAAGCGGACCGCCTAGATGCCGCTTTCAAAGCCGGTGCATTCGTCGGGCCCTTGCACGGCGTTCCGATCATCATGAAAGACCAAGGCGATGCGGTGGGCATGCCGACCACACTCGGCTCCGTCCTGTTTAAAAACTATTATCCCGACCGCGACGCCTTTGTCGTCGATAAGCTCAAAAAAGCCGGTGCGATCATTCTCGCCAAAGCGACCCTTGGCGAGCTTGGCGGCGGTGATACGCACGGCTCGCTGTTCGGCTCGACGAAAAATCCTTACGATCTGGCGCGCACGGCGGGCGGCTCTTCCGGCGGGTCAGGCGCGAGCGTGTCCGCCAACTTCTGCACCGTCGCGGTCGGTCAGGAAGGGTTCGCTTCGATCCGTCGTCCTTCGACCTGGAACTGTGTCGTCGGCATGCGCCCCACCGCGGGCCTGGTGAGTCGCTCCGGTGTGTTCGCCGGCTGGCCCTCGGTTAACGGCTCGCTCGGCCCGATGGCGCGCACGGTTACCGACTTGACGAAACTGTTGGACGTGATGGCCGGCTACGATCCTGACGATCCTGTCACCGCACACGGCGTCGGCCGGATTCGCCAAAGCTTCACCGCGTTCCTTGATAAGCAAGGCCTGCACGGCGCGCGCTTTGGAATACTGCGCGAGTCGATGGGCTATGACGCCGAGCCAGGGTCGGAGGACTTCAACAAAATCTCAGAGGTCTTCGATAAAGCCGTGGCAGATTTAAGAGCCGCCGGCGCGGAAATTGTCGACCCGGTCGAGATTCCGGACCTCAAAGTGCTCTTGGCCAAACGAGCCGGCAGCTTCACCGATGAAGAGGAATCATTTAAGACCTACATGAGCCGCAGCAAGCAGGCGCCATACAAATCGCGGGCGGAGGCGATGAACGCGCCTGTGTTCGAAAAGGTCGTCAAGCGAGCGCGTGAACGCTGGATGCGACGAGCCAGCGAAGAAGCCCATTATGAATATCTGAAAGCGCGCGAGCAGTTGATGAATAATTTATTGAAAGTAATGGCCGATCGGCGCCTCGACGCCATCGTTCATAAGGCGGTCGAACACCAACCGACTCTGATCAAGGACGGCGTCAACCCGCCTTATGTCGATCAAAAAGGCGCGCCGCACATCAACACATTTTTGGTCTACGTGCCGTCGATCGTCGTGCCCGCGGGATTTACCCGCGATCAGTTACCGGCCGGCATTACGTTCCTGGGAAGGCCCTACGATGACGGTAAGATGATTCAGTATGCTTATGGCTACGAACAAGCAACGCGGCATCGCAAACCGCCGGCGAGCGTAACGCCGCTTTGAGCGACCGCGCGAGGCAGCGATTTTCGCACGGGGTCTGATATCGTCTCTCGGTAAGCGCATGTGATCGCAAGAATTCTTGTCATACTGATCCTGATCCCACTGCTCAGTCAGAGCTGGTCTTTCAATCTTGCGACGGACCGAAGCGAACTTTCCATTGCCGTTCCAAATAGCGCTGCTTCGCTGATCGCACCGATCGACATCGACGACGAGCACCGTCATGCCCCGGCATCGACATGCGTTTGTATCGAAATTTCCTCATCTTTAGCGACGCCAAGCCGAACAGACAGCGCCATCGATAGAGCGCCGCCCGCTGCGGCTGCGCGTCCCCTCTATCAAAAAAACTCCGTTTTCCTCATTTAAATCGATCGCTGCCATTCGCGACACCGAGCTATATCCGGCAAGCGCCAGAAACATTGGTGGCCGGAAAACACGGCAACAATCGAGTGAAGCGCGACGATCGGCGCTTCTGAGGAGAACAAAATGGAAGATTTTCCGATTTGGTTAAAGCTCATCATCTGGGGAACGATCAGCCTGACCGTCATCTATTCAATCTGGGGTATGCTTCATTCATATCTCCAGTCCTAAGCTCGCTTTTTGGCCAGGAGGATGCGCAACGTCATGCGATCCTCCTGGCGCCGCCTTCTGTTCATAAAGGCCACGATTGCCGCAAGTTTTTTCTCGCCTCAAAGCCGATAAGTTTGCTATTATCCGGCGGATAAATAGTCGTGGCAAACAAAGCCGTGAAGAGTCGATCGAAAGCTCTAAATTGACCTGCGAACGGATGGGGCATGAAGTTTTATCGCTTATTCACCGGACCCGACGAGCAATCGCATTTCGAGCCGTTGGACGCGGGCGCTCAGTCGGAGTTTTTTAACGCGACACGACCGGCAACCGGATTGCTGTTGCGCAACGATTTTGCGCCGCATATTGTCAACTTTCACAGGGCGCCGCGCCGGCGCTGGGTAATTACGCTTTCCGGCCACGTCGATATCGGACTCGGCGACGGCACAGTCACGAGCTTTTATCCCGGCGACGTCTTCCTCGCCGAGGATACCAGCGGTCAAGGACACACCGCGACGCCGCACGAATGGGTGCGAGCCTATGTGAATCTTGATTGACATCATTTGGTGGAGACATTTCCTTGCGAGATTTCTCATCTGCGATTTATAACGCAACGGAATGATAGCAATGGGCCGACTTTTTATCGCGATCTTGGCGATTTTGAGTTTCATCTCGCTTTACCGTGAAGGCTTCTGTCAAAGCATCACGTTTTCCTACAGCTCGCTCATCGGCATTCAATCGCCCTTGTGGATCGCCAGAGATGCGGGGTTTTTTAAGAAACATAGGATCGATGCCAATGTCGTGTACATGCCCGGCGGACATAGCGTTATCCAGGAAATGTTAACCGGCCGCTTGCAAATGGCCATCGCCGCGCCGGGCGCGGTGCTCCAATCCAATCTGCGCGGCACCGATTTCATCTATTTCGGGGCTATCAGCAACCGTATGGATCTCGTCGTGTTCGCCGATAAGAGCATCAAATCAGTACAGCAACTTCGCGGCAAGAGAATCGCCGTCGGCACGGCGGGCGCCGGTCCGGACTACCGGGGCCGGGTTGTGTTTGAAAAACTAGGCATGCGTGTCGGCACGGACGTCGTGTTTGTTCAGACCGTGGGAGGACAACCGACCCGTCTTGCCATGCTGCAATCGGGAAATGTCGACGCCGTTGTTCTGGCCCCTCCCTATACCATGGAAGCGGAGCGTTTAGGCTTCCGCCCCGTGCTGGAATACGCCTCCGTGATTCCTCATTACTTCTCTTCCGGCTACTTCACCCGCCGCGAGTATATCCGAGACAATCCGCGGATCATGGAAAATACCGTCAGAGCGCTCCTCGACGCCACTCGATACGTGTTTTCCAATGCCCACGGCACCATCAAGTTTCTTGCCAGCCAACTCAAGCTGAAAGATGACGCTTTTCTGAAACATTATTATCAGAAAGTATTATTGGGCCAGATCGATCGCGACTTATACCCCGACGATAACGGCGTCGAAATATTTCTCGAACAGGAACGCAAGGCCAATGCAGCAAGCGCCAAGATCAAGAAAGACGATTTCTTCGATAGCAGTATTCTCGACAAACTGCGCAAACAAGGATACTGAGAGAGATGAAGTATTGGAGTTTGCGTCCCGATTCAGCCGGACTTCCTCACGCCCACCCGAATGAGTTCCTTGCCAAATGGCGAATCCGTCGGACGCTCTAACGTGAGCGATCAAGTAAACTCCGGTACGATCTTCTTCGTCGACACCACCCTGCGCGATGGCCACTTGAGCTTGTGGGCGTCCAATATGCGCACGGGAATGATGCTGCCGGTCGCTGAGCGGCTCGATCACGCCGGCTTCGAGGCCGTGGAGGTCATGTCCTCCGCGTTTTATAAAAAATGCGTGCGCGATCTCAAGGAAGATCCTTGGGAGCGCGTTCGCTTGCTCAAGCAACGCTTGAGAAAAACACCGCTGCGTTCGATCCGCAGCCGCTCGATGTTGGCGTTTCAGATCACGCCGGCGGCGGTAACCGATCTCTGGCTCGAACGGCTCGCCGCCAACGGCATCGACGAGCTGCGCACTTCGGACCCTTCGAACACGCCGGTCTATTGGCAGCAAGCGGTCAAGGCCGCCAAACGGGCCGGTCTCAAAACTATTTTGAACATCATCTATTCAATTTCGCCGAAGCATACCGACGAGTATTTCATCGAGCGAGCGCGCGCGGCCGCCAAGCTCGATGTCGAGCGCATCTGCTTCAAAGACCCAGGCGGATTGCTCACCCCCGAAACCACGCGCCGGTTGGTGCCGTTGATCCGGCGCGAAGCGAAGGACAAACCGGTCGAATTCCATACGCACTGCAACACCGGACTCGGCGCGCTGTGTTGTCTCGAAGCGATCCAGCTCGGCATCACCTCGATCAACACGGCGATTCCGCCGCTCGCGGATGGCTCGTCCAACCCGTCGATCTTCAACGTTGCCATGAACGCACGGGCGCTTGGCTACCAGACCCATGTCGATGAAGCATCGCTCAAGCCGGTGCGCGATTATTTCACCGCTATTGCCAAACAAGAAAATCTGCCGGTCGGCAAGCCGCTCGAATACGACGCCTATCACCCGCTGCATCAAGTGCCGGGCGGCATGATTTCCAACTTCCGTTTTCAGCTTGGCAATCTGGGCAAACTCGACCAGTTGCCCGCGGTGCTGGAAGAAGTTTCGCGCGTCCGTGCCGAGTTCGGTTATCCGATTATGGTGACACCCTATTCGCAATTCTTCGGCGTTCAAGCCGCGATCAACATCATGGTCGGCGCGCGTTACAAGGAAGTCACCGACGAAGTGCTGCTTTATGCGCTGGGATTTTGGGGCGAAGAAGAAGCGCAGGCCATCGACGCCGATTTGAAAGACCGCCTTGTCTATAGTCCGCGCGGCCGGGAGTTGGCCAAACTAAAAGCGCCGGAAATGTCGCTCAAAGAATTTCGCCGCAAATTCGGCGGCGCATCGGTGAGCGATGATGATAAGCTGCTCCACTATTTTGCCGGCGAGGAGGCCGTCGCCGCGATGAAAGCCGCCGGCGCACCGAAGGATTATCCGACCGCGTCGTCGCCGATCGTTGCTCTGATCGAACAAATCAGCAAACGCAAAGCCGCCGTACGAGTTTCCATCAGACGCAACGGCTTCCTCTTGCGTATGGAACGACACCGACCGGTGCCGTGAGCCCCGCGCTTTCGCATTTTCTTACGTCTAGGGTTTGGCGTGGCGTTCTGCTTTGCCTGTTACTGCTCGCCCCACCGGGGCACGCAAGCGCGGAGTGGGAGTGCAACGCGCCGCCACCAAGCTGCCGACCCGTCTTCATCGTGCATAGCGCCTGGCATGCCGCGATCGTTCTGCGCAAGGGCGATATCGCTTCCGAGGTCGTGCCGGAGCTCGTTGATTTTCCCAGCGCACAATTCATCGAATTCAGCTGGGGCGACAAGGATTATTTTCCCAACCCGGACGCCGGCGTATTCGCTGGGCTCAAGGCGGCATTTTGGTCGAGTGGGAGCGTAGTCCACGTTGTCGGGTTGAGCGGCGACTGGCAAGCTTTCTATGCTGGCGCGGCAATCATCGAGCTGCGTTTAATGTCCGCCGCTTATGAACGTTTGCTGGATTTTGTCGCAAAAACTTTTTCACGCCCGGCGCCGGGGTATCGCGCTCAAGCCGACCCTGGCCTTTTTGCCCACAGCTATTTCTATCCCGCCACGCGCAGGTTCAGCCTTCTCAGGACCTGCAACGGCTGGGTTGCCGAAGCGCTCGAGTCAGCGGGCCTGCCGATCGCGCCCAGTTATGTGATCACAGCGGGTCAGCTCTCCGAACAGATCGGCAAGCTTAACCAACCACGATAAGGTCGTCTATTTTGTCCAAAGTCATGAGCAAAAATGGCGTCCTCCCGGCGCAGTCGGCGCCGGCAAATGCGTTTTACGGTTAAGCCTTGCGCGCGATTCACATTCCGTTCGGACGGCGGGCAAGGCACAAGCGTTGCGCAGAACACATTCAATAGGTTAGCTATTATGGAGAAGCTAAGCGACCGATGAAGCCAGTTCTAGGAAATCCGATACTGCGCGGAACGATAGCGCTACTCCTCTGCGCCTCGATGCCGTTTTTCTTAGGCGCCTGCCGATCGACGCCGCAGACTACCGGCGTCCAGGAAGTCGAGCCAACGAAAACCGACGTCCCGCTCGAAAGCGCCAAGCTGCCGGAAAGCGGCGTCGATACGGCACTCAAACAAAACAAGGAAATCATCCCCAGACTGCTGCCGGAATCGCTCATCGGCGCGCCGACAAAAGAGACGGTGTCGCGCCGAGTCGAGTACAATACGACGATCAACAGCCGGTCAAGCGAACCTTCACGCAAGGTCGCTTGGCAGTATCGCATGAATCGGCGCGGCGAGATCGTCGGCTTTGAATTTTCCAATCAGGGCGGTAACCCAATCCTCGCGCCCCGCCGCGACGCGGTAAAAAATCAGTTGTTCACCCGTGATTTTCAATTCCGCTTCGATGAACGCGCCCGCCAAGATATTTATTTAATGGTCTCGGACTGGGCCCCTGCGCGCGACCGGGTCTTTCGCTTGAGCGAAATCATGAACACCCTCATGTTATTTTTTCCGCGCAAATTTCTGCCCGCCATCGTCAACTCAGGCGGCCGAAACATCCTCACGTTGCCGACCGGAGAAGAAGTCGAATTCGACGCCGAGACCCACGAGATCCGCCGCGGCGTGCTTTCGGAAACCCCGGTGGATCTCAATCCGAACCGCCAAGCGCGTCAATTCCCTGGGATCGATTACCGCGGCAGCGGCGTCGTCGTGCGCGTAAACTCGCGCGGCGTGGACCCGCGCATCGGCACAACCGCCACCGTCACGAGCGGCGCTAAACTGTCGAGTTGCGACAAGGGAGCTTCCTGCAATCAGTGTCAGATACCGTCTAAGGACCTTTGGGACCAGACCGGCGCGGTCCGCTTTAAGTTTTCTACCGACGCCGACTTCGAGCGCTTACTCATCGCCCGCTGCGGCTTTTCCCTCCCTGAAATAGTCGCCGAAATTGCCGCCGGTTAGCCACTTAGAAAATTATTTCTTGGAAATTTAAGGCCGCGGCCACTTCGGGATCGACCCCGGCTGGCAGACACCAGAACGTATACTCGTAGTAAAGCTGCATGATTTTGCCCGAGGCTCTGCCGCCTTTTTCGTCGACGGAAATCGACGCGCACGAGGGCGAGCAATGATATCGACCCGGGCTACGGGTGAAAGCCGGGAGTTTCGTTGCCCGTTTGCAATTCACCGCCAACCCGAATAGGTAAAAATCCATCCCTATCAAACGCTCTTGGAGGTGTTATGGCGACCCATCTAGTGATTGATGCCGACGGCCATTGTTACGAACCGGACAACGATCTGGCGAAATGGATGCCCGCGGAGTTTGCCAAACGAGCGCCCAATCGAGTCACCGACAGCTCCGGTTATTCGCACTTGATGATCGAAGGCAGGCTCTCCAGCCGCCGGCGCTGGGGGGGTGGACCGGATCGTGCCGAAGTTTTCGCGCCGCACATCGAGCGAGCCCGACCCGGCATGACTGATCCGCTCAAGCGGCTGCCCGACATGGACGAAGAAGGCATCGACGTCGCGATCATCTTCGGCACTGCCATCGCGCTGTCGATCAACGGCATGGCCGACAAACCGCTGGCGGCGGCGATCTGCCACGCGGTCAACCGCTGGCTCGTCGAAGAATATCTCGCGCCCGATCCCAAACGCTTGAAAGGTGTCGGCCTGATTCCCGTGCAAGATCCGCCGGCCGCCGTTAGAGAATTGGCCTACCTCGCGCAGCATCGCTCCATCGTCACCGCTATGCTGCCGACCAATGTTTATGGCATCAATCTCGGACATCGCATGTTCGACCCGGTTTACGCCGCGGCGCAGGAAATCGGCATGCCGCTGTCGGTTCATCCACAAACCGAACATGACGGCCAGTATGGCGTGTGGGGCGTCATGGGCGCCGGCAGCGAGCGCATGGAAAAGTACAGCTACGTGCACATGACGTCGTTTCCCTTCGAGCTCATGATCTCGCTCATGCACATGATCGGCGAAGGCGTCTTCGACCGCTATCCCAAGCTCAAAGTCGGCTTCATGGAAGGCGCCTGCGGCTGGCTGCCCTTCTGGTCGGAACGCATGGACGAACACTTTCACAAGCTGCGCCCGCAGTGGCCGTTGCTGAAACGGAAACCGTCGGAAATCATCAAGAGTTCCCAAGTCGCTTTCACCTGCGAGCCGGAAGAAACTATTTTGCCTTATGTGCTCGACGATATCGGCATCACGCAAGTGATGTATGCCTCCGATTACCGCCACTGGGACTCGGAGTTTCCCGACTCGGTGAAGGAAGTCAAAAAGATTCCGGGGATGCGCGAAGACCAGCTCCGCCACGTCCTCGGCGAGAACGCGCGGCAGTGGTTCAATCTGAAGGACGAAGACTTGCCGATCAGATAGTCGAGGATAGAGAATCGATGATCGAGGATGGCGCTTGCGATCTTCGATCCTCTATCCTCCATCGTCGACGACATCAGCGCTTGTCATTCCACAACTGATTAAAAAACCCGCTGCTTTCCATTTCCGCTAAATAGCGCCGATCCATCAGATCCTGCGGCTTGACGTCGTTGGCGCGCGCATTGGTTCTGGCGACTTCCTCGATCATCGGTTGGATCGCCGGCGCTTTGAGCTCCAGGCGCGGCTCCATCACTTTCATCTCGATGTTGTAGCTGGCCTCGAGGATCGAGCGATCTTTAATGCGCAATTTCTTTTCCATCACGCGATAAACCAGCTCTCGGTCACGGTGCATCGCCTTTGAGGCTTCGGCCATGGCGCGCATGAAGCGGCCGATCACCGGCCCGCGCCGCGCGATGACCGACCGCCGCGAGGTGATGGTCGAAGCGGCATAGGGAATCGCGATGTCCGGTCCGAAGACTACGTAACGAAACCCCAGCGCAATTGCTTTTCCGTCGGTGGGAGGCAGCATCGTCGCGGCGTCGATCCGACCCGATGCGAGCGCACCCAAGGTTTCGTTGTCACCCCCGGTCTGAATAAAAATAAAATCCTTGTCCGGGTTCATGCCGGCCCGGCGAAACGCCTGTACCGTGAAAAAATGCGTGTTGCTGCCGATGCGCGTCACGCCGATCCGTTTACCGCGAAGCTGCTCCAGCCGGGTGATTTCCGGCTTGGCGAGAATGCTTTGCGTCATGATGTTCTTGATACTGCCGATAAAGACTACGTCCGTGGCCCCGCTGGAATAAGCATTGACGATACCGACGCCCCCGAGCAAACCAATTTCGACATTGCCGCCGAGGATCGCCGCCGTCGCCGCTGACGATGACGGTATGTAGACGAACTCCAGCTCTATATCGTATTTTTTGAGCGCTCCCAGCTCCTCAGCGACCCACGGCATCACATAGGGGACCGCATGCGAAGAATAAAGCGCGACAATTTTGTCGGCCGCCTGTGCGAGCGGAAACGGCGCGCAGAGGATGACAAAAAGCAAAAAGCGAACGATATTTAGTCTGCGACTAAACATGGAAGACCTCACGGAGGAGCATGAAAGCTACAGGTTAAAAAGCCGCTTGGCGTTGCTGTACAGAATTTTCTCCTTGTCGGCATCCGAGATGCGTGGATGATTGCGCAGCGCGTGGAGATTGCCGGGAAATTCATTGTCCCAATGCGGAACATCCGACGCATAAAGAAAATGCTCCGCGCCGAGGTATTGGATCGACTCGGGCAGCAACGACTCGCCCGACTCGAGGCTGAAATACATTTTCGACTTGCGCACCAAATCGCTCGGCTTGTCCTTGAGCAGCGGCATTTCATGCTTGGCGCGCTTCTCCCAGTGCTCGTCCAGCCGGTCCAAATAATACGGCAGCCAGGTCGCGCCGATCTCCAAGAACGCTAGCTTCAAGTTGGGAAAACGCACCGGCAAACCCTGGCAAACTACATGGGTGAACTGAAGCAACAGACCGACAGTAAAGGCGTACGAATGCACCTCCGCGAAAGTCGACAGATTCGCCGCGCCGATCTCGTGAGAATTGCTGCGGGAGCCGTGAATACCGATCACCGCGCCCAACTTTTCCGCCTCGGCGTAGACCGGATCGTAGAATGTGCTGCCCAAAGCCATGGGCAAGCCCATTGGCAAGATCTCGAACCCCTTCAAGCCCAACTCCGTCACGCCGCGCCGCAGCTCTTCAGCGGCGGCCTTCGGATCACGCAACGGCAGCACGCCGACGCAGCTCACCCGGTCGGACAGCGCGTTAAATTCCTTGGCAAAATGGGTGTTGCACGCGCGCGCCACCGCAAGAGCGAAATCCAACTCTTGAATTTTCGAGACATTGCCTGATCCGGTGGGAAAACAAATCGCATGAACCATCCCCTCACGCTCCATCACCGCGTGCCATTCGTCGATCTGTTCCTTGGGACTGAGATCTTCCCAGCGCACCGCCATTTCGAAGCTATCGAACAGATTCGCGTCCCAGGGCTGATCCCGAGTGCGCAGCGACGTCGACCGCTTGTCCCAGGGTGCTTCGAGATACTTGCGGATGTAACGTTCTTTTTCCAAAACATGCCCATCGGCGTCGATCACCGGACCATTCATCATGACGACCTCCTTGCTGGTGCTTACGATATAGTTACAGCATTCGACCGCTGTCAAGGAACAATGCCTGTCAGGCTGCGATGAAAAACCAGGCGGAAGCCAAAACCCCTTTCACATTGACAGATTTGTGTCGCTTCACTTATGTTCAAGTCGATCACGTCGCTAATCACCAAGGAGCAAGCAATGTTCAAGCGCAGTCTGGATTGCCCAATCGTCGGTTCGCTTCTTGTGGCTCTGGCTCTGGGACCAACCACGACTCACGCCGCCCAAGAAGAAAAAATAATTATTTCCTACTCCAGCAGAGACTTCGCATTTCTTCCGGCCCACGTGGCAGCGACCAAAGGATTTTTTCGCGACGAAGGCTTCGAGCCGGTAATGGTTCAAATGCGGCCACCCGTGGCCGCACCGGCGCTGATCAACAACGAGATCCAGTACACGACAACTTTCGGCAGTATTGTAAACGCGATTATGCAAGGCGTGCCCGCTAAGCTGCTGGCGGTGATCACCGAAAAGCCGCCTTACTACATCGTCGCTCGGCCGGGGATAAAAAGCGTCGCCGAGCTGCGCGGTAAAAAGCTCGCCGCCCAGGCGCGCGGCTTGTCCGACCGCATCGCTGCCGAAGCGATTCTCGAATCCAAAGGCGTCGATCTCAAAGATGTCCAATTCGTCACGATCGCTGGCGACCTGCCAGTGCGTATGAGCGTGCTGACCAGCGGTCTTGCCGATGCGGTTTGCCTGCTTCCGCCGCCGGGACCCGTCCTGCTCGAACGCGACGGCTACCGGATCATCGCCGGGCCCAATGATGTTAAAGTCGGCAGCCCGACGATGGGCTTGACTGCCGCGAATTCAAGACTCGCGGAAAAACGCTCTGAAGTGAAAAAAGTCCTGCGCGCGATGATTCGCGGCCTGCGCTTCGTGCGCGACCGGCGCGACGACACTGTCGCGATTATGGCGCAGTGGCTCGGTCAAAAGCCGGACGTCGCTTCCAAGTCCTACGACCTGGTTCTGCCGGGTTTCAGTGGCGACGGTGGTATCAGCGACGTCACGATGCAGGCCATCGTTGACTTGCGCGTGCAGACCCTCGGTTTGCCAAAGCCGGCCTCACTCGATCAACTACGCGACTTTGCGCCGCTGCGCGAAGTGCAAAAGGAACTTAAGCTGCATTGACCATCTCATGGCGGTCC
>Ga0075431_100005756_pt1 | contig 12255 bp, 16 predicted proteins | sample RhiMetdeltSRZDD5_FD_75297 | JGI IMG/M metagenome (GOLD analysis project Ga0075431, IMG submission 75297) | Populus rhizosphere microbial communities from Tennessee, USA - Rhizosphere MetaG P. deltoides SRZDD5 | ecosystem: Host-associated > Plants > Roots > Rhizosphere > Soil | place: USA... | reverse complement strand
CGTCGTCGCCGGCTCGCTCAACCTGGACTGGACGACTGACCCAGCAGCGGCTGCGAGCCAGACGGTATGGCTCTGGCTTGGCGATACGACTTTCCAGCTCCCGCCCAGCGGGCAGCAATTCGCCGGCTACTCAGGCACGCTGCACCAGGTGCCGCTCGTGTTCATCCTGACAGGTCTGCCGGTCCAGTTCGCACCGCTGACGCTCGGCTTCGGCCCCCTGCCACCCAACGTCATCGGTGTTCCCCTGCCCTTCCAGTCGCTCATCACGGGCGAAGGTGGACCGAAGGGCAGCTTTAGCAATGTCGTGACACTTACGATTGGAGCGTAGCTAGGTTAGGAGCCCGACCGCCAACCTCGGGCTGCTGATCGGACACTGCCCGGCGCAGGGACCCCCAAGGGCTCGCGGACCGCCTCGCGCGGCTCTTGCAGCGCCTCGCAGCGCGTCTGGCGGCTCGCATGGACCTCCGGATCGCCGTCGCGCTGCGACTCGCCGCTCACGCCGTCCTCGCGCTCATCCCGTCACGAACCCCGCGCATGGTGGCCGCGTGATCACCAAGGGCCCTTTTTCGTCGGGCTGCTAGGAGCGGACCAAGCTGGATGCGTCTAACGAGCTGCCGCTCAGCGGCCGGCCTCCGAACCAACACGCACATTACACTCGGTCCGGCCCGCTGCACCGGCAAGTTAGCCGTCATGACAAGTAACTCGGATACTTCGCGCCATCGCTCACGATCCATGCCTCGACTCCTTCGACAAGCCGCCTCGCTAGTGCATCACTTGCGAACATGCCCTTGATTTCGGCCAACTCAAGCTCCGCAGAAACAAGCGGGTATTCATACTTTCCGCTGAATGCCTCGCGCGACTCGAGGCCAAGGTTGAGGCCTGCGCAATTCGGATGTGTGTATTCGCATCGGTGCTCGTACATTTCTCGTAGCCCTAGTTCCCCAAGGCCAACATCTCTTGCAGCACGCTCGGCATCGTCTATGAGCTTCATGACGTTGAGCGGCTCCATTACAGGCAATCCGTCATGCACCTTTAGCTTGGTTCCGCACATCAGATGCAAGAGCGCCGCGGTGGCCTGCTTGAAGTCGTTGGGCCTTGCCTGCAGCCGCTTGAGCTCGAGATACACCGTAGCCAGGGAACCAACGGTCTCGCTGTGCGCGCGGCCGATAAGGATGGCTACTAACACATTGCGCTCATTTATCGCGCTAATGAAACCGCCGACGAGCGTTGACGCACGTGCAAGCGCCGCATTCATGTGTGCGGCAACGTAAAATGCGAGTACGGAAGGAAAGTCGGGCTGCTCGATAGCCGGCCTAAAGTGCAGCCGGAACCACTGCGGGTGCTCCTCCAAGAAATTCATTTCAGCCGCGGCCTTGTCGCCGTGCGCCTGCTTGATCTTCTCATGAAACTCGATCACGTTGCTGTCGCTCTGCGCCTAACGACCCCGCCGCTCAGCAGTCCGGCCGCGCACGCTGACATGAGGCCGCCGCGCGCACCGGCCGCGGCCGGTCTGCTGCAGCGGCCGGTTAGGCAGGGCGTGCGTTGACTGTGAGATTGCATGACGGCCTAGTTGCGAGGGCGAGGGGTCTTGCCGGGAGACACAAGCGCGACGTGATTGCTCGACTCGCATTCGAGCACAACCTCGTTCGACACGGCCGGACCAACATGAACCCGCACTGAGTAACGCCCGGGACCGCCCAACCACTCTGCGAGTCTGGCGTGGGACAAGTGCCACAAATAGCAGCGGCGATAGCCATAGTTGGTCTCTCGCGAGACGGGCATGAATCGCTCCCAGATGGTCCAGGAGCGAGGAGCCACGAGAGGCGCATCGTTCGCAGTGACGACGATCTCGCGACCGCCCGGCCATACGGTATTGCCAGCTGAGTTCAGGAACAGCTCGAAACTGACATCGTCGGGCGAGAAGTAGCCCGTGCTCGAATAGAGCGACAACTGGAGGTTGCTGGCTACCGTGCTGTCAAGGCTCCGCGTCACCATAAAGCACCCGCCGAACAGTAGCAGAACCACGATCGCCAAGCTGAGCATTCGCAGAGTCGCGCGACCGCCCTGCCTAACGACCCTGCCGCTCAGCAGTTCGGCCGCGCGCGCTGCGCGGACGATACCGTGCGCGCCGGCCGCGGCCGGTCTGCTGCAGCGGCGAGTTAGCTGGCTAGAAGCGGTTTCATAAGGGTGTAGCCGATGCGTGAGGGCACCGATGGACGGGACATGGGAGGCTTTCACCATGTCACGACCGTCGATGCTGACCGACGCGCAGTGGGCGAAGATCGGGCCGCTGCTACCCACGCTCACGAGCAAGGGCCGGCCCTGGAAGGACAACCGCGAGACGCTCGAGGGCATCCTCTGGGTGCTCAAGACCGGGGCGCGCTGGCGCGACCTGCCCAAGGGCTTCCCCAGTCCGGCAACCTGCTGGCGCCGACTCTCGCTGTGGGACAGCGACGGCACGTGGGAGACCGTCTGGCAGTCGTTTCTGTCCGAGCTGGACCGCAAGGGCTGGCTGGATTGGGAGGAGAGCTTCGCCGACGCGACCTTCGTGCCGGCGAAAAAAGGGGCGATGCAGTTGGCCTCACCAAGCGGGGGAAGGGCACAAAGTGCATGGTGGTGGTCGACGGCAAGGGTGTTCCTCTCGCTTCGTCCGTCCACTCGGCCTCGCCGGCGGAGAGCCAGCTCGTCGAGAGGACACTCGACATGATCCGCGTGCCACGTCCCGGACCGGGACGCCCCCGCACCAAGCCCGAGCGAGTCATCGCGGACAAGGCGTACGACTCCGACCCGCTGCGCGAGCGCCTGGCCGCGCGAGACATCGAGCTGGTCGCACCGCACCGCCGCAACCGCGTGCGTCCCAAGACCCAGGACGGCCGCGCGCTGCGCCGCTACCGGCGGCGCTGGAAAGTCGAGCGGACTTTCTCGTGGCTCCAGAACTTCCGGCGTCTCGTGGTGCGCTACGAGCGACACAGCCGCATCTTTCTGGCCTTCGTGCACGTGGCTTGCATGCTCATCACGCTGAGGGCCTTATGAAACCGCCTCTAGCCATTGGCACCTACACGGGCAACCTGTCGGGCGGACCGCACGACTGGTACTGGGTCTTCTCGCCCTGCGGATGAGCGGACGCGCCCGCGGGCCTCGACGCGGGACCGCACCGGCCGGGCCGAGTGCTGCCGGACGGCCGCATCGCCTACGACCTGCGCCAGCCGTGGTCGGACGGGACGCGCCGGATCGTGTTCGAGCCGCTGGCGTTCCTGGGGCGGCTGGCGGCGCTGGTACCTTCACCGCGGGCGCACTTGGTGACGTATCACGGCCTGCTGGCGCCGGCGTCGGCGCTGCGGTCCGCGATCGTGCCGGCCGTGTCCGCCGGACGCGGCAGGTAAACAGGAGGCATCCCGGCGTGCTCTCTGTTTACCACCCCGCGCGCACGTTCGCGCTTTCCCCGCAGCACCGCGCGCATCCGCTGCTCCCACCCTCGCCACATCCAGACCCGCCTGCGCGCAACTGGTACACCGAACAGGTGCCGCGGGACGTGTTCTCTGGGTTGACCCAGAGAGCATGATCGGTACCAGTCGGTGCCCGTGGGTCAACCGCGCCGGTTCGACTCCTGATCGACACCAGACAGTGCCGAGGGGACTTCCGGTCACCCGTCACAGCGCGCTGCGGCTGCCCGCGTCACGGCGTGACGGCCTTCAGCCCCTGGCTCGCCGCGTAGCCCTTCGGGCCGCCGGGGTCGAAGCCGCACCCGTGAAGCTGCCCTACAGGTCCCCCGGCGGCGTGACCTGCCAGTCCCAGCCGGTGGCGCCCGTGAGGTCCGCGACCGTCGCCTCCACTTGCCACTTCTTGTTGAGCGGCAGCGGCAGCGCCCCGAAGGTCAGCGTCGCCTGCGTCAGGTCCGCGCTCAGGTCCAGCGCCGTCGCGAAGGGTACGAGGAACCAGAAGACGTTGCCGAAGTTCCCGATCGTGACCGACAGGGTAGACAGGTCGAGACCGCCCTGCGCGTCAAGCAAGCCATCCGGGTCCGTGTAGGTGAGCACGAGGGCGTTCGTTATCGACACGAAGGACACATAGACGTGGGGGCCTTCGGGACGGCTCAGCGGGTCGTAAGGGCTACTGCCGGCGAGCGTCTCCTCGCGATTGGTCCGGCCGTCGCCGTCGCTGTCGCCGTTCTGGTCGATGACGTTGGCGAAGACGAAGCCCGTCGGATCGCCGTAAGCGATCGAGCCCTTGTCGTAGACTGGATCGATTGGAGCGCTGGAGCCCACGCCGGTGCGAAGGTTGAGTCGTTCCAGGCGCTGCGTCAGGGGCGCGCTGAGCGGCGCGTAGACGATGAAGGCTTCTTCGCCCGTCGATCCGAGCGCGAAGCCGATGATGATTCCTTTGGCGGTGAACGTCTCGGGGCTCTCCGGCGCCAAGGGGTCGTAGCGCAGCAGCTTGCCGTCGTACCCGAAGCCCAGGATGTACACACGATCCTGCGCATCGACGGCAATGTGGTAGGCACCCCCGGTGAAGCCGCCATCGATGGGAAACTTCGCAAGGACCGACGAACCGTCAGTCTTCACGAGTTCATAGCCTTGCCCCGACAGAGTCGCCCACATCGTACCGTCGGCTGAAGCCTTCAACTTGAGCACGCCCGTATCGATCGTCGGCCATCCCGGGCCAGGGATCCAGAAGGTCGAGAGCACGTGACCGGATTGGACATCGAGGCGCGCAAAGCGCGGCTGGAACTTAGGCTGGCCCTCCTCGCTCTCGTCGGCCATCCACAACGCACCGGTCGATAACACCGCCAGTTCCGTTGGATACCATGTGTAGAGTGCCGGCCCGTCCATGGATGACCACAGCGTACCGGTCGTCGCGTCGAGGCCGTAAGCCGGACCAGGCGCCAACAGCGGGATGCGCGTCAGCGCGTAGACGCCGTCAGCTGCGTCGACGGCGACGTTGACCGGATTGTGGCCGAGCCAAGTCGTTCCGACCACCTGCCCAAGGCAGTCCAGCTTCAGGAGCTGCGTAGTGCTGAGGGCATCGAAAGCGATCCGGTAGTCGCCCTCTCGGTTGACGGCAATATCCGTTTCCGTGTTGATGCTGCCACCATATGGCGTGACGTTCGTCTCGCTCAGCAGGTTCAGCTTCCGGTCGTAGCGCAGCACGACCTCATTGGGGGTGCTCGGGATGGAAGCGTAGATGATGACCTGGTCCGCGATCTGCGCCGCCGCGCTCGGCAGCGCCGCGAAGAGCCCCAGCCCGGCGAGCCATCGTCCGATCCACTTGTTTCGGCACGCGGTCAGCATTGGCATGGCAGCATCATTCTATCCCTACGGCGGCAGCATGGGGATGTACGCTCTGGCCTTGCCGGCGTCCGGCTGGCCGTCCACCAGCGCGTGGCGGATCGTCGCCACGAACTGGTCGCCCTGCGTCAGCGGGTTCCAGCCCCGGTAGTTCAGCACCACCAGCCAGTTCGCGAACCGGCCCATGGCGGCGGCGCCTCCCAGATCGAACATCGGCACGGGACCCCAGGCGTTGGGTGCATTGGCCGGCCTCAGCGTGGGATACGTCGCCGCGGGATCCACGCACGGCCCACTGGGACACAGCGGGAAGCGCAGCAGGTAGAGGTGTCCCACCTGGTCGAGGCCGCTCCAGTCGGCGTTCGGAGCGCTGTACAGCAGGCCGGGCTCCACCAGCCCCGACTGCGGGTTGTAGAGGTTGATCCCCCCGAACGCTCGCCCCACACGCGAGTTGAATGGCGAGACTTGCGGCCCCAGATCGTCGAGATTCGGCGGCATCTGCAGGAAGACGTAGGCCGGGTCGACGAAGGTCCCGTCGATCTCCGGGTGCTGGCCACCAAGGCCGAAGAAGATCCAGAGACCTCCGACGCCGCTGATCTCGGGCACGCCCGGCGAGCCGTTGCCGATGAAGTCCGAGGCCTCGTCGTGCACGAGGGCGTCCGGAATGCCGTCGGGCGGGCCCTCACCGGGGCATCCCACGTCCGCCACGCCGACGATCCAACCCAGGCCATCGTTCCACAGCGGGGCTTCCCCTTGGCCGGTTCCCGGCTTCCCGAACTCGTGCCAGAAGTACTCGTACTCGGGCTCGTCCTGGTTGATCGCGTCGGGCGGCGGCGGGGGATTGTGCACGCGGTTGACCGTCCCCTCGCCCGGAGGTGGATAGCCGCCGAACAAGTCGTGCAGGTACTTTCCGCTGAAGAGATAGAACGACCCGCCATTCGGTGCGTTCAGCTTGAACCGCTCGGTCCGGTCCGGCCGGCCCACAAGCACTTCCACGGCCTGGTCCACGTCGAAGTTCGCCGCGGCGATCGAATAGCCGAACGTGTTGCCCCAGGAGGCACCGGCATGAGGCTCGGGTGGATTCATGCCGATCCATCTCTCCCAGGCCGGATGCGGATAGGGCTGCTGGCCACCAGGCCCGATGACGGGGACAAAGTCGGCGCGGCCCTCGAAGACGTAGAACCGACCTAGACAGGTGCCGTGGATGATCGTGTCCGGCGCCGAGACGATCAGGTCATTGATGCCGTCGCGGGTGATGTCGCCGATGGCGAGGTAGTTCCCGAATAGGCGGACCTCGTTCGGCGCGACGTCCGCCACCGGCGGGGCGAGGAGCGTGGACGGCATCCCGTTGAACAGCGGGTTGTTGAAGTCGTAGATCTCCACGGCTCCAGCTCCCGGCACGCACGTCGAGAGAGGGGGATAGTCCGCGTCCCTGCCGGGCTCGCCCGCGAAGATGCAGTTGTCGCGGGGATTCCCAAGCGAGTCGTCGCCGCGCACGTTGCCGATCTTGACGTCGAGCCGGCCCAACTGCATGCCACCCTGGATCGTCGAACCGACGAGGCGCGCCTTCACCGGATCGATAGGGCGTTCGAGGGCTTCGTCGAGGAAGACGTACAAGGCACCCGAGTTGAGAATCGGGTCCGGTGTATCCGGCTCGTCCTCGTTGTGCGCGCCGATGACCAAGTCGTCGAACTCGTCTGCTAACCCTTCCAGCTTCCCGCCGGCGCCCGTCCACCCGAAGGTCGCCGAGGCCTGCGGCGTCACCGCCTTCAGTTCCAAGACCTGCTGGTTCACCAAGTCCGGTACCGGCTGCGGTTCATTCTGGGCCACCAGCGGGTACGCGCTGGCGATGAACAGCGCGACGCACATGCTCGACGATGATGTCCACCTCCTCATGCCCATCGACCGCTCCTTTCTGGATCGGAACCGCACCCTCAGCGGGTTCCCGACCGCTGAGCGTCGAAGCAAGGCTACCACCACGCGGCGCCGCCGGGCCCTCGCCCGAACAAGCTTTCGAAGTAAAGATCGGTGACTTGGTAGGCCACGACTTGCCAAGCGACGAAACGGTCGTACCGAGTAGCCCTCGGAAGTGGCGAATGGGCCGTTGCACGCGCGGCGAGACGGCCAAGGCTGGCAAGAGCCACATCCGTACTGCCGCGATGCCAACCAAGCGTCGCACCGAGCACCAGCACTGGCACGCCGATTGCGTGCGCGTCGCGTCGTGGACCCCATCGCATGACCACGCACATCCTCAAGGTCACGATCGCGCACGTGCGGCCGCCGGTCTGGCGCCAACTCGCGATTCCCAGCGAGTTCGCGCGCGCCCAGTGGGTCGGCGGTTACTTCGACCCAGAGCGGTTCGTGCTCGCCGACGTAACTCGCAGACTCGCGCGGCTGGCGTGATGTGAGTCGGTCGGTAACTCTCACATCGCGGACACAGCGAGCAGACTCTCTCACATCGTGCCGCGCTGCGGGTCATTTCCTTCAGCATGGGAGCCCAGGTTTGGCACCAGGATGGCGCCCCACGACGCCCCCGCGTGGCCGCCGTGCCGCGGAACCTCGCGTCCTGGCGCACCAACGGCCCGGGACCGCGCCCTGCCGCCGTTTGGCGCCCGTCCGCGGCCGGTGCCGCCCGGTGCCGTGGCGCCCGCCGGCCGACTCTCTGCGCCTCGGCGCATGTGTCGCGGTACATCCCCGACTCTCCACACCAGCATTCAAGCGCCCGCTTGAACCCACCCCCGCCGTAGCCGACGATCCGGTCGGTCCTTCCGTGTGACTCCCGAGCGCGCGGCCCCCGCCGCGCAGACCTCCCAGCGAACTCTAAGCCCGCCCCGGCACGCCGGACCCGTGCCGCCTGGAGTTCGCCGTGGTCACCCGTCCCCCGCCTGGCACCGAAGGCGCCTCATCTGGCACCCGCGCGGCCGGCACGCTGGCCGTCGAGACCGTGCCCATCGGGCGCCTCTTCTGCTCGCCCGCCAACCCGCGCCGCATCGACGACGCCATCGACCCCGTGGCCGCGTCCCTGCGGCGCTTCGGGTTCCAGCAGCCCGTGGTCGCCCGGCCGACCGGCGAGGTGATCGCCGGCAACACTCGCTTGCGCGCGGCCCAGCGCCTCGGGATGGCCGAAGTGCCGGTGGTCTGGTTCCACGGGGGCGACCTCGAGGCCACGGCCTACGCCATCGCCGACAACAGGACCCACTCCTTCTCGACCTGGGACGAGCCCGCGCTGGCCAAGCTGCTCGAGCAGCTCCGGGCCGAGGATGGCGGCCTCGACGGCGTGGGTTTCAGCACGTCCGAGATCGACGAGCTGCTGGCCGAGCTCGAGGGCGCCACGCCGAAGTCCCTCGACGACCACGGGCCCATGGCGCCGCCGGTCAACCCGGTGTCCCGCCTCGGCGATCTCTGGCACCTCGGAAATCACCGCCTGCTGTGCGGCGACGCGACGAAGCGCGAGGACGTGCTGCGCGTGCTGGCCGGCGAGAAGGCTGCGCTGGTTGCGACCGATCCGCCGTACCTGGTGGACTACACCGGCGAGCGCCCCAACGCCTCTGGCAAGGATTGGTCGGCCACGTACCGCGAGGTGGACATCGAGGACGCGGCTGGCTTCTTCCGCGCCGTGTTCACCCACGTGAAGGACGTGCTCGCGCCGCACGCTGCGATCTACTGCTGGCACGCGCACAAGCGGTGCGGCGAGATCCAGCGCGTGTGGGCCGAGCTCGGGCTCGTGGACCACCAGCAGATCATCTGGGTCAAGCCTAGCGCCGTCTTCGGCCGCGTCTACTATCACTTCCGGCACGAGCCCTGCATGATGGGCTGGGTCCAGGGCAGCCAGCCGGCGCACGACTCCAACCACGAGCACGATTCGGTTTGGGAAGTGGACTGGGAGGGCAAGGCGCGCGTCGCCGGCGAGCACCCCACGATCAAGCCGGTCGAACTCTTCGCGCGGCCCATGCGCAAGCACACCAAGGCCGGCGACGTGGTCTTCGAGCCCTTCAGCGGCAGCGGCAGCCAGCTCATCGCGGCCGAGTCGCTGCACCGGCGCTGCCGGGCGCTGGAGATCGCGCCGGCCTACGTGGACGTCGCGCTGCGGCGCTGGGAGACGGCGACCGGCGGCAAGGCCACGCTGGAGGGCAGCGGCCAGACCTTCGAGCAAGTGGCCACCGAGCGCGGTGTGCCGCTGCCGGCGGAGCCTGCGGCGTGACCTGGCTCGTCGCGGCCGCCTCGCTCCTGGCCACGTGGCTCAACGTCCGCGGCCAGGTCGCCAGCTTCTGGATCTGGACGGCAACCAACGCCACGAGGGCGGCCGTGGACTTCGCACACGACCTCGCGGCGCAGGCCTGCCTGCACCTCGTATACGTCGGCCTCGCGGTGTGGGGCATCCGCCGCTGGTCGCGCTGCCCGCCCGCGGCAGCCACGGGAGGCTGACGTGCCGCACCTGCCCAGTGACGCCTTCGGCCGCTACGTGGCGCTGGGGGTCGGGCGCACGTACCTGAAGCTGGCGCAGGAGCTGGGCGTGAGCAAGCGCACCATCGTGCGCCGCGCCATGGCCGAGGGCTGGCGCGAGCGGCTGCTGCGGGTCGAGGAGGAAGCCCGCCGCCGGACCGAGGAGCGTGCGGTCGAGGACGTGGTGGCCATCGACGAGAAGCACCTCAAGATGGCGCGGGCGATCCAGGCGCGCGCGCTCGAGGCGCTGCGCAACGCGCCGCTCGGCAACGGCACGGCCGCCGTGCGTGCGCTGGATGTCGCCATCCGGATCGAGCGCACGATCCTGGGCAGGAACAAGCCCGGGGCGACGACCGGGCCGTCGCTGGCCGAGCTGCTCGAGGCCTCGCGCCAGGTGTCGGACGCGCGGGTGGCGGAGATCGCGGCGCAGCTCGGACAGACACGCGCGCCGACAGCGCCGACAGCGGCACCGACACCAGCACCGACAGCGGCCGAGCCGGCGATTGTGTCGGCGCAGCAGCCGGCGGTTGTGGCGCCGTTTGAACACCCCCTGCTGGCGCGGCTGCCCGCGGGCGAGAACTGACCGGATCGGCCGATCCTCCCGCGAAGTCGCGCGAGGTTCCGATGTCCGATTAGACGCCGTGCAGGCCCTGCTCGCGGGCAGGCGCACCGAACGCCGTCATGAGTACAAGCCCAGCGGCGCCCTGCTGGCCGGCCTGCTGCGCTGCGCGCGGTGCGGCGGCGGCATGGTGCCCCACTAGCCCAGAAGGCCGGGAAGCGCTTCGGGTACTACGTGTGCGCCACGCAGAAGCGGCGCGGGGCCGCAGCGTGTCCAGGCACCCGCGCGCCTGCGGGGCGCCTGGAGGCGTTCGTGGTCGAGCGCATCCGCGCCATCGGGACGGACCCGACGCTGGTCGCCCAGACGGTGGCCGCTGCCGGCGCCGAAGTCGAGGCTCAGGCTGCCGAGCGGCAGCGGGACCTTGGGCGCCTCGGGACCGAGGCCGCGAGCCTGCGACGCGAGCACGAGGCGCTCGTCCAGGCCGTGGCGCAGGGTGGACCCGCCTCGTTGGTCGCGCGCGTAGCCGTGGCCGAGGGGCCGCACAGGCAGCCGACACGCGCCTGAGCGCCGCACGGGCCGAACTGGCGGCACTCCGCGCCTGCACCATCGACGCGGCGGACCTGCGGCGCGCGCTGGAGGGCTTCGGGGTGTGGGACCAGCTCTGGCCCCACGAGCGCGCCCGCATCCTGCACCTGCTGCTGGACCGCGTGGTCTACGACGCGCAGGCGGAGAGCGTGGCCATCACCTTCCGCCCGGGCGGGGTCCATGAGATGGCGCAGGGCCAGGAGGCACCATGACCGACGTGACCGTGCGGTACAGCGTGGCCTTCCGGAAGCGCGAGGGCAGCGCGATGGTGAGGACGTCACCGGCGGCGGCTCAGGCTGCGACCCCCACGCCGCCGGCCGAGCCCTCGCCCACCGCCCGCCTGCTCGCGCTCGCCTACTGGATCGAGCGGCAGGTCCGCGCCGGCGCACTCAAGGACTACCGCAGGACGCCGCGCGCCTCGGCGTCTCGCACGCGCGAGTGAGCCAGATCACAGCGCTGCTCATGCTGCCGCCGGTCGTGCAGGCGGCCGTGATTCTCAACACGCAGCGACTCACAGAGTCCGGACTGCGGCGGCTATCGTCAAAGCCACTCTGGGCCGGCTCAGTCTGAACATGCCTGTCAACGGCCCGATCGGCCTCGGTACACTTGGATGGGCAGGCGCTGCATCTCCACTATTCTCGCCATCTCCGACTGCTGGCGCTGGATCTCCAAGAGCCTGCTAAGCTCTGCAGGCATCGGCTGCACATTGCTCATGCCTCGGAGCTCCGGCCTACCCGCTCGATCGATCAGCTCACCGCCTCCGAAGCCTGCCGACTCCGCGACTCTCGTCCTGGGTTGCACTGACCGCAATTGTGCCAGCTGCTCGGCGACTGATCTCGTGATACCCCACCCTTGAGGCGACGATGCCGGAAGTGGTTCGAGCCTGAGCGATGTTGTGAGGACGCCAGCCTGCGCGAGTCCCCTCAACCGTGTCACGAGGCTCTCGAACGGGCGGCAGCCCGTTCGTAAGGCAAAGTCAATGACCCTTGGACCCCAACGATTGACGCAGACATCGACCATGCGCGCTGCATACATTCCGCCGAGTTTGTCGGCACCGGGTACAAGCCCGCCTACGACCTCCGACACGGCCGCACAGCATGCCAGTTTTGCCTCAGAGGCTTGTCGCTCGGCCTGCGCGGTCGCTTTGGAGCGCACCTCCAAATCCGCTCGCAGTTCCATCCGCGCGGCCTGTGCCGTGTCCAGGGCGGCGAGGTCGACCGGCTTAGCACGCACCCTCGCAATGAGCTGGCGAACATGCTCGGAATCCACCGCGACGCTACCTGCCGATTCCGAAGCTGACGTCTCAACGTGAGGCCTCTGTGCCTCCGCGACGCGATATTGTCCCTCAATAGTCCGCTGCATCGCCTCTTCTGCGATTGACGTCCG
>Ga0075431_100005753_pt1 | contig 12255 bp, 10 predicted proteins | sample RhiMetdeltSRZDD5_FD_75297 | JGI IMG/M metagenome (GOLD analysis project Ga0075431, IMG submission 75297) | Populus rhizosphere microbial communities from Tennessee, USA - Rhizosphere MetaG P. deltoides SRZDD5 | ecosystem: Host-associated > Plants > Roots > Rhizosphere > Soil | place: USA... | reverse complement strand
CCGAACGATCCGAACGATCCGAACGATCCGAACGATCCGAACGATCCGAACGACGGTAAGTGCCGGACTTCCCTCCTCGTTTTTCGAGGAGGCAAATGTCACTTATCACCATGCTCTTGTCGACCGCCTTGACCATGTCGTAGACCGTCAGGGCGGCCACGGAGACGGCCGCCAGCGCTTCCATCTCGACGCCGGTCTGGGCGCTTGTCCTCACCCTCGACTCGATGCGATAGCCTCGCCGCGTCGCCGTCAGCTCGACGCTGACGTGCGTAAGGGGCAATGGGTGGCACAACGGAATCAACGCCGACGTCTGCTTGGCGGCCATGATCCCCGCCAGGCGCGCCGCCTGAAGCGGATCGCCCTTGGCCACCGCGCCGGTCCGAATCGCCTTGATCGCAGCCGCGTTCATCGTGATGTCACCGCGGGCGACGGCTTCGCGGTTGGTCACCGGCTTGTCGCCGACGTCGACCATCTTCACCCGCCCGCGGCGATCAACGTGCGACAACCGTTTAGCCATTACCTCGAGCCATTCCCCGGTTCCTGGGCGAGATAGAACGACAGGCTCTCGAGCGAGACCGTCAGGTCCACGCTTTTCAGCTTCACTTCCTCAGGCACCTTCAACGCGCCAGGCGAGAAGTTCAGGATCGCCTTGATGCCCGCTGCGACCACGAGGTCAACGACCGGTTGCGCATGCGTCGCGGGGACGGCAATGACCGCAATGTCGAGCCGGTCGCGCCGTGCAATCCGCTTCAGGTCCTTGATGTCCAGAATCGGCACGCCGCCGCGCGACTCGTGACCGATCTTCTCATTGGCCACGTCGAAGAGAGCGGTGATTTCAAAGCCTTCCTGACGGAAGCCGGGATAGTCCGCGAGCGCCAGCCCGAGGTTGCCGGCGCCCATGATGACGACGCGGAGATGCCGATCGAGGCCGAGGATCTGGCGAAGGTGCCGGCGCAGCTCTTTGATGTAGTAGCCGACGCCGCGTACGCCGAATTCGCCGAAGTAGGCGAGGTCCTTGCGGATCTGCGCCGCGTTGAGATGGAACTGCTCGGCGAGCGCCTGAGACGAAATCGTTTGGACGCCGGCGACGTCGAGCTCGTTGAGGCAGCGCAGGTAAACAGAGAGGCGGTTGGTCGTGAGCTCGGAGACCTGGTCGGGTGTCTGCTTGCGCTTGTTCAACCGATTCACAAGGTTCAATGCTACCATCCCGCGCCATGACCGAATGGAAACCGTACGTGCCTGCGTCGCAATCGCCGGCGGAATTCACCGTGAAGGCCATCGTTCTCGGTATCCTGTTCGGGCTGCTGTTCGGCGCGTCGACGGTCTACCTCGGGCTTCGCGCCGGGTTGACCGTGAGCGCCTCGATTCCGATCGCCGTGCTGGCGATCTCGGTGCTGAAGAAATTCGGCGGCTCGACCATTCTCGAAAACAATATCGTTCAGACGATCGGATCCGCCGGCGAATCGGTGGCCGGCGGCGTCGTGTTCACGCTCCCCGCGCTGATCTTCCTGGTGCCATTCGGTCCCGCCTACTTCAACTATCTCCAGATCACGATGCTGACGCTGGCTGGAGGCATTCTTGGCGTGCTGATGATGGTGCCGCTCCGCCGGGCGCTGATCGTGAAGGAGCACGGCGTCCTTCCGTATCCCGAAGGCACGGCCTGCGCGGAGGTGCTCGTGGCAGGCGAGCGAGGGGGAAAGCTGGCGGCGCTTGTCTTCGGCGGGCTGGCGATCGGAGGCCTGTGGAAGGCGTTGTCGTGGATCTTCAACCTGTTCCGCACCAACATCGGCTACGTGATGCCGAGGACCAGCCAGTTCCCGAACGCGACGCTCGACGTGGACATCTCGCCGGAGTACCTCGGGGTCGGCTACGTCATTGGACCGGCAATCGCAGGGACGATGGTCGCCGGCGGCGTGCTGGCGTGGCTGGGCCTGCTTCCACTCCTGACCATCCTCGGCGAGTACATCACCGTGCCCTTCCCGCCGATTCATCCGAACTTTGCACTGAACCCGGCGACCGGCCGCCCGTTCCTCATTTCGGAAATGGATCCGGGGCAACTGTGGAGCGCCTACATCCGCTACATCGGCGCCGGCGGTGTGCTCGCGGCGGGACTGATTACCCTGGCGCGGACGCTGCCGACGATCGTCTCGTCGGCCCGAGGTGGCCTGAAGGGCTTTGCGGATGCCGGCGCGGAGGGAACTGCGCGCGCCCGCACCGAGCGCGACATCCCGATGACGGTCGTGCTCGGCGGGTGCCTGCTGCTGGCGATCTTCCTGGCAGTCATGCCTACGCTGCCCACTCAGGGCAACATCGTCGCGGCGATTCTGATCCTGATTTTCGGTTTCTTCTTCGCAACGGTGTCGTCGCGCATTACCGGCCTGATCGGCTCGTCGTCGAATCCGATCTCGGGCATGACGATCGCGACGTTGATCCTCACCTGCGTCCTGTTTGTGGCGCTCGGCTGGACGGGCGACATCTACTCGCCGATCGCTCTGTGCGTCGGCGCGATCGTCTGCATCGCCGCCGCCAACGCCGGCACGACGTCGCAGGACCTGAAGACGGGTTTTATCGTCGGCGCGACGCCGTTCTATCAGCAGCTCGGGCTGATCATCGGCGTCCTGACGTCAGGCCTCATCATCGGGTTGACGACGCTGTACATGCATCAAGTCTTCGGCATCGGCTCCGAATCCGTCCCGGCGCCGCAGGCGACGCTGATGTCCACGATCATCACCGGGCTGCTGAATCAGAACCTGCCGTGGGGACTGGTGCTGGTTGGCATTTTCATTACGGTCACGCTCGAATTGTGCGGTGTGCACTCGCTCTCATTTGCTGTCGGGTTGTACCTGCCGATCGCGACGACTGCCCCGATCTTCGCCGGGGGCATGGTCCGCTGGTGGGTCGAGCGGAAGACCGGCGTCAGACAAGAATCTGACGTCAGCGCCGGGACGCTCTTCAGCTCGGGCCTCATCGCCGGCGGATCGATTGCCGGAATTCTTTTCGCCATCCTGGTCGGCACTGGAACGATCGGGCCCTTCCAGGCGATCGGCGCTGCCTTTCCCTTTTTTGCACAGGAGTCGGTCATCGGCCAGCTTGCCAGCTCAGCGCTGTTCATCGCGCTGGCGGTCATCGTGGCCCGCATGGCAATGCGCAAAGTAGAATGAGGATGTGAGGCTGCAATTCCGGCCCGCACTCCTTTTTCTCGTTGCCGTCGCGGCCGTCGCCGCCAGCGATGCGCAGGCGACCCGCCGGCTGGCGACCGTTGCTTCTCTGCGCCAGTATCCCGGCTACTATCACCTGCAGAACGTCCTCGTGCACGGCGAGTTCGTCGAAGGCCCGCGCGTGCTGCTGCGCGGCGGCGAGCGCGACATTCCCGTGCTGCTCAACAACACCAAGGTCACCACCGGGCTCACGGAAGTGCGTGGGCAGCTGATCGACGTCGGGCGCCTTGAACCAACCGACCCCAGGCTTACCGGCTACGACGGCGTCCGCGACCCGGAACGATGGCCGAGGCCGGGCGAGGAGCTGGTGCTCAACGTGACCGGGCTGGCCGAGGCGCAGCTCGCCACGACGGCGTCGGTTCGCGGCCTGGCGCTCCAGCCATGGCGGTTCGAAGGCCAGAAGGTCACGGTCGTCGGGCAATTCCGCGGACGCAACCTGTTCGGCGACCTCCCGAGCGCGCCGGCGAAGAGCCGGTACGACTTCGTCCTCCGGTCGGTGGATGCCGCTGTCTGGGTGACTGACCTGCGGCCGCGCGGGAAGGGGTTCGACCTGTCGGTCGATGCCAGGGTCGACACCGGGCGGTGGCTGCAGGTGACGGGAACGGTGTCGGAGGATCGGGGACTGGTCACGATTGCGGGCGTCACGGTGGTGGCGACAACAGCGCCGGAAGCCGCTCCGATCGAGGAGGAAACCGCGCCACCTCCGCCGCTGGAGACTGCCGAGGTCGTGTTCAGCTCGCCCTATGAGGGCGAAATCGACGTGCCGGTCTCAAACACGGTCCGAATCCAGTTTTCCCGCGGCATCGATCCGAAGACCATCGCCGGGAACCTCCGGGTCACGTATGTGGGTGTGGCGCCGACCGCGGCTGCCGAGGCTCCGACCGTTCAGTTCGAATCCTCCTACGATGCGGGCACACGAGCTATTCAGCTCAAATTCGCGCAGCCGCTCGACGCGTTCCGGACGGTGCGCATCGAGGTGCTCGAGGGCTTGAAGGCGTTCGACGGTGCTCCGGTCGCGCCATGGATGTTGACGTTCTCGGTTGGCGGTTAGGAAGGCGACCTAGTTCCAGAGCGGGCCCTGCCCGAGCAGCCGTTCAACCTCTCGTCTGACCGTCTCAATCAGCACATCACGATCGTCCAGCGTGAGACCCGCCGTCGGTATCGGTGTGCCGATTCGTACGCTGACCCGGACAGGCCGGACGAACGCGCTGCCCTTCTTCATCGCCGCGCGGCCCCCCTGGATTGCCACAGGCACAATCGGCGCCTGCGCCTGGATGGCCATGATGAAGCCGCCCTTTTTGAAGGGCAGCAGATGGCCGGTGCGGCTGCGGGTGCCCTCGGGAAAGATCAGGAAGGAGTGGCCGGCTCGCAGGGTTTCCGCTCCCTTCGCGATCGACGCCATCGCCTTGTCCCGATCGCCGCGATCGATCGGCACGAACCCGCCGACGTCGAACACTGTCCCCATGATCGGGAAGCGGTGCAGCTCCGCCTTGTAGAGAACATGGAGCTGCGGGTGCAGCGCCTCGAACAGGACCGCGGGATCGACGTTGCTCTCGTGGTTCGAGCAGAACACCACGGCGGTCGGCGGCACGTGGTCACGACCGGCAATGCGGTAGCGGATGCCCGCGCACGCCAGCGCCAGGCGGACGCCTGCATGGCCGAGGGCATACAACCCACGCTTCCACCGGAACACGATCGCAATCAGGAGCCCGGCCGGTCCCGCCACCAGGATGTAGGCAAGGACCACGAGGTAGGTCAGAACCGCGCGGAGAGGAATGAGAACGGCCAGCGGCTCAAATGTACAAAAAAACGCCCGGGAGACAAGCTCCCGGGCGTGTGAAGAAGGCTAAGGCAAGCGGGCGAAGCTTTACGAGGCGCGCGCCGCACGGCGCGGCGCCGCAACAATCACAGTGGCCTTGACCGGCTTGGCGATCTTCGCGCGGGCGACGCTCCTGGCCACGTTGCGGGCCTTGACCATGAAGCACTTCTCGAGCGCGCGATCGACCTTCTGTTCGACCTCCAGCGCCTTCTCGCGCATCACCTCGGACACCTCCGAGATGATCAGCGCCTTGGCGAGATCGAGCATCCGCTTCTCGCGGAACGACAGGCTCTTCGACTTGCTCAGGAAGGTCAGGCTCTTGAGCACGTCCGCCATGTCGTAGATGGAGCCGGTCCGCATCTTGTCGGAGTTGTCCTTGAAGCGCCCTTTCCAGTTCTGATGGTTGTCGATCCGGCCGTCGCTCAGAAGCCCGAACAGACGCTCGACCTCCTCGTCGGTGATGGCCTTCCGGAGGCCGACGCCGTCAACGTTGGCAACGGGAACAAGCACCGTAGTGTCGTTGGAGACGATGCGGAGGTGGAAGAAGCCGCAAGTAGTACCAAGAATCGTTTTTTCTTCAACGCGTTCGACGATCCCGAGACCGTGGTTCGGGTAGATGACCTTGTCGCCGACCTGGAATGTCACGTTTCCCCCGTTGCAGGTAGGTTGGTGGTAGGACCGGTTTGCCTAGAACAGCACTACAAGTATAGATCACGACCTGCCCGATATCAACGAGAAATGGCCGAAAAACTGCCTTTTCTGGCAGTTCACCCCTGCCGTTTGACCGTTGGCGGATCCCGGCGACCGAACCGTCCTTCCGTGGATCGGCCCGTAAATCACGGATTTGTCTAGATTTGACCACCACCGCTTTTAACGGATGCCCGTTGTCCCCTGCCGAGTACAGTCGAGGCTAGAATCGATTCGTGGCGCAACCGCTTCTGGCCCTGGTTGTTGTTCTGGCGGCAACCCAGGTCCCCCGGGCGCCGTTTGTCGCTACTCCGCCCGACGTCGTGGACCGCATGCTGGCGCTCGCGGGCGTCACGAGCAACGACGTCGTGTACGACCTGGGATGCGGCGACGGCCGCATCGTCATTGCCGCGGCCCGGAAGTTCGGGGCCCGCGGCGTGGGCATCGACATCGACCCGGTAAGGGTGGCGGAAGCCCGGCGCAATGCGGCAGCCGCGAAGGTTGATCACCTGGTGACCTTCAGGGTCGAAGATGCGCTGGCGACCGACGTATCTGGCGCGACGGTCGTGACGCTGTACCTGCTCGCGTCTCAAAACGTTGCCCTCAAGCCTGCGTTGATGAAGCAGCTTCGGCCTGGCGCGCGGGTCGTGTCCCACAACTTCGCCATGGGCGAGTGGGAGCCCGACGTGGTCGACACGTTCACCAGCGCCGACCGTCAGACGCGCACTCTCTATCTGTGGAGGATCAGTTCCGGGTCGTCGCCAGCTCGATGATCTCCTCGACGAGCTGCGGGTAGGTCCGCCCTGACTTTCTTGCCGCCATCGCAAACTCGGCGCGCGAACTGAGCCAGGGGTTCGGATTCACTTCGATGACGTGCACGCGGCCGTCCGGCTGCAGCCGCATATCGACGCGGCCGTAATCACGCAGCTCCAGTGCCTGATAGGCGGCGACGGCGGTTTGCTGCAGCGTCTGGACGATCTCTTCGGGGAGGTCGGTTGCAATCGCCGATTTCGTGTCCTTGTAGGCCTTCGTGCCCTTGCCCCACTTCACTTCCGCCGCGGCGATTCGTGGTGTGCCGTCAGGGAGTTTCGACAAATCGAGCTCGACGATTGGCAGCGCCTCGGCTTTGTCGTTGCCGATGATGCCAACGTACATCTCCCGCCCGTCGATGTATTCCTCGATCAGCACCGGGGAGTCGAAGTTGGAGTGAAGCCAGTCAATCCGTTCCATCAGCTCGCGGATCGAGTTGACGACGGCGCTGAACTCGATGCCGATCGACCCGTCCTCGCGCGCGGGCTTGACGATGACCGGAAACTGCAGGTCGTGGGAAAAATCGAGCCGGCCGCGAAACGACTTCGCGAAGGTCGGAGTGTGGATGCCGTGGAAGGCGAAGATCTTCTTGGCGACCGCCTTGTCCTGCGCCAGCATCAGTCCGTGCGTGCCGGTGCCGGTGTACTTCTTCCCGAGCAGCTCCAGAAAGGCGGCAATCTTGAAATCCGCCGTGTCGTCGTCGGCGAAGGACTCCGCGAGGTTGAAGACGAGATCGCATTCCACTTTCGCCAGACCGAGCAGACTCTTCTGGGTGCCGTCGAGCTCGTACATCACCGGTTCGTGTCCGAGCTTGGTGATGACCTCCGCGACTTCCTCCTCGACCTCTTTCTTGTCGAGCGTACGCACCACGGGCGACTTGTCGCTGGCAGCCTGTTCCTCGCTCTCATCCACGAGGACGCGGTCATACAGGACGACGATCTTCAGCTTTCCCATCAGGTCTCAAACCGTCCGCGGGTCAGAAAGTTCATTGCCAGCGTCGTGGCCAGCGCCGTGAGCTCCACCAGATATCGCGCTTCCTCGCCCCGCTCGCCCCACAGCTTCATCCGCTCGCACGTCCGGCAGATGGAATCGATCAGGGCGCTGACAACCGGCCGCTGCACCCCCGTCCAGTAGGTGATCTTTTCGACCAGCTCAGGACGGTACCTGCTAACAATATCGGCCGCAGGTTTGGATTCCTTTCGCTTCCGGGTCAAAAAGATCTGCGGCAGGTGGGCGTCCAGGGCAATGTCGATCCTTGCCAGCTTCTCCTGGGACGCCTGCTCGTAGAACTGCTCCACCGAGACATCGATGTCGGCGGGGGTGATGTCCACCTCCCCGGTGTTCACGATCGGCTCGACGTCGGCCAGCGCTTTTGCGACCCGCTCCACGTAGCGGAGCTTCTGCATCGCCGGCCAGCCCTTATAGCGGCGGCGCCACGCGCTCCTCGGCGTCACCCAGACGGCAAACGTTTCGGCGAAGTCCTCGTCCGGATGTTTCTGCGCGTACCACCCTTCGATGTGCCGCACGAAATTGCGACTGAAGGGAACAGGGCGGTACTCATCGCGGTAGGCGCGAAAAAAGGGGCCGAAGAGGCGCCTCCATTCGGGCGTCGTGTAGAGACGGTAGGCGTAATTGAACACGTGCCCCGCTTCGTGACGCATGTACATCATCACCTGGCGATCCGTTTCGAGCGCGTCGACCGCCTTCTCCAGCTTCCTCAACTTCGGATCGGCGAGGTAAAAAGGGATGCCCAGGACCGGCTGCTGGTCGGGGCAGCCCCATTCGTCGGTCAGGTAACAGACGGGGCGAAACCTCTTCAGGCCGCGGCGCTCGAGCTCGACGTACAGCTGGCGCACGTAGCCTTCGACTGGCGATCCTTCAACGCGAAGACCGAGTTCGCTGACCTTCTTCCCGAGGACGCCGCGAATTTCGGGGTCGAGCGACTCGAACTTGACCACACTGGCGATTATAGGTGGGATAGAACGGAGGGTCTGATGATAGAGACGCCCCCAAAACCGGCTCCGCCGAAGCCGCCGACCTCAACCGATCCGCCGAAGCTTCCGGCGCCGGAGCAGCGGGAAGACGAGAAACGCATCGAGCGCTTTCCGGAACGCTAATGCCACACAGGCCGACCAAGGTCGGCCACTACGATGCGCACTCCCCGTCCATCACCACCGTTTCAAACGCCTGCGTCTCGCCGAGATCGATGAAGTCGTCCGGGATGGTTTCGCCGGGCTGAAGCTCGGCGAGATCGCGCAGAGCCGACGTGGCCACCGCTGGCGGCAGCCTGCGGAAGAACGCTCCGAGCGATTCAGCGGGCTCGCGGCGCTCCTGATACAGGGTCAAAAGCCGATCGATCGCGGTCGTCAGCCGCCGCACCGGGACCTTGGAGATGACCCGGCCGAACTTCGCGCCTTCCGCCGTGCTGCCGCCGCCGACGAGCACGAAATACTGCGGTAGCGCCTTGTCTCCGACCTTGCGAACGCTGCCCTGAAATCCAATCGCGGCAATGTGATGCTGGCCGCACCCGTTCGGACAGCCGCTGATCTTGATGTCGCCGTCGTTCACCAGCGTCACGAATTCCGGATGCACGTCCAGGTATTCGGTGAGCTCGCGGCCGAGCCCTCGCGACTGCGTCACGGCCAGGCGGCAGCTCTCGGCCCCCGGGCAGCTCACGACGTCGGCAATGGTGTTCGCGCCCGCCGTCCCGAGGCCAGCGGCGTGCAGACGCTGGTAGAGGTCCTGGAGCGATCCGACCTTCACCCATCGGAAGAGGACGTTCTGTCCGATCGTCAGTCGTGCGGTGCCGTCGGCATACGCCTCGGCGAGGTCCGCGAGCACATGCATCTGACCCGCCGTCATGTCGCCGAGCGTCAGACGCACCGTCACGTGCACGAACCCGGCCTGGCGCTGCAGGCCGACGTTGGTGTGCAGCCATGTCAGGTAGGAATCAGAGAAGGTCTGCAGCCTCACTGATCCTGGCATGATGCCCGGGCCGTGAACTTCGACGCTTGCGGCAGTGCGCTTGACTTCGTCGACAGATGGCGCCGGTGACTGTGCCCACGTCGGCGCCTGTTCGACGACGGCGCCGGTGGCGCTCGCGTTGAACGGGACGCCTCCCTCTTTGCGAACCTCGGCAAGCGCTTCGTCGAACTTCCGGCGCCAGCCCTCCCACCCAAGGTCCTTGATGAGGAACTTCATCCGGTTGCGCTGCCGATGCTTGTAGTCGCCAAACCGGTGGTAGACGCGGACGATCGCTTCCGCCACTTCGAGCATCTGCTCGGCGGGCAGGAAGTCGTAGAGCAGGTAGCCCGAGGTCGGCAGAATGGAGGTGCCGCCGCCGATGGTGAGGCGGAAGCCACGCGTCCCGTCGACGATGCGGGCGTACCACCCGAGATCGTGAATCGACGCCAGCGCGTGGTCGTTCGGACAGCCTTCGAACGCAATCTTGAACTTGCGGGGAAGAACGCCCGCCAGTGGATGGCCGAGGAAATAGCGCGTCATCGCCTCGGCGTATGGCGTGATGTCGAACACTTCGTCGTGGGCGATGCCGGCGTAGGGGCACGCGGTGATGTTGCGGACGGAGTTGCCGCACGCCTCGCGCGTGGTCATGCCCACCTCGGCGAGGTCGCGCATCGCCAGCTCGGCGTCCTTCAGCAGCACGAAGTGATACTGGATGTTCTGCCGGGTGGTGATGTGGCTGAAGCCGCGCGAATACCTGGTCGCAACGTCGGCGAGCGCGCGCATCTGCGGCCCGGTGACGATCCCCTGCGGGATCTTGATGCGCATCATCTGCACGCCGTCCTGCCGCTGGCCGTACGTGCCTCGCAGCAGGCGGAAACGCCTCCAGTCGTCGGGCGAGATTTCGCCGTTTTCGTAACGGCCCAGCGTCTCGACGAACTCGTCGATGTCGCGCTGCCTCGCGAACGACCCACGGTCGCGCCCGACGGTCCGCTGTGCTTCACCTGCTACGGCCATAACTCACCTCGTGGAACTACCAACTCCGTAGTGTCCGGCTTCAGCGGGACCGTGCTGGTCCGCCTGGAGGCGGACACTACGCGCGTGCGTGGCAAGGACCTCGCGTATCCGCACGACTTCTCCAACAACCAGAACCCCGGCCGCGCCGGCGGGAGGCGACGCTTCACCCATCTGCGCCAAGGGGCCGGTCCATGTCCACGCCTCGGGCGTGGAGGCCGAACATACGATCGCCGCCGGCGTTTCCGCCGACCAGCCGTGCGCCATCAGCCTTGACGCGAGATCGGCGCGCGCGCCAATGCCCATCAGCATCACCATCGAGATCGTGTTCGGACGCACCGCCTGCAGCGTGTGGTCCACCGCCTCTGACGTATGCCCCGCCAGCACCAGGAACCCCGATGCGATACCGCGGTGGGTCACCGGGATGCCGGCGAGCTCCGGCGCCGCCACCGCAGTCGTCACGCCGGGAACAACCTCAAAGGATACGCCTGCCATCGCCAGCGCGAGCGCCTCTTCGCCGCCGCGGCCGAAGACGAACGGATCGCCGCCTTTCAGCCGGACGACGCGCTTTCCCTGCTTCGCCGCGCGGATCATGAGGCGGTGGATCGTCTCTTGCGGCACGCTGTCGCGGCGCGCCCGCTTCCCGACCGAGAAGCACCTGGCCCGGGTCACGCGGCGGAGCGCGCCGACGTCCACGAGAGCGTCGTACAGGACGAGGTCCGCTTCCTTGACACGCTGAACCGCACGCAGCGTCCAAAGCTCAGGATCGCCAGGTCCCGCGCCAACCAGCGATACCAGGGGAACCTGACCCGGGTGCTCCGCCGGTTCATCCTTCTCATACAGTCGATTCAGCGCCTCGAGGAGCTGGGGCCGCCGCTGCTCCATCGGGACGCCCTGCGCTTTCCACGTGCGCCGTGCCTCGTCCGCTGCGGCCATCCAGCGCCCGAGGTCGCCCGGCAGCAAGGCGTCAATCGCCTCACGCAGCAGCCCGGCCAGCGCGGGAGCACGCCCATTGGTCGAAATCGCCACAGTCACGCCGTCGCGCCGGACGACGCCGCCGAGGTACGCCGTCGCGTGTTCGGGATCGTCCACCGCGTTGACAAAGACGCGGCGCGTGTTGGCGGCCGCGAGTACCTGCCTGTTGACGTCGTGAGGCGCGGCCGCGACGACCCACCACGCGCCATCGAGGTCTGCGTCCTCAAACGCTCGACGCACGACGGTGACGCCCGTCTGCACGATTTCGGGCCGCACCTCCGGCGCCACGACAGTCACGTCGGCGCCTGCCGCCAGCAGCGCCTCGAGCTTGCTGGCCGCGACAGGTCCGCCGCCGACGACCACGACACGGCGCGAACGAAGGTGCAGGAACGCTGGAAACATCGCCATCAAACAAAAAAAGCCCGGGGGTTTCTCCCGGGCTTTCAGGTCGCTTGCGTGTTCTGGGTCTCGTCTATTCGCGACCCACGCCGCAGACCGGAAGCGCCGGGACCCGACGGGTCCTCATACAACAACACGCGCACGGCCGGCAGCAAGAGAAGAACACGATGTCAGGATCTTAACGCCCGCCCCAGAAGACGTCAATGAGCAACGCCGTTAAGGCGTTGCGGTAGATAGCTTTCTGGGCCCAATTTACACGCGGGCGGCTGCCGCCTCGCCGATCCGCGACCCGATTGCCCGATCGAAGTCGGCCAGGCTGCGGCCGATCTGCGTCGGCCGCGCCACCCGGTCGAACATGACCTCCGCCGTCTT
>Ga0075431_100005750_pt1 | contig 12257 bp, 14 predicted proteins | sample RhiMetdeltSRZDD5_FD_75297 | JGI IMG/M metagenome (GOLD analysis project Ga0075431, IMG submission 75297) | Populus rhizosphere microbial communities from Tennessee, USA - Rhizosphere MetaG P. deltoides SRZDD5 | ecosystem: Host-associated > Plants > Roots > Rhizosphere > Soil | place: USA... | reverse complement strand
GTCCACTCGCGCATGATCGAGCCGTGCGGCACGTAGACGAACCCGAACCGCGACAGCGGCGCCGCCGGTGTCTGGGCCAGCGCCCTGGCGGCGGGGACCATGCTGTCGAGGAGTGGCAGCGCGACGGTCACACCGAGACCGCGCAGGACCGTACGGCGGGGGATCGCCTTCTTCGTTACGATCATGACTCGGACCTCCGACTCTGGAACGGCGCACTCTTCACGATGCCGAGCACCAGCGACGAGAACTTATACCCGGAGCGCTGAGCGTCTTTGACGATCGCGCGAACAAACGGCATGTCGTGGTACTCCATGCCGTGGCCCAGACCGTACGACAGCAGCATCTCGGTGACGTTCCGCGCGAACATGTCGGGGTTGCGCAGGAGGGCCTGACGCAAAGCCACCGGGCCATCGATCCGTGTGCCGTCGGCCAGTTCCGAAGCCGGATCGATTATCGCCCCGTTATCCGTCGTCCGCCAGCGTCCGATACCGTCGAAGTTCTCGAGTGCCAAACCGATGGGATCCATGAGTTTGTGGCACCCGGAGCAGGCCGGGCTCTTGCGGTGCTCCTCCATCCGATCCCGCATGGACTTCGCTTTTCCGGGGTTTTCGTCGAGCGGCGGGACCACGGCCGGAGGAGAAGGTGGCGGCGTGCCCAGAATATTCGTCAGCACGTATTTGCCACGCAACACCGGAGACGTGCGGTTGTTTTGCGAGGTAAGCGCCAGCACGCTGCCGTGCCCCAGCAGCCCCTTTCGCGCGTTGTTGCTCACCGTGACGCGGCGGAACTGCGTGCCGTAGACGTTCGGCACGCCGTAGTGGCGGGCAAGACGTTCGTTCAGGAACGTATAGTCGGCATTGATCAACGTCGTCACCGGTTTGTCTTCGAGGACGATGCTCTCGAAGAGCAGCTCGGTCTCGCGCTGCAGCGCTTCGCGGAGGTTGTGGTCGAAGTCCGGGAAGACGTCGGCGTCGGGTTGCAGACCGCGCACGTTGCGGAGATAGAGCCACTGGCCGGCGAAGTTGCTGCCCAGGGCCCGCGCGCGTTCATCCTTGAGCATGCGGCGGACCTGCTGTTCGAGAACGATGGGATCTTTCAGCCGGCCCGCGATGGCCGCCGTCAGCAGTTCATCGTCCGGAATGCTGCTCCAGATGAAGAACGACAGCCGCGACGCCAGCTCGAGATCGCTGATGCGATACGTCGCGTCGCGCGAGGCGTTCGCCGGGTCCTGCTCCACACGATAGAGAAACCGCGGATGCACGAGCAGGAACCTGAGCGCCCCCTCGATGCCGGCGTCGAAGTCGCCGCCGCTCGCGCGCTCCTTGGCGTAGAAGTCCAGCAGCCGCGTCATCTCCCCATCGCTGACGGGTCCTCGATACGCGCGCCGTGCGAGCGATGAGAGGATCGTTCGCGCACAGGACGCTTCCTCTCCCGCGGCCGCGGGCCTGCAGATGAAGACCTTCCGACGGCTGGGCGCGTTCTCGGATCGCGTCGCGTTGAAGGGACCTTCGATGGTGACCTTGTCCAGTTCGGGAATCCCAACCGGCGTGATCGGATCGAGACGCTCGCGCTCGAATGGCTGCAGCAGTTCGACGCTGGTCGCCGAGCTCTTCTTCAGGAAGGCAACGCCGATGGTGTGCAGCCCCGCCGTGATCTTCATGCGCTTCTGAAAGCGCTTCTCCATCTCGTCGCCGGCGAGCGACGGCTGCAGATAATTGGCCTGTTCATCCTTCGCGCCGCCGAAGCGCGCCAGGACCATCCGCTGGCCGTCGAGCGTGACTTCGAGATCGTGTTCGAGCTCGAGGCCGCGGACGATGTTGACCGTTTCGCGATAGAGCCGCGGGCTGATGACGTACTCGCCGTCGACCGGGAAGTAGTGGCGGATGGTGATGCCGCCGCGCGTACCGATCGGAAGACCCGGCACGTGATCGTGCTGAGACAAGTCGCCGCGCACGCGGAACGTCTCGAGCGACGGCGTGATCGTGGGGCTCGCAACGGCCAGGCTGCTGATCTTCCAGGCCGCGGAGAGATAGCGCTCCATCAGCGATGTCGAGATATTGAGGACCGTCGCGTTGTTGTCGAAGCCGAAGGCCTCCTCGTCGGGAGGAAGCAGCGCCGCGACATCCACGTCCAGGGCGAACAGGTCGCGGATGGCGTTGCCGTACTCCGATCGGTTCAGGCGATGAATCGCCGAGTGACGAAGAACCGGTGCGGCCAGGGCCGCTTTGTCGATGGTCGTTTCCAGGTGAGCAACCAGTGCGTCGAGCGCGGCCGGCGTCGGGCGCGGCATGCCGGCCGGCGGCATCTGTCCGCCGCGGATCTTGCGAATGACCTTTTCCCAGGTCTCCGCGCCGGCGGGAATGTTCGACAGCGACATCGTGTCGAGCGCCAGTCCGCCCGTCTTCGCGCGCTGGTTGTGACACGTCACGCAGTACTGATTGATGAGGGTCGCCGGGGCTATCGGGGTCAGGTCCCGGGCCTGGCCCGAAGCCTGACCCCGGCCGGACTGGGCGGCCAGAACGCATGTGCTGAGGACGAAACACGCAAGGATTGCCAGGCGCACGTGCAGATTCTGCCTTACTTGTGGGACGATCGGAAACCCATGATGAAGCTGGTCGAAGAGTATGCCGGCGTCGGGGATTTGGACCTCAGCGGCGAGTCGATTCCGCAGGTTCGCTACCGCATCTCGCGCTACCAGGGCTTTGTCGAGCATTCCGGACTGCCGGTCCCCGGCGTCCATCGTATCGAGGGCTCGGTCGATACCACGGCGAATCTCGAACCGTTGATCGGCCAGTCCTTGACGCTTCGACTCGAAGACGGCCGCGCGCTCGCCATTACGATCGCCGATACGACCGGCCGCGTGCTTGCCGAGGGTCACGGACCCTCGCGTTGTCTGTGCTGCTGACCCGTCCCGCCTGGTCGGCCGATGGCGGCTCGATGCGCTCGATCACATACGCGACCGTCGCCCTGGCCGGGTGCATCGTGGTCCTGAGCGGCTGCCGCCCGAGCACACCGCCCGCCGCCGAGGCCGCGATCGTCGAGCGCTCGCGCGTCAGCATGGGCTCGGAGGTTCATCTCACCGCGTGGACGGCTGACGAATCCAGCACGCTCGCCGCGTTCGAGGCCGTGTTCGACGAATTCGATCGCCTCGACGCGCTGATGAGCGTGTGGAAACCGGGCAGCGACGTGGAGCGGCTCAATGCCGCCGCCGGCGACAGGCCTGTTCCCATCGGCCGCGACACGCTCGACGTCCTCAGCATGGCCCGCCAGGCGAGCGACTGGACCGACGGCAAGTTCGATGTGACCTTTGGCGTGCTGTCGGGCCTCTGGAAATTCGATCACGATCTGGACGGCAACATTCCGGCTCGCGCCGACGTACTCGCTCGACTGCCGCTCATCGACTATCACCAGCTCGACGTGGACGTCGCGAACGGCACTGCCTTCCTGAGACAGAAAGGCATGCGCGTCCATCTGGGCGGCATCGGCAAAGGCTACGCCGTCGATCGCGCGGCGGCGATCCTGCGCGGCCGCGGCTTCAAGGATTTCATGATCCAGTCCGGCGGTGATCTCTACGCGGCCGGCACACGTGGTGATCGCTCGTGGCGTGCCGGCATTCAGGACCCACGCGGACCTGAAGACACCAGTTTCGCCGTGATGGATCTGACCGACACGGCGATCACGACATCGGGCGACTACGAGCGCTTCTTCATGAAGGACGGCCACCGCTATCACCACATCATCGATCCCGACACCGGCGAGCCCGCACAGGGCTCTCGCAGCGTCACGATCGTCGCGAGGACAGCCACGCTTGCCGACGCGCTCGATACCGGAATATTCATCATGGGGCCCGAGAAAGGCATGGCGCTCATCGAACGCCTGAACGGCGTCGAAGGCGTCATCGTCACCAGCTCGAACAACGTGCTGGTGTCCGCTGGACTTGCCCGGCGTCTGGTCGTACGCTCACCGCCGACCGACGCACCGTAAACGCCACCCGTAGAGCGCAGGCGTCAGCCTGCGCGGAGAGATCGATGCGCTCACCACTTCCCATTGTCGTGATGCTGGCGATTGGCTTCGCTGTCTCGATGGCTGCACAGCAAGGACAAGCTCGCGCACCGCGCAACGCCGCCGAATTCGACGAGCTGTTCCGGCAGGTCTCGAACTGGGGCCGGTGGGGCAAGGACGATCAACTCGGGTCAGCGAATCTGGTGACCGAGGCCAAGCGCCGGCAAGCCGCGGCGCTCGTCAAGAACGGGGTGTCGGTATCGCTCGCACACAACGCGATCACCGAGAAAGCGGTGGACAATCCGAGCCCCTTCGAACACACGATGAACCCGGGCTTCTTCATGGACACCTACAAGGTGTCGTATCACGGCTACGCGCACAGCCACATCGACGCGCTCTGCCACATCCTCTACAAGGACCAGACCTACAACGGCTATCCGCGCGCCGAGGTGAACACCGAGAAAGGCTGCACCAAGCTTGGCATCGACAACCTGAAGAACGGCATCGTCACGAGAGGCATCCTCATCGACATTTCCCGTTTGAAGAACGTGCCGTATCTCGAGCCGGGCACCGCGATTTACGTCGAGGACCTCGAGGCATGGGAGCAGAAGGCCGGCGTGAAAGTGTCGCCTGGAGACGCCGTGCTCGTGCGCACCGGGCGCTGGGCGCGACGCGAGAAGCTGGGACCGTGGAACGTCGCGCAGAGCGCCGCCGGCGTCCACGCGTCAGTCGCGCCGTGGTTCAAGGCCCGCGGCGTCGCCTTTGCCGGCAGCGATGCCGCGCTCGACGTCACGCCATCGCTCGTCGAAGGCAACAACCTGCCGGTGCACACGCTGTTCATCAACGCGATGGGCATTCATCTGCTGGATAACCAGGATCTCGAGGCGCTCGGTGCGACCGCGGCGAAACTGAACCGCTGGGAGTTCATGCTGACCATCGCGCCCGTGCCGGTGACCGGCGGCACCGGATTTCCGCTGAACGCGCTCGCGACCTTTTAGTCGTCCTGGTTGCTCACGGAGAGACGCCGGCCGCGTTGTCGCTGCCTGAAGCCCTGCGGCGTCTCGCCGTACCATCGTCTGAAGGCTCTGTTGAAGGCCGCCGGCTCCGAATACCCCAGGAAATATGCGATTTCTGTGATCGAAAGCCGCGAGTCACCGAGATGGCGCTCGGCCGCTTCCTTCCGCACGTCATCGAGCAGTTGGTTGTACGAGAGGCCCACCAATGCCAGCCGGCGCTGCAGCGATCGTGTTGAAGTAGAAAGCGCCCGGGCGACCGATTGAATCTGCGTGTCGCCGTCGGCCATGCGCGATGCGAGCACTCGCCGAACCTCCATCGTCACGTCATTCGGGACTGGCTGGTGCGCGATGATGTCCGCGGCTTGGCGTTCAAGCATGCCGCGCAGTATCGAATCGCGCCGCCGCAACGGAAGTTCCCACGCCTGGCGAGCCAGCGCCAAGCCAGCCCATGACTCGCCGACTCGGACTGGGCACGCGAGCACTCGCTCGACGTGCTCGACATCATCGAGTTGGTGCCGGAAGCTCACGTGCTCGACGGTCAGGCGGCCTTCGGTTTCCGCGCGAAAGTGGAGGACGGCGAGCGTCACGACGTATTCAGTGCTGAGCGGTTCCGTGCACCGGAAGGCGACCCGCACCGGACTCTGGTCGTCAAAAAGGTCCACGCCGGGATCTCCGAGCAGGCGAAGGAACTTTGACAATTGCCTGCACCCATCGCTCACGCGTTCCGAGGTGACAACCAGATAGTCGAGGAGAGGGAAGGCGCCGATCGGCGTCACCTCGGCCAGCCGTACGCCGATGTTGGTTGGCCGCATTCGCTGCAGAGCACTGCCAAGAAAGCCCACGCATATCGCTGATGGAATCAACGCATCCGGATCGAGAAGGTCGGTGCGCCGGGCTCCCACGCCGGCGAGCAGCGAGTCGACGTCGTATCCCAAGCGCTCAAACGCGTCGACATACGCCCGGAACGCAACCGCAGGCATCGGTGGAGCAGGTGACACTTTGCTGGTGGCGCGCGTTGTCAAGCGATTGGCGCGTGCGGTCATGGCCGTCGACAGTCCCGGCGTTGATGATTGTGGCACGCGATAGTTCGTGCCTAAAAGCGAACGGACTGCCATGGAACTGTACTCGTTCAGCCGCACGCTGCACGTCTCGATTGGCCTGATCACACTGGCGACGTTTTGGATAGCGGCGCTGGCGAGGAAGGGCAGCGTTCTACATCGCCGTGCCGGCGCGATCTACCTGGTTTCGCTCATTGCGATCCTCGTGACGGCGGGCCTCATGTTGCTGAGCCGACTCAGGCAGGGCCACGCGTCGTCGGCCGTCTGGATCGGCTTTCTCATCATTTTTCTCGGAACGTCGGCCTGGTTGGCGTGGTCGTCCATTCGCCGGAGGCAGAACGTGACACTGCTGACCGGCCGCGTCTACAAGACGCTTGCGTCACTCAATCTCGGCGCCGGTGTGCTGATGGTCGGCCTGTTCTTCGTCGCACGTTTCCCGCTGATCCTGGTTCTTTCGAGCGTCGGGTTCGTGATGGGCACGGCGATGTGGCGCCTGGTCCTCCGCGGGCCACGTGATCGTCGCTGGTGGCTCGAACAACACATGAACGCTGCGGCAATCAACTTCGCCGCCACTCATGATTCGTTTGTCTCCCTCGCTGTCGGCAGCGTCATCCCGGTGTTGCGCGAGCCGTGGCCGCGCGCACTGATCGCCGTCAGCGTGCTCGTGTTGGCTCTCGTGCTTCGTGTCTGGATGGGTCGGCTCTATCTCAGAAACCATGTCGAGAATGCCATTTCTGCTCCGACCTACGGGTGAACGCGCGTAGCGTCCGGCTTCCCCCGGACCGGCGTGACGGAGGCGAGAGATGGCACGAAGCATCGTTGCGGTCGTTGCGGGGTTCTTCACGGTCGCGGGGCTGTCGCTCGCAACCGACCAGCTATTCCATGTGCTCGAGGTGTACCCGCCCTGGGGTCAGCCCATGTGGGAAACACACCTCAACGCGCTTGCGCTGTCGTACCGGATTGTCTACACGCTGCTCGGCGGATTCATCACCGCACGCCTGGCGCCGCGCGCGCCGATGCGCCATGTCACGATCCTCGCGCTGATCGGGCTCGCTGCGGGGACAGCCGGGGCTATCGTTGCGATCACTCAGGCCGATCTCGGTCCGAGCTGGTATCCGATCCTTCTCGCCGTCACCGCTTATCCGTGCACGTGGTTTGGCGGCAGGCTTGCCTCGTAGGGGCCGCCTTCAGGCGGCCCATCGTTTACGACGCAGGAGTGGGCGATGCCGCGCGCCGGGCGAGAATGTCGGCCTTCCTGATGATGATCAGGTGATGCGGGCACTTCTTGGTGTCCGCATACAGCCGCTCGCAGTCGTCGCAGCGGACGCACTCGGTCATGATGATCTCAGGGCCCTTGATCGCCCCCCACTCGCACGCCTTCTCGCAGATGCGGCAGGTCTTGCACTCCGACCATCGCTTGATCCGAAACACGGTGAGCTTCGACAGGATGCCGAGAAACGCACCGAGCGGACAGAGAAACCGGCAGTAGAGATTGCGGACGAAGATCGTCGCGATGAGCAGCGTCGCGAGCATCGTCAGCAGCACCGGCGTCCGCAGGTGCAGACCGAACAACCAGAACGGCTCCACGTACGGATAGATTCCCGGATTTCCGGTGACGACGAAGTAGATGAGGACCGCGGCGAGGATGCCGTACTTGATCAACGACGCGCGGCGCTCGAGCGCGCGTGGCACGTTGACGCGCCACTTCGCCGGCAGCACGCGATCCATCAGTTGCGTGAGCGCGCCGAACGCGCAAATGCGGCCGCAGTACACCCGGCCCCACAAGATGGTCGACACGATCGCGATCGCGGCAAACAGATACCACGCCAGGCTGTAGCGGAAAGGCGGCAGGTTGCCGCCGAACAGGCCGAAGACGTTGACGATGGAAAGCAGGGTGCTCTTCCAGATGCCGACGTAGATCACCGATGCGACCAGCGTGACGTACTTGAGCGTGACGCTCTTGCGGAAGAAACTCGTGAACGCGAGCGCGCTGAACGCGACGACCAGTCCGATGTCCACGGCCTGGGCGCGAATGTCCTCGGACCAGCTTGGCGCCTCTTCCTCTTCCTCGGGGAAGTCGAATCCCCCGCCGGGAGGCTGGGCGGCTGCGATCCAGCCGCACATCAACACCACGCCTGCGACAACGAGGAGAGTCCGCCAGCGGGGCGAGGTCATTTAGAAGGGGGCGTGGGAGCCGTCAGGTACTGGCGCGCCATGCGCCTGGAGCTGTTGCGGATCGCGCGCACCGCGCTCGACATGGTGATGGTCGCGCGCGAGACCGCGTCGATGTCCTCACCCAGCTTGAATGGGTCGCGGACGTCCTTGTTGCGGAACTGGGAGGCGAACTTCGGCGGGTCGATCGAGAAATCACCGTACGGCTCGTGATGCTCGCCCATGATGATGCCGGTGATCTTGCCGCTGGCATCGAGGCCGACGAGCATCGCGATCGGACCGCCATAGCCGCGCTCGAGCGGGACGATCTCGGTCGTCCAGAACGCGTAGCCGGCGACCGCCTTCGAACTGGTGTACGCGGTAAAGTGCGGCGGATCGCCTTCCTTCGGCGAGAATGATGTAGCTGCCGGAAACAACTGCTTCAGGCGCGACTCGAGCGATTGCCCGCCAGCATCGAGCAGCGTGACGCTGCCCGCAACGAACGCCAGAAAAACGACCAGCCTCTTCATCCGACCTTGGATTATATAAGGTGACTATGGACATCTCCTTTACTCGCCGGGTGCTGATTGTGGCCGCGGCCGTGGTCACGATTGTGTGGGCGCAGCCGCACGCGCAGGAAAAGACTGCCGAGCCCCCGAACATCCTGACGTCGGTGAAGATGCTCAAATGCCGGTTCCCGGCCGCCACCAGTGCAACCTGGAAGGGCGGCGAGCCGGTCGCCCAGACCAAGACGCAGGAGATGTTGTTCACGATCTCCGAGATCGACGTCCAGGACGGCACGGCGGAGTTCCTCGGCACGGCCGGGCGCGCCTATGTCACGGCCGTGCTGTCCGGCTGGAGCATGTACTTCGTCGAGAGCTCGGTCGGCCAGTTGAATGTCACCACCGTCTTCGCGCAGGAAGCCTCGCCGAAGAAATTGAAGGCCGTACACTCGCGGCACGGCTACCTGCAGATGCAGGTCGGCCGCTACATCTCGGAGCCGTCTGTCTCGCAGAACTACGGTGACTGCGAGATTCAATGACCCTCATCCTCAACGACCTCCCGCCGCTGCACTGGGCGCTCGCCGGTCTCGGAATTGCCGGCGTCACGCTCGCGCTGCTGCTCATCGGCAGCCGCCGTCTCGGTATCTCGACAGGCTTTGAAGACGTCTGCAGCCTGGTGCTGCCCGCGCCGTACTTCCGCCGTTCGGCCGTCGTGTCCGGACGTCCGTGGCGTCTTCCTCTGCTCGCCGGCCTCGTCCTGGGCGGATTCCTGTCGGCAGTGCTCGGCGGTGGATGGAAGCCGACGTGGGCGCTCGGAGTGTTCGATGCCGCAATCGGCTTCGGGCCGGCCGGCAAGCTCGCGTGGATGTTCGTCGCGGGTCTGTTCATCGGCTTCGGTACGCGGCTTGCCGGCGGTTGCACGAGCGGTCACGGCATCTTCGGCCTCGCGAATCTCGAACGGCCAAGTCTCATCACCACCGTCGCCTTCATGGGCGCCGGCATTGTCACCACGCAGGTCGTCTACCGCGTGATCTTCCCGCTGACAGGCCCTTAGTGGTATGTCCTTTGTAAATTACTACCGGCCGCTCCGTTCTCGCGGCCGGGAAATCGCTGTCGAAGGCTGGTTGTGACTGGTACTCCTTCAGCGTATGCGGACCACTAGATGACCGCGCTCTATGTCGTGCTCGGAACCATCTTCGGCTTCATCCTGAGTCGCTCGGGGGCTGCCGACTACGACTTCATCCAGGGGATGTTCCTGTTCACGAACGCGCAGCTGTACGGAATCATCGGCGTGGCCGTGCTCGTCGGCGCGCCCGGTATCTGGCTGATCAAGCGGCGGGGACGGACGCTTGCCGGCAGAAAGATCGAGATCGAGCTGAAGCCGCTGCATCGCGGCAACATTACCGGCGGCGTGCTGTTCGGGATTGGCTGGTCGCTCGCCGGCATGTGTCCGGGACCGATCCTCGTGAACGTCGGAGAGGGCAAGGTCTACGCGGTTGCCGCGCTCGCCGGCGCGCTGGCGGGTGCCGGGATGTTCGGCACGATCTATCAGCGGCTGCAGAAGCCGTTCGCGCTGCCGGCGCTCAAGGTCGGGACGGGCGAGGGCTGAACGACGCCGGTAGATCCTTCTTCGTCTCACGAAGGATCTCGATGATCTGATTCCTGTCGGCGGCGGACAGCCGCGCATACTTTGGTTCGCGCGCGGCTCCGGAAAGCACCTCCCACATCCGTGTGTAAATGGCTCGTCTGGCCGGCGGCGGCAGCTGCTCGAACGCGTCCGAATAGATCATGTAGCTGCACGGATACTTGAACAGCCGGCGATTCAAATCCAGGTCGCGCAGCGATCGATTCTTGCTGTCGCGCGGACCGCGGGCGCTGAACGACGCGGCGAATCCAGACGATCCGCTGACGCCCGCGAGCGGCGCTTCGTCGACGAACAGCAGGTAATCCACCATCTCGATCGCCGTGTCGCGAAGTGCGGCGGCGACGGCCGCATCGCTGCGGCCATCGTGAGTCAGCGTGCGTGCCTGCCAGCCGATGCGCGTGAGCAGGTTCATCATTCGCAGCTGATGATTGAACACCAGCAATGCCACGACGTCGCTATGTGGCGACAGATAGCCGGTCGTATCGAAACGCGTCCGCAGATCGGCAACGTTCAGGTTGGCGTCTTCAACCTTCACATCGTCGGCGTTGCGATCGACAACCGGCGCATTGCCCAGATGACGGCTCGTGCCTGCCTTTCCGGTCACGAACCAGCCGGCCCATCGCTCGGTGATCGGGCTGCGATGATCGGTCAGGTAGTTGCCGAGCCACGGCAGCGCGCTCCCGTCGAGACTGCTCGGCACGCTCTTGACGAGAAACCCGGGCACGCCAAGCGTCGCGAACGAGTAATGGCACTGCAGGCAGCCGTTGTCGCGGAACATCGTCGGCGGTCCCGCGGCCGCACGCAGCACGCGGTAGAACACGGCGCCTTGTGAAGCGTCCTGCGCGGCAATCTCGATGAAGCCGCCGCGCACCCACGCCACGACCACGGAGTCGTTGAAGTAGATCACGCGCGGGTTGCGCGGTTGAATGAAACTCGATTGAAGACTCGTTTTCGAGAACACCACGATCTGCGAATCGACGCTGACGTTCAAGGCATCGAGGACGGGCTTGAGGTAGCCCGTGGTCGAGTCGAAGGGCAAGCTCACCTGTCCCGACTGCGCGCGTGCGTTCAGCTTCTCCACGACATCGGTCGTCTGTCGTGTGCGGTAGGCGATTGCCGGATGGTCGAGATCGAACGGTGAGTCGTCGAACTGCGCGGACACCGCGACGGCCGCGCTCCAGGCAACACAGGCGAGCACGAGTGGCGCGACGGTAGTGCGTGTCAAGGTCCTGCTAACATTAGCCTATGACTGCCCGGGGTGTATTTCTCGTCTCGTCGGCGCTGGCCACGTGCGCGCTCGTGTTTGCCGCGAGCGGCCTGCCGTACGCCTCCGTCGCTGCTGCGGCGGGACTGGCGCAGGAATCAGAGCCTGGCGAGCGCATCATGAACGCGAGCTGCGTGAACGCCTGCCACTCGGTGCGGGTCATTCAGACCCAGGCAATGACTCCCGAAGCATGGAGCAAGACCGTCGCGAACATGCTCGACATGGGCGCCAAGGTCTCGAAAGAGGACGTGCCCGTCCTTGTTCAGTATCTCGCCCAGCATCACGCGCCCGTCCCCGACGGCCAGGGCAAACAGATTCTGCTCAACGTCTGCACGATGTGCCACGACCTTGGCCGCATCAGGCTCGGCCGCCGCTCGCCCGAAGAGTGGGAAGAGACACTGATCTCGATGCTCAACGAGGGCGCCCCGCTGTCGGATGAGGCGTTCCCGGTGATACACGCTTACCTGTCGAAGAATTTCGGGATTGAATAACGAAGGCGGACCTGAAGGTCCGCCTCTACGAGAGTGCGCAGACGGGAGACGTCGCGGGGAGACGTAGAGGCGGACCTTCAGGTCCGCCTGCAGCCTGCAGATCTACTGCGACGTTCCCTGACAGAGC
>Ga0075431_100005749_pt1 | contig 12257 bp, 6 predicted proteins | sample RhiMetdeltSRZDD5_FD_75297 | JGI IMG/M metagenome (GOLD analysis project Ga0075431, IMG submission 75297) | Populus rhizosphere microbial communities from Tennessee, USA - Rhizosphere MetaG P. deltoides SRZDD5 | ecosystem: Host-associated > Plants > Roots > Rhizosphere > Soil | place: USA... | reverse complement strand
GGCCAGGGCCCCGCCCAGCAGCATGCCATCGACGAGTCGGCTGATCGAGGCCCGCCCGGCCCCGCAGAGCCGAACAGCGGTGTCGATGATCGCCCGGAGCGCATCGTCGAGGCTTGCGGGTGCCGACGCGATCACCCGCAGCGTCTCCGCAGTGGCGGCCTGATGCTCGCGCGCCTCGGCGAGCGCACGGTCGCGGCGCTCGGCGTCGGCTGACACCGATTCGGCCTTCGCTTCGGCCAGCGCACAACGTTCACGGAGCTGCGCCAGCTCCGCTTCGAGTTGCGCGAGCCTGCCGGCGTTGTCAGCCATTCCGGCTCCCTCGGACCGCACGGTCCCCACTGCCCCTGCTGCGCGACGGCGCCAGGATAGCACGCGGTCTCAGTGCTAGCCTGTGATGGCGGTCACACGGTGCGAGGCCCGATGGTTACTGAGGCTCCGAGATCGGCTCCAGCTCGCCGACTGCATAGTGCCGCGCGTCGAGCGTCAGCTCCTTTTCGAGCAGAATCACCTGGGGCAGCGGCGGGTCAAACACGACCATGAAGCGGTGCGCTGGCGTCCCAGCGAGGTCGTGTTCGCGGCGCACCGTGCCGGTCCTGCCGGCCTCCTCCGGGTAGTGCGTCGACTCATCACACGCGATCGCTTCACCGATTCCTGATCGGACGCGAACCCGATCTCCAGCGTGTGGTCGCCATGGTCCAGTCCCCATCGTCGGCTCCTTCGCGGTCGATTGCGTCTCCACCGAACATCACCCCACCTGCTCCAAGACAGCCGGTAGCCGCATCGTGAACGTCGAGCCCTGTCCGTAGACGCTCGTCACCGTCAGATCCCCGCCCATCAGCCGGCAGAAGTGGCGGCTGATCGCCAGCCCCAGCCCGGTCCCGCCGTACTGGCTCCTGGTGCTGGCCTCGCCCTGGGAGAACGCCTCGAACAGCCGACCCAACTGTTCCTCCGTCATCCCGATCCCGGTGTCGGCGACCGCGAACGTGATGCAGTCATCGGCCTCGCGCTGGACGGTCAGCGTGATGGTGCCGTGGTCGGTGAACTTGGCGGCGTTGGAGAGGAGATTGAAGAGGGTCTGGCGCACCTTGGTCAGGTCGGCCTGCATCTCCCCCGCGTTGTCAGGGCAGGTAACCACGAGCGCGTTCGCGTTCTTGTCCATGAGCGGCTGGACGATCGCCTCGACATCGCGGACCAGTTGCCCGACCTCGAACGCCTCGACGAAGAGGTCCATCCGGCCGGCCTCGATCTTCGACAGGTCGAGGATGTCGTTGATCAGCCCCAAGAGGTGCTTGCCGGCCGCGTTGATCCGCACCAGGTCCGGCAGGAAGGCGCCGGCGTCGGTCTCCTCGGCCTCTTCCTGGAGCATCTCGGAGTACCCGATGATCGCGTTCAGGGGCGTGCGTAGCTCGTGGGACATGTTCGCCAGGAACTGCGACTTGTGCTGGGATGCGACTTCCAGCGCACGGCCGGTCTCCTGCACCCGCTCGAACAGTCGGGCGTTCTCGATCGCCAGCACCGACTGGCTGGCGAACGTCTGCACGAGATCGACGACGATCTGAGGGAATTCGCCCCGCGTCTTGCGGCGGATGATGAGGACGCCGACAACCCGCTGCTCTCGAATGAGCGGAACGGCGAGCAAGGCCCGGAATCCGGCCTCTCGGAGGGCCGTCAGGGTGAGCGCAGTCGCGAGCGGACGATCCTCGAGGTCGATGTCGGCGGACTGCTGGGCCTGCCCGCGCAGGGCCGCGCGCCCGACCAGGTTGTCCTCCGAGAGGCGCAGGCGATCGTGCTCGACGGCGGCGAGCAGCTCGACTGGCATCTGGTAGGACACGCGGGGCGAGAACGTACCGACCGCCTCATCTAGCTCGTAGATCGTGCCGGCGTCGGCGCCGGACAGGCGGACGGCGTGCGCCACGATCGTCTCGAGCACCTGCTGCATGTCGAGCGTCGAGTTGACCGCCTGACCGATCTCGCCCAGCGCCTGCAGCTCCTCGACCCGGTCCTGCAGCTCCCGCAGCAGCCGCACGTTCTCGATCGCGATGACCGCCTGGTCGGCGAACGTCGTGACGAGGTCCACTTGCTTCTGGGTGAACGGGTCGACCTCCGCCCTGAACAGGATGAAGGCGCCGATCGGCACGTCGTCCCGGAGGAGCGGCACCCCCAGGATACTCCCGGCGATGGTGGCGGCTTTCTGGACCTGATAGTCGGGATCGGCCCGGAGGTCGCCCACGTGCACGGCGCGGCGCTCCAGCACCACGCGGCCCACAATCGTGCCCCGCCCCGCCTCAGGCGGGTTGCGCTCGAAATACTCCTTCAACTCCCCGCCAAAGCGGTAGGCGGCGGCGAGTGGGTACACATCGCCATCGGCGGTGTGGATCGAGCCGCAGTCGGCCTCGCACAACCGCGCAGCGTTCTCCAGGAGCGTGTCGAGCACCGCCTGCAGGTCGAAGGCGGAGCGGCTGATGACCTTCAGCACCTCGGCGGTGGCAGTCTGCTGCTCCAGCGCCTCGGTGACCTGCCGATTGCTCTCCAGGAGCTCCGTGTTGCGCTGCTCCAGCTCCTCGAAGAGCCGGGCATTCTCGATGGCGATGACCGCCTGGTCCGCGAAGGCCTCGGCGATTGCGATTTCGGCGGGGGAGAACGGCCGAACCTCGGTCCGTGCGTGACCGAGGATGCCGAGGACAGACCCGTTGCGGATGAGCGGGACAAACAGTGTGGTGTGCTGCGAACTGATCCTGGCATCAGGGTAACGCGCTCGCATCTCCTCAGATTGCATGTCTAACAGGTGCAGGGTACGCCCTTCTCGTATCACCTCGGCTCCGGGCGAGCGTCCCGAAATCGACCGACGATCCTGAGGACGTGCGCCGCTGCAGGTTGGGACTTCGCCAACGAAGGCGACGTCGAAGTACTCGTCACCCTCAACCAATCGGATCGCCGAGAAGGCTGACTTGCTGAGACGCCAAGAGGCTTCCACGATGGTGTGCAGCACCGCATCGAGATCGGTTGGCGAGGCTGCGATCACCCGCAGTACCTCGGCCGTGGCGGTCTGCTGCTCCAGCGCCTCCGTGACCTGGCGGTTGCTCTCCTGGAGCGCGGCGTTCCGCTGCTCCAGCTCCTCGAACAGGCGGGCGTTCTCGATGGCGATGACGGCCTGGTCGGCGAACGTCTCCAACCGCGCGATCTGCTGCTCCGTGAAGGGCCGGACCTCCATGCGGCGGATGAGGATGGCCCCGATCGGGATGCCTCGGCGCAGCAGCGGCGTGGCGAGCCGGGTCCGGTCCCCGAAGCGTCGCTGGTAGCGCTTGCCGACCGGGAACTCCGTTTCTTCCACCGCCGCCATGTCGTGGACGTGGATCGTCCGCCGGTCGACCATGGCCCGGCCGCTCACGGAGCCACGGTCGACGGGCACGTCCTCGCCGGTTGGCAGCGCGGGCGACGGGCCGTAGGTCGCCGCCGCGCGATAGACGTCGCCGCTCATCCGATAGATGTGCGCGTTGTCCGCCCCGCAGACGCGCGCGGCGCTCTCGGCCACGGCGTCCAGGACCGCCCGGAGATCCGTGGGCGAGGAGGCGATCACCCGCACGATCTCGCCGGTCGCGGCCTGGTGGTCCAACGCCTCGGTCAGGTCTCGGTTGCGAGCTTCCAGCTCCCGGAACAGGCGGACGTTCGCGATCGCGATCACCGCCTGGTCGGCGAAGGACTCAACCAGCTCGACCTGGCGCCGCGTGAACTCGCGGACCTCCTGACGGAGGATCGCGAAGATGCCGAGCAGCTCCTCGCCGCGCAACATCGGCACGCCCAGCGAGCTGCGGTACTTGCCGAGGCGCTGATTCTCGGTTAGCGTGTATTCCGGGTCGGCCAGCACGTCGACGATCTGGATCGTCCTGCGCTCGAGCGCCACACGCCCGGTGAGCGACCCGCGCCCTGGGGGGATGCGCTGCCGCGCCAGCAGGACCCGAAACTCCGGCGTCGAAGGCCCGTAGGTCGCGACGGCGCGATACCCGTCCCCGTCCGGGCGGTAGATGATGCTGACCTCGCCGTCGCAGAGGCGGAGCGCGTTCTCGACCAGGGTCTCGAGCACGGGCCGCAGGTCGAAGGTCGAGCGACTGATCACCCGCAACACTTCGCTCGTGGCCGCCTGCTGCTCGAGCGCCTCCGTGAGAGCTTGGTCGCGGTGCTCGGCCTCGGCACGGGCGGCTTCGTACAGATCGCGGTACTGGCGCAGCTCCCGATTCTCGGCCCGGAGCTGCTCGACCGTCGCGGCGTCGTCGGCCATCACGATGCTCCCACCTGCTGCGTCTGCTCGGTTGGGTCCCGGACTACGGCCGGCACCCGCACCGTGAACGTCGACCCCTCCCCGTAGTCGCTCTCGACGGCGAGGTCTCCGCCCATCAGGCGGCAGAAGTGGCGGCTGATCGCCAGCCCCAGGCCGGTGCCGCCGTACCGGCTCCGGGTGGACGCCTCGGCCTGGGAGAACGCCTCGAACAGGCGACCGAGCTGCTCCTCGGTCATCCCGATCCCGGTGTCCGAGACCGCGAACGTGAGCCAGTCGTTCGACTCCCGCTCAGCGGTCAAGCTGACGGTGCCGTGGTCGGTGAACTTGGCGGCGTTGGACAACAGGTTGAACAGCGCCTGCCGGACCTTCGTCTGGTCCGCCTGTATCGAGCCAACGTCCTCGGGGCATTCGACCGCCAGTGCGTTGCCGTTCTTCTCCATCAGCGGTTGGACGATGGACTCGACGTCTTGGATGAGCCGGCCGACCTCGAACGACTCCAGGAAGAGGTCCATCCGGCCGGCCTCGATCTTCGAGAGGTCGAGGATGTCGTTGATCAACCCCAGCAGGTGCTTGCCGGCCGCGTTCACCTTCTGGAGGTCCGGGATCAGCGACTGCTGGTCGGTCTCCTCGGCCTCCTCCTGGAGCATCTCGGAGTAGCCGATGATGGCGTTGAGCTGCGTCCGCAGCTCGTGCGACATGTTGGCCAAAAAGGCGCTCTTGTGCCGGGACGCCTCTTCGAGCGCACGGTAGAGGCGGGCGTTGGCGATCGCCAGGGCCGACTGCGTGGCGAACGTCTGGAGGAGCGCCACCACGTCGGGCGGGAACGCGCCGGACGTCCGACGCGACATAACCAGCCCGCCGAGGACTCGGTCCTCGTGCAGGAGCGGCACGGCCAGGACCGAATGCAGGCCCTCGGCCAGTGTCCGCTCGCGGATCGTCGGATCGAGCAGGTCGGAGCTGGCGACGTCCGTGACCTGGTATGGCGCGCGAGCGGCGCCGGCCCGCCCCACGACGCTCTCGCCGAGGCGGATCCGGGCCGCCCGGAGGATGGCCACCATCCCCTCGGTCATCTGATCGGCGGCGCGGACCTCGAACACGCCGTCCGCCTCGTCGTACTCGTAGACTACGCCGCCATCGGCGCCGGTCAGCCGGGTGGCATTCGCGACGATCGTGGTCAGCACCTCCTGCAGGTTGAGCGAGGACGACACAGCCTGCCCGACCTCGCCGAGCGCTTGGAGCTCGCCGACACGATCCTGGAGCGCCGAGAACAGCCGGGCGTTCGCGATGGCAATGGCGGCCTGACTCGCGAACGTCTCCAGCAGTCGGATCTGATCCTCCGGAAACGATCCGGGCTCTGCGCCGTAGAGCGATAGGGCGCCGACGGCTTCGCTGCCGTGGAGCAGCGGCGCGGCTGCCACGGCTCGCCAGCCATTCGCGCTCGCTCGGGCAAGCGCCTCGGGATACTCGTCGGCCGCCGCTTCAATGTCCGGCACATGGATCGTCCGACGGTCAAGGATCGCTCGCCCCGCCGTCGAGGCCCGATCGAGCGGCCCGCCTGGGCTCCGGTACTGGTTCGTGGAGGAATGCCCGATGGCATCGATCCGATCGCCAAACCGGCCCTGGATCGCCACCGCCGACCCGCCGCAGAGTCGACTGGCTGTCTCGGCTATCTCGTCGAGGACCTGACCCAGATCGGTGGGTGAGGATGCGATGACGCGGAGCACCTCGGCGAGCGCGGTCTGTCGCTCCAACGACAGGGTGAGCGCCGAGGTGCGCTCTTGGAGCTCCTGGAACAACCTGGCATTCTCGATCGCGATCACCGCCTGGTCGGCGAAGGTCTCCAGGAGGGCGATCTCCGCGTCGCTGAACGGCCGGTGCTCGCGACGTGCCAGAGCGAACATGCCGATGATCCGGCCCCCGAGGATCATCGGTGTGACAAGGTCGGCACCGAACCCCTGGTGAGCCGCCGGACTCCTGGGATACTGGGCGAGCCGCTCCTCCGGAGGACCATGAGCGTGGATCGTTCGGGCCTCTGCCATCACCCGCTCGGCCACAGTCCCTGCCACGTGGACCCGGCGCCCCGAGCCCGCCGGGTTCGTCGACGCCAGGACGACGATCTCGTCGCCATCAAGTCGGTTGAGGTTGGCGTTATCGGCCCGGCAGAGGCGAGCCACACTCGTGACCAGTGCGTCGAGCACCGCCTGGAGATCCGTTGGCGACGAGGCAATGACGCGCAAGACCTCGCCGATCGCCGTCTGCCGCTCCAGCGCCTGAGATAGGTCGACCGTCCGCCGCTCCAGCTCCTCGAACAGCCTGGCGTTCTCTATGGCGATGACGGCCTGGTCCGCGAACGCCTCCAGCAGCGTGACGTCGCGCTCCGTGAAGGGGCGGACTTCGAGGCGCTGCATCGCCAGCACGCCTATCGGCGCGCCGTGCTTCGCCAGGGGGACGTTCACAAAGCTGCGGATGCCGATGCTCGCCTGGACCTCTCGTGCGTCTGGATATTCGGACTCCACCAACGCGGCTAGGTCCGCCTCGTGGATCGTGCGACCTTCCAGGAACGCACGGCCAGCGGTCGAGCTCGGCAGAGGCGGGACGCCTCGAAGCGTGTCGAATGAGGCGCCGGTAGACTCGCGCATCTCTCGGGCTTTCCCGTAGTTCACACGCGGTACGAGCCGACCGTCCCGCTCGCGAAGTTGCAGGAGCGCCGCGCTCGGCGCGTTGCAGAGCCGCGCGGCGGTGTCGACGATCGCCTGAAGAACGCGCTCCAAATCGTTCGGTGCGGAGGCGATGACCCGGAGCACCTCCGCCGTCGCCGTCTGCTGCTCCAGGGCCTCCGCCCGACCGGCCGCTAGCGCGGCGTTCTCTGCAGCGAGTGCAGCCTCGCGTTCACGCAGTGCAGCGTTCTCGGCCTCGAGCTGCGCGATCCGCGCGTCGCGATCGTCCGTCATCATCGTCACCCTGGCTGCCCTGCCCCGCTGCGCGACGGCACCAGGATAGCACGCGGCTGACCGGGGGGCTGTGACCGAGATCACAATAGGTCCCGGCCCTCCTCTTGGAACTTCAACACGATCCCCGCGCATGGCAGTCCTCGTGGACGGCCGGGTATCGTCACCCGAGCGGCGGCCGAGTGGCTGCTCCGGGAGGACTGATGCGGGAGAACCCGGTCAAGCGGAAGATCGCCGGCGGCGGCGTTTCGCTCGGGACGATGGCGTTCGAGTTCAGCACCACCGGCCTCGCCCGCCTCGCGGCCGGCGCTGGCGCCGAGTTCGTCGTCTTCGACCAGGAGCACACCGGCTGGAGCGTCGAGACGATCCGGATGCTCGTCGCCACCTCAGGCGCCGCCGACATCGTCCCGATGGTCCGGGTGCCCACGACGCAGTACCACCTGATCGCCCGCGTCCTCGACGTCGGGGCGCGCGGCATCATGGTGCCGATGGTCGAGAGCCCGGAGCAGGCGCGGCTGATCGTTCAGTCCGCGAAGTATCCGCCAGTGGGACGGCGCGGCGCCGCGTTCGGCGTGGCGCACGACGACTACACCGGCGGCGACGTGGCCGAGAAGATCCGCTCGGCGAACGACGAGCTGCTCCTGATCGCCCAGATCGAGACGGTCGCCGGTGTCGAGTGCGTCGAGCAGCTCGCGGCCGTCGACGGCATCGACGTCCTCTGGATCGGCCATTTCGACCTGACCAACTCGATGGGCATTCCCGCTCAGTTCGATCATCCGCGCTACCTGGACGCGGTCACCCGCGTCGTCGCCGCGTGCCAAACGCACGGCAAGGCGGCCGGCATCATGGCCGGCAACGTCTCCGACGCCAAAGCGGCGCTGGCGCAGGGGTTCAGGATCGTCGCTTACTCGGGCGACCTCTGGCTCTACCAGCAGGCCCTCCGCGAGGGGCTCGCGACGATCCGCGCCGAAGCTAGCAAGAAGTAGTCAGGCTCACCCGCGCCTCAGATCGACTGGCCTTCCCGCACGACCGGGTTGCGCAGCACGCCGATGCCCGGAATGTCCACCTCGACGACGTCGCCGTGCTTCATGTTCTCTGGATCGCCGTCGGTACCCATCCAGATCACATCGCCTGGATAGAGCGTCAGATACTGGCTCATGCGGCTGATGAAAGTCTGGACGCTGAAGATCGCATCGGCAACGCGATACGACGCCACCTCCCGCCCGTTCAGGCGGACTGCTACGGTGAGCGCCGCCGGGTCGAGGTCGGTCACGATCCACGGTCCCATCGGCTTGAACGTGTCGGTGTTCTTGCCACGCCACAGCGTGCGGTCGCCGTGCTGCCATCTGCGCTCGCTCACGTCGTTGCCGATCGTGTAGCCGAACACGTACTCCAGCGCTTCTGCTTCGCTGACGTTCTTGCACCGCTTCCCGATCACCGCGACGAGCTCGCCCTCGTACTGGACGACCTCGGACGCATCCTTCGGGATCACGATCGCCTCGCCGTCCGAGATCAGCGCGTTGTTCGCGCGATAGCCAATGTCCGCGTTGGGCGGAAACTTCGGCTCCTCGCCGCGCTTCGCCGCGGACTCGATGACGTGCTCGCGGTAGTTGAGCCCCGCGGCATAAAACGTCGGCGGTATGACGGGCACGAGCAGCTTGACTGAGCTCAACGGGTAGCGCTCGTCCGTCCGCTGATACTGCTCGAACGGACTGCCGGTGACCGCGATGACGTCATCACCCTCGACGATCCCGTACGAAGCAGCATCCGTGTTCTGGAACCTGCACCATTGCATTCCAGCACTCCCGCTGTTCTAGTTTTCCATCCTGCGACGGCGTCAGGGCGGGGCATCATAGCATGCTGGATAGTACTTCGGGCGCTCTCCGATCGTCAGAGCACGTCCCTGGCGGCGGGCGGATAGACGCTGCATTCCGTCTCACCTCCGGTCCCGGCACTCCGCCGCGCGTTCCGCGCTACACTCCTACAGTTCAGGTGACAGCGACGTCCCCTCGCTCCCGAGCGTATCCCGGGTGTGACGCGGGGCAGCCATCAACGGGAGGTAGACTATGGCCGGTGGTCCGGTCCGTCGTATCGAGCGCGACACCATGGGCGAGCTGGAAGTCCCAGACGGCGCCTACTACGGCGCTAGCACCATGCGCGCCGTCAAGAACTTTCCCGCCAGCGGCCTCAAGCCGCCGGCCAGGTTCGTGCGGGCGCTCGGCATGATCAAGCTGGCGGCGGCGAAGGTCAACGCCGAGCTCGGCCTGCTCGACCAGACCCTCGCGGACGCCATCGTCAACGCGGCCGAGGAGATCGTCGAAGGGAAGCGTGACGATCAGCTCGTCGTCGACGTGCTGTTCCAGACAGGATCTGGCACCTCGACGAACATGAACGCGAACGAGGTGATCGCGAACCTGGCGATCGAGCTGCTCGGCGGGCAGATCGGCTCCCGCAAGCCGGTCCACCCGAACGACCACGTCAACATCTGCCAGTCCTCGAACGACGTGATCCCGAGCGCGATTCAGCTCGCCGCGCTGGTCGCCATCAAGGAAGACCTGATCCCGGCCCTCGAACGGTTCCAGGCTGCCCTCGAGCAGAAGGCCGAGGAGCTGATGCCGGTCATCAAGACCGGCCGGACCCACCTCCAGGACGCGACGCCCGTTCGGCTCGGTCAGGAGTTCCAGGGGTACGCCGGCCAGGCCGAGCGCGCCCTCCGGCGCCTGAAGCACGCCCAGGATGAGCTCGGCGACCTGCCGCTCGGCGGCACCGCCGTCGGCACCGGCATCAACGCCCATCCCGAGTTTGCCACCCGGGCGGCCAGGATCTTGAGCGAGATGTCCGGCGTCAAGGTCTGGGAGACCGACAACCACTTCCAGGCCCAGAACACCCTGGATGCCGTCCTGGAGACTAGCGGGGTTCTCAGGACGATCGCGATCAGCATGATCAAGATCGCCAACGACCTGCGCTGGATGGCATCAGGCCCTCGCGCCGGCTTCGCCGAGATCGACCTGCCGGCCCTCCAGCCCGGTAGCTCGATCATGCCCGGCAAGGTGAACCCGGTCATCCCCGAGGCGGTCTGCCAGGTCGTCGGGCAGGTGATTGGCAACGATCAGTCGGTGGCGTTCGCCGCGCTTCAGGGCAGCAACTTCGAGCTGAACGTGATGATGCCGGTCGCGGCGTACAACCTGCTCCAGTCGATCGAGCTGCTGGCCGACGCCGCCGACAATTTCACGACCAACTGCATCGTCGGGCTAACGGCCACGAAGAATGGCCCGGACATGGTCGAGCGCGGTCTGATGACGACCACGGCGCTCGCGCCGGAGATCGGGTACGACGCCGCGGCTGCCATCGCCAAGGAGGCGTTCGCCTCAGGCCGCACGATCCGCGAGGTCGCCCGCGAGAAGACCTCACTCTCGGAAGCCGAGCTGGAGAAGCTGCTGGACCCGTCCGGCATGACCGAGCCCGGCCTGACGGGCGCCCCCGGCGGAGGCTGAGACGAGGAGACAGGAGTCAGGAGACAGGAGGGGCTGAACCTTCTCCTGACTCCTGACTCCTGTCTCCTGTCTCCTTCGCTTACCAGTCCCGAGACTTCTGTGTCTCCTCCGAGACGCGCTCCAGCGTTTCGCCGCTCAGGTCGTCGTCGCGGAGGTCTACAGCCAGGTCGCCGAGGGAGACCACGCCGACCAGGCTGTGGCGCTCGTCGACGATCGGCAAGCGGCGGATCCGGTGCTCGCGCATGATCCGGGCCGCCTCCTCGACCGGATCGTCCTCCGTCGCCCAGGCCACGCCGAGGCTCATCACGTCCCGAACCGGTGTCAGATGCGGATCGCGGCCGTCCGCCGTCGACCGGATCGTGATGTCGCGGTCGGTCAACATGCCGATCAGCCGCGTGCCGTCGCAGACCGGCAGGGCGCCAACGTCCAGGCGGCGCATCATCGCGGCGGCATCCGCCACCGTCGCGTCCGGCTGGATCACGCGCGGCTGACGGGTCATCACGTCGGCGATCCGCGTAGTCGTCGGCTTTGAGGTCATGCGCCGGATCAGCAAGACGGTCAGCACGCCAGCCGCCAGAGCCCCAAACACGCCCGCCAGATCTGGCCGTGGCGGCCACTCCCACGCGCGGCGGTAGTCAGCAGGTCGCCACGCCTTCCAGTGGGACGGCATCACGAAGTCTGACATCGAGGGCATCTGACGCCAGGCGCGGTCCATCATCGCCGAACCACTCTGCGTCCTCCACGGCATCGTCCCCGCGAGCCCCGCGACGTAGCTGCCGAAGTCGTCGGCGCGGTCGCGAGCCTGCGTGGTGTACGTCGGTTTCGACGACGGCCAGGCGTAGTAGGCGAGCGGGAGCGCCGCCGCTGCGAGGCTCGCCCACCAGGCCGGGTGACGGTTGCGCGCGAACTCTGAGGCGACGTCGGCGTACTCCCGGGCACTCCCGACGTAGTCGTTCGCCGAGTCCATGAACCGCTCGAACGCGGACTTCCGACGCATCCGCTTTCGCATGAAATAGGTCACCGCCGCCAGCCCCCCGAGCGCCAGCCCGGCCATCGCGATTTTCTTTGCGTTCCAGCCCTCCTCGTGCTCCTCGCCCCAGCTCGGGGTCATGCCCTCCGGCCCCATCGTCGGATGCCGCGAGGCGTACGGCGGCGTGAACTCACGCATCTCGCCCTGCCCGACCGGCTCGGTGGTGGCGCCGGCGGTCCGGGAGGGTGCGCTCGCGGTGGTCGGCGTCGCGCCCGTCTCGGTCCGAGGTCGAGACCGCGATCGCGATGCGCCAGACGTCGTCGTGCTGGTCGGCGGATCGATGAAGGTCGGGGTGCGGCCGAGACCTCCCGGACCGGCGTCTACGACTTTGCTGAGGTTGACGTTGTTGTCGCCGGCGCTCTCCACCAGGCTCATCGGGATCTCGAACGTGCCGAACCCCTGGGGCCGCCCGTCGAGCTGTACGACGTCACGCGTCGTGTCGATCTCAGTCACATTGCCGAGCGGGCGCCCGACGGCGTCGTACGCCGTCCAGCCCTTCTCGATGTGGT
>Ga0075431_100005748_pt1 | contig 12258 bp, 8 predicted proteins | sample RhiMetdeltSRZDD5_FD_75297 | JGI IMG/M metagenome (GOLD analysis project Ga0075431, IMG submission 75297) | Populus rhizosphere microbial communities from Tennessee, USA - Rhizosphere MetaG P. deltoides SRZDD5 | ecosystem: Host-associated > Plants > Roots > Rhizosphere > Soil | place: USA... | reverse complement strand
GCGCGGGGAGGCCCCGATGTGGAGGCACGGGGGAATGTAGTCCTCCTTCAGCGTGAAGGAGCCCGTCGCCGTCCGGCCGAGCGTCGCGATCTTGAGCGTGACGTAATCGTCCAGCGGCTCGCCTTCGAAGAGGATGCGGAGATCCTTCACGGCCGAGGAGATCTCCCGCTCGTTCGTGCCCGAGTTCGCGTCGGCGACCGAGGCCGCCTTGCGCAGGTACCGCGCCGGCCGCTCCCCGGAGGCCCCGTCCATCCGGACCGCGGCCACGCCCGACTTCACGAGGGGCGAGCCGAGGTAGACGCCGAGCGACTCCTTCTTGGCCTCGAACGACGCGCCGATCTGGCGCGATTTCGGGGCCGCGTCGCGGTCGGGCACGTCGAAGAGGAGCCCGTCGGGCAGGACCCCCGCGGCGCGGGAGACGATGAACTCCCCGTTCGCCAGCGCGTCCTCGTTGACCTTGAAGTCGGTCAGCCCCCAGCCGCGGGGCTCGCCGATCCGCCGCTGCCGGATGATGAGGTCTTCGTAGTGGCGGTCCCACTGCTGGAAGTGGTGCGGAGTGAGAAACATCCCCTCGCTCCACAGGACTTTCTGCAGGTGATCCACAAAAACCCCCGGTCCCGGCCGCGCGGCGCGGCTACTTTTTCTTGAATTCGATCTTGTAGTCGACCAGTTCGAACGGGTAATCGTCCGCCTCGTCCTTGGGCACGGCGATGTGGCGCTGGACCGGCGGATCCTGCTTCGGCATCTTGGCCATGACGCCGATGTACCGGACGTCGGCGGGGACCGCCCCCAGGTCGACCTTCACGCCCTTGTCGCTGGCATTGATCGTGGTCTCGCGGGCCTCGCCCACCTGGTCCGCGCCCAGGACCGCCTTCGCCTTCTCCTTGGTCCAGAGCTGCTCGGCGGACGCGTTGTTGAAGGAGGCCTTGTCCTTGAGCAGGAAGACCATCACCGTCACCGGCGTGTTCTCCGGCGGCGTCTTCGGGACCTGGTTCAGCTTCTCCCCGGCGTCGAACCGCATGACGAGCGGGCCGCCGCATCCCGCCAGCGCCAGCAACGCCACCGCCGCCGCCCTTCGCGCGTGTCTCACGAATCCTCCCCTCGTTCTCGGACCTAGATCTGCTCGGCCGGCTGCGCCGGGCCGTCCTCCGCGTGCGACGACAGGTACCCCTTCCGGATGTTCGGGTAGATCAGCTCGTTGAAGAGCTTGCTGTTCTCCTCGAACATCTCCTTGTGCTTCTCGGTGTACGTCTCCCACGCCTTCTTCGCCACGTTCAGCTTCGCCATCATGCCCGAGAAGCCGCGCGCCTGCGCGAGCGCCTCCTGCTCGATCACCTTCGGCTCCAGCTTCCCTAGGAGCGCCTTCAGGCACTCCTGCACGCCCGCGAGCAGCCCGAGCTGGTGCATCGACAGGTCCTTGAACGCGTTCTCGAGCTGCGTCCGGCTCTGCTCGAGGTCCCGCTTGGACCGGTAATCGAGCAGCCACCGCCCGATCTCCTTGGGCGAGCCCGCCGACTTGATCGGGTTGCCGCCCTTCGCGAACACCAGCGTCAGGTCCGCGTTGAACTGGTTCTCGAATTCGCGCCGTCCCTTGAGGCTGTTGGAGACCCACTCGAGGGTCAGGTCCACGGCCTGCTCCACCAGCTTGCAGAACTTCTGCTCCTGCTCCGGCGACTCGAACTTCGCGTCGCCGAGAAAGTGGGACGCCAGCTCCTGGAGCGATTGGCCTCCCCCGGCCGCCGCCGGGGCGGGCGCCTCGGGCCGGACCCGCGCGGCCGGAACCCCGTCCTCCGGCTCGAAGCGCGCCTTCACCTCCGTGAGCACGCTCCGCGCCTGGTCGGGGGTGAGCCCGGCGAGCCCGGCCTTCAGGATCGACCGGACCGCCTCCCCCCGGACTCCCGCCGGCTCGCCGGCCCGCCTCGCGTATTCGAGCGCCGCCGATTCCGCGAGCTGCGACGCCTTGCTCCCCGGGTCCACCGGCTTCAACGTGGGGGAGAAATCCCCCGTCACGTCGATCTCCAGCCGGATCTGGAAGAGCCCCAGGGACATCCGGTCGCCGCTCTTCAGGCCGTGGGGTTTCTTGGCCTCGATCTTCTTGTCGTTCAGGTACGTCCCGTTCGTGCTCCCGACATCCATCACGCTCCAGGCGCCGTCCCGCTTCTCGAGGCGCGCGTGCTTGCCGGACACGCGCTTGTCCGTGTCGGGCAGGATCACGTCGTTGCCGGCGGTCCGCCCCAGGGTGACCACGTCGCCCGTGAAGACGTACTCTCCCGGCGGCGGAGCGCCGCTGCCGGACTTCGCGACGAAGAGTCTCAGCGTCATGGGCCGGCCCGCGGGAGCGGAGCGGCCGTCAATATCGGCCGCGCGACGCCCCCCGTCAAGGAACCCTTTTGCAGGCCCGGGGACAGGTCCCGGAATTCAATCATCTTTCAACGCATTCTCGTCGAGTCGGACGAGCGCGCCGGCGCCGCGCCGGGCGCCGCGAACTCCGCCATCAGGGCGTCGCACACCTTCCGGATCTCGCGGCCCCGGTCCGCCCGCGACACGAGCTCGACGTGGACGCGCCGCACGAGATCTTCGAATTCCCCGAGCGCGCGGTCGACGGGCCCCGCGAGCGCCCCCTCCGGGGCCACCGCGAAACCGAATCCCGGGATCGCCGCCTCGAGGCGGAACCCGAAGGCCAGGAGGTCCGACCACAACGCCGGCGGGACCAGGTTTTCCTTCTGCTCGCGCGCCTCGCGTCCATAGACGGGAGAGGACTTGTCGAAGGCCGCCGGCTCGGCGTCGAGCAGGATCTTGAGCAGGTCCGCGACGGTCTTGAACTCCACCGGAGCTCCCCCGTCGGGAAACGAGGAGCGGAGCTTCTCCGCGACGCGCCCCACGGCCCCCTCGACCGCCGCCTCGTCCTGCGCATCGTTGACGAGGAGCGCGCGGAAATAGAGCCGCGCCAGCCCGCGCAGGTCCGCCGCGGGCGCCGCCCCGTCGGGCCCCGGGTCCTCGCCGCCCACGTCGATCACCTTCGCGTGGAAGGACCAGAGCGCCGGAAGGTCCGCGCCCGATCCGATCGAGCCGACCATGACGCCCCTCGGGCCGAGCCCCAGGATCGCGCGGCCGGACGCCTCGTGGACGCCCCGCACGCCGCGCGCCGCCTGTCCGAACAGGGCCAGCTTCAAGCGCAGGACTTCGAGGGGAAACCGCCCGGTCCGGTCGCTCCGATGGAACCAGGGAGACGACGAACCGAGCGCCGCGTCGAGGGAGGCCAGCTCCGCCTCGCGTCCCGACGCCCCCGGCTCCGCCAGGGCCCGCGCGCGCACCTCCGGCCATTCGGCGCCGCCGAGCAGGTCCGCGAAGTCGCCGTACCCGAGCGGGAGCACTTCCATCGGGATCGCCTGCAGGTCGTGGAAGGAAAAGGGGACGAGGCGCGATTCGGCCGGAATCGGGGTCGCTTCGTCGGCGCCCTCGGGATAGCACTCCGCGCGGTGCTCGCAGGTGTAGCAGGGGAACTGGCGCTCCAGCCGCTCGCGCGCGTCCTCGGACACCTCGGCGGCCAGGATCGCGCCGCCGTCGCGCGCCAGCCGCGCGGGGCCCCGCACGTCCGCCGTCGTTCCCTCCGGCGCGGGAGCCTCCGAATAAAACACCGGCCCGTTCGCCGAGCACGCGGCGCAGGACAGGTAGCGGACGGAACCCTCGGAGTAGGGCGTCAGCCCGGCCGTGCGCAGCACGGAATCGTCGCGGCAGTCGCGCAGGCTCCCGAGGCAGACGGGGCAGATCGGATGAAACGACTTGCGCACTTTCCGGCAGAAGAGGACGGGGCGCCCCCGGTCTTCGTCGGGGCCGGGATCGAAGAACCGGACCACGTCGGGCGAGGCCGAGGCCCGGAGCGTCGCGACCTCGCGCTCCCAGCGCTCGTCCACGGCGGCATTGGTCGGGGGCGCATCGGGGACCTGGGGCGCCGACCGCCGGACCTTGAGCGCGATGAGACGGAGGGGCGTGGGCCCCATCGAGACCCGGGCGAGGTAGACGCGCGCGAACCGGCCCGAATCGCTGAGCGTGGTGAAGGGATCGTCCCGCCCTTCCAGGGGTCCTTCCGGGCTGACGAGTTCAAAACGGAGGCCGCCGGGTTGAGATGCCAGCATGGAAGTTCAGTGCGATCCGGTCCGTTTTCCCCGCCGCGCTACCCCCGCGGCGGGGAGGGAGATGATACCCCTGCCTTCGGCGGCGAGGCAACGAATTTGACGGCACCGGAGCCCCCTGGACGCTGACAGCGGAAGGCTTCCATATGTTAAGGTGTCCCTCCCCATGACCGACGAATCCACCCCCGGGTCCATCCCGCCGCCCGGGAAGGACATCGAGGACATTCCGACGGCGAAGACCCTGAAGGGGCTCGACGCCGGCCAGGCGTCCTCGGTTCTCCCCCCGGCCCCACCCTCGGCGCCCCCGGCCATGCCACCCGAGGCGATGGAGGTGGCCTCCGATCCCACCCGGCAGATCAACCAGTACCTCCTCGTCGCGCAAGTCGGCGCGGGCGGGATGGGCGCCGTGTGGAAATCGTGGGACACGAACGGGCGCCGATGGGTCGCCGTGAAATTCCTCAACGCCATCGACGACGACAGCATCCGCCGTTTCCGGCGCGAGGCGCAGGTCACCCAGCGGCTGCACCACCCCAACATCTGCACGATCCACGACGTCTCCGAAGCCAAGGGACGCCCCTACCTCGTCATGGATTATCTCGAGGGAGGGCCGATCGGCTCCGCCGGCGCGCCGCTGCGCTCCCTCGTGGAGACGTTCGTCAAGGTCTGCCGGGCGATCGACTACGCCCACCGCAACGGCGTCATCCACCGCGACATCAAGCCGTCCAACATCATGGTCTCCCCCGCGGGCGAGCCGTGCGTGACCGACTTCGGCCTCGCGAAAGTCGTCATGCCGCAGTCGACGATCTCCATCGCGGCCGCCGTGATGGGCACGCCGTCGTTCATGCCGCCGGAGCAGGCGTCGGGCCGCATCCAGGCGCAGGACGAGAAGAGCGACCTCTACTCCCTGGGCGCGACCCTCTACACGGTCACGACCGGGAAGCCGCCGTTCGAGCGGGAGAACGCGACGGCGACGCTGTTCGAGGTCTGCTCCACCGACCCGGTCGCCCCGCGCAAGATCAACCCGGTGATTCCCCGGCCGCTCGAGGCGGTCATCCTCAAGGGGATGGACAAGGACAAGCGCCTGCGCTACGCGAGCGCGGAGGAGATGGCGCTGGACCTGGAGAGATTTCTCAAGGGCGAGCCCGTCCTGGCGCGGCCGCCGGGCCCGCTGCGGAAGCTCGTGCGGCGCCTGCGGGCGAATCCCCTCGCGTCGGCCGGCGCCGCGGCGGTCGTCCTCGCCACGGCCGTGATGGTCGCGGTCCTGCTCCAGCCGCGGCCGGAGACGCCCCCGCCGGTCATCGTGAACGCGCCCCCGCCTCCGCCTTCGGGACCGACGGACCATCAGAAGTGGCGCGAACGGTTCGAGCCCCTGCAGGCGGAGCTCGCGTTCCACAACTTCCGGACCTTCCCCGCGGAGCGGCTCGTGGAGCTGAAGCGCCTGTTCGCCTCGATGCCGGAACCGCTCGTGCCGGAAGTCGCCAGCTGGTTCCTGGGCCAGGCGGCCCAGGTTCCGTTCGACGTGTGGCCGCGCCGCGAATGGTGGGAGCGCCAGGAGGAGGCGCGCCGGCGGGTGGACTGGTGCCGCACGATCCTCGCGGCCCTCGCCGACCGCTCCGGCAAATTCGCGGAAGCCAAGAACGTCGCCGCCGACCGCGCGGCCCGGTACGCGCCGGTGGCCACCTGGCGGGGCAGCATCACGCTGACCGTGACGGCCACGCCGTTCGCGGAGATCAAGAGCTTGCGAACCGGAAACACGTGGATCGTGCGCGACGGACGACGGACGTCGGATGCGCCGTCGGGCGACGTGCAATACACCCCGTACAAGCAGGACGACCTCGATGTGGCCGACTATGTCGTCGTCCTCTCCCATCCCAAGCTGGGGGAGCGGACCCTCACCATCTCCGGCGGCGCGATGCGCCACGGGGGCCGCTACATTTTCTCCGGATCGCTCGACGATCCCAAGTCGTTCGCGCTGATCGAGAAGCGCTGACCATCAACGCGGCAGTTTCCGCCGGAGCGAACGGGCCGCCGCCGCGGCATCGGGACTGGAAACGACCGCCGCGCCGACCGCGATCCGGTCGACCCCGCGACGCACCAGGCCCGGGAGGCGCCCGGGCGTGATCCCCCCGATGGCGAACACCGGAAGCCCCAGCGCGACCGCGTCCTTCCAGTACGAGAGCCCGCGGGGCGAAAGCCCGGGTTTCGTCGGAGTGGCGAAGACGGGACCGCACGACAGGTAGTCCGCGGCGCGCGCGCGCCGCGCTTCCGCGATCGAATGCGTCGTCGCGCCGACGAGCCCCTCGGGCGGCATCGCGCGCCGGGCCCCGGCGATCGATCCGTCCTCCCGGCCGAGATGCACCCCGTCGGCGCCCGTCTCGAACCGGTCGTTCACGATGAAGAGCGCCCCCTCGCCTCGGGCGACGCGCGCGATCTCCTTCGCGGTCCGGCGAATCTCGGGGCGCGGCCGCCCCTTCATCCGGAGCTGCACCATCTCCGCCCCGCCCCGGATGGCGTCGCGGGCCACGCGCGCGAGCGGCCGGGACGTCAGGAGGGGATCCAGGAGCACGTACAGCCGGACGCGATCGAGCCGCGAGGCGCGGAGGAGGGGAGGCAGGAAGGCGCGCTCGGCCTCGTACGTTTCGAATCGAAGGGAAGAGGCCGCGGAGCGGAGATCCGGTCCCGTCTCTTCAAGGGTCCGCAGCGCCTCCTCGAGGCGTTTGAAATTGGCCCCGGCCACGTCGCCCAGTCCGGAGCGCGCGGAGAGATCGTCGCCCCGCCCGACGTCGCGCGCCGCGTCGCGCGACGCGAGCAGCCTCAGCGCGCGCGGACGCTCGAGGGCGGAAAGGCGGTGGCGCATCCGCTTGAGCCGGCGCTGCGCGGCCCGGTCGTCGCGCCCGAAACGGTAGACGTCCTCGAGAACGCGGAGCGCCTCGCGCGCCCGGTTGAAGGCGGCATCGAGGATCCGGTCGAACGTGTGCATCGACGGGGTGACTAGTAGTTCTTCTTCTTTTCCCAGGCGGCCTTGAGCTCGACCCGCTTCCCGTCGCGGAGCACGACGAGCGGAACGTCGACTCCGTCCTTGACCTTCTTCAGCTCGTTGCGGAGGGTGAAATGCCCGTTCTCGAGGGGGAATTTCGCCCCGTTGAATTCGAGCAGGACGTCGCCCACCTTCAATCCGGCGCGCGCCGCGACTGAATTCTCGACGACCCGCAGGACCTTGAGACCGCCCTGGCCCGCCGGAAGGGAGAGCGCCGCGGCTCCCTTCTCGTCGAGGTCCTCCTCGTCGATGCCGAGCTTGCGGGGCGTCTGGAACTCCATGCGGGGCACGCGGTCCGCGACCCGCGCGAGCAGGCGGAGCCCGAACCGGGCGACCTTCGCCATCCGGTCGAAGTCGATCTTCTCCGCGTGATCGGTCTTGGTGTGGTAGTCGGGATGGAATCCCGTGAAGAGGTGGACCGCCGGAATCCCCTTCGACGCGAACGAGTAGTGATCGCTCCCCGGGATGAGCGCCCCGTTCGTGCGGATTTCGACGCCCGACTCCTTCGCCGCCTCCGTGCACAGGTCGACCCATTCCCCCGCGGTGGAGACGCCCATGACGTCCAGGGGCTTGGTCCCGTTGCGCCCCACCATGTCGAGATTGATCATCGCGACGGTCTTCTCGAGCGGAAGGAGCGGGTTGCCGACATAGTGCTTCGATCCAAGCAGGCCCCACTCTTCGCCGCTGAAGGTCATGAAGAGCACGGAACGCTTGGTCCGGATCTTTCCTTCCATGAAGGCCTGGGCGATTTCGAGCACGGTGACGGTGCCCGATCCGTTGTCGTCCGCCCCGTTCCAGATCTTGTCGCCGGGATCGGCGCGGAAGTTGGGAATCCGGCCGGTGTTGGACTCCCCTTCCTTCCCGACGTGGTCGTGGTGCGCGCCGATGATCACGAATTCCGATTTCAGGTCGGGATCGCTCCCTTCGGCGAGGCCGAGCACGTTGCGGGTCGGACGCTTGTCCACGGTGAAGGACTGGAACCACGTCGGATTCCCCTTGTCGTCCTTCTGCCCCGCCGGGCGGAGCCCGATCTTCTTGAAGTGCGCCGCGATGTACTCGGCGGCCTTGTCGTTGCCCGGGTATCCGGCGTTGCGCCCCTCGTACGCGTCCCCCGAGATCTCGGTCAGGTGGGCCTTGAGCCGATCGACGGAGATCCTGCCCGACGCGGCATCGAGGGCGGACGGCGCCGCGGGCTCCTGCGCCGACAGGGGCAGGACCAGGAGCAGGAGGGCCGCCGGCGCGCGATTCACTTTTCCCACCGGGCCGTCAGCGACGTCCGCTTCCCGTCCCGGATCACCACGAGCGGCACATCTTTTCCGGGCGCGACCGCGTTCAGGACTTTCCGGAGCGAGTCGAATTCGGATCCCGCGGCCAGCGGCTGGTCGTCGAGCCGGACGAGGACGTCGTCCTTCCGGATCCCCGACGCCTCCGCCACGGATTTCGGATTCACCGAGGTCACCCGCACGCCGCCTTCGCCCTCCTTCAGGCCGAGCGATTCGCGATCCTCGTCCGCCAGGTCTTCGATGCCGACGCCCAGCGTCCGCCGCGGGGCGGCGGGCGCGGCCCGGCCGAACTCGAGCTTCCGCGCGGCGAGCGTCTCGTCCGCATCGGCGAGGCCCATGAGGATGCGCGCCGACGTCCCCGCCACCTTGACCATGTTGCCGTACGCGAGCTTGTCGGCGTGGTCGGTCACCTTGTGGTAGTCCGCGTGGAATCCCGAGAAGAAGAAGATGAACGGCACGCCCTTTTCCCGGAAGGGCGTGTGATCGCTGTCCCCGCCCATGATCGTCACGGCGTCGTTCACCACGGCCTTGAGACCCGCCGCGGCGGCCGCGTCCTCGACCGTCCGGCGAAGCTTCATCCCCTCGGCCGACCCCACGCCTTCGATCTTCATCGCCTTGTCGGGGTTGCGGCCCACCATGTCGAGATTGAGCATGAAGACGTGCCGCGCGATGGGCACGATCGGATTCGCCACGTAATGGTAGGAGCCCAGGAGCCCGCCCTCCTCGCCGCTGAACGCGATGAAGAGGATCGAGCGCTTCGGCTTCAGGCCGCCTTCGCCGAACGCCTTCACGAGCCCCAGCAGGGTCGTCGTGCCCGACCCGTTGTCGTCCGCCCCGTTCCAGATCTTGTCGTCGTCGCGGGGCCGGTCCGACCGCTGGAACGGAGGCCCCGGGTTGTCCGCGGTCCCGAGGTGGTCGAAGTGCGCGCCGAGGACGAGGATCTCCTTCTTCTTCTCGGGGTCGCTTCCCTCGAGCATCCCGAGGCAGTTGCGCGTGACCAGCTTGCCGATCTTGAACTCCTGGAAGTAGGTGGGCTTCCCCTTCTCGTCCTTGTCGCCGACCGGCGCCAGCCCCGCCTGCTTCATGATCCCGGCGATGTAGGCGGAGGCCTTGGCGTTCCCCTCGTAGCCCGCCTGCCGCCCCTCGAGCTCGTCGCTCGCGAGATACGTGGCGTGCTTCCGGAGCAGGTCCTCCGTGACGAGCGCGAGCGCCCCGTCGACGCCCCCCGCCGCGCGCGCCAGCTCCAGGCGCACCGTGTCGGCGATGGATTCCCGCAGCCGGGCGAGCTCCTCGGCGAGGGCCGCGTCAATGCGCCGCCGGACTTCCTCTGCGGATTCCTGGGGATTTCCCCGGACTGAGATCGGAGCGCCCAGCGTCGCGGCGAGCACGACCAGCGCCATCATCGGCTTGAGACACTTCAAGAGTCGGCCTCCTAGGGTTCGTTGATTATACGGACGTCGGTCCGGTTCTGCAGGGGTTCACAGCGCCCTCGTCTTCCACCGGCCCTTTCTTACGATGAACGCGAACGCCGCGGTGCGCACGCCCCAGTCCGCGATCATCGTGAGCCACAGGCCGTTCAGCCCGAGCCCCGCCTTGAACGCCAGGAACCACCCGAGGGGCACGCGCACGAGCCACACCGAGAGCGCGCCGATGGCGAGGGGGCTTCGCGTGTCCCCCGCCCCGCGGAGCGCGCCGGCGTAGACCATCGCCGCCCCCATCAGCGGCTGCTCGAAGGCCGCGATCAGGAGGCAGGCGACGCCGAGCCGCATCGCCTCCGGATCATCGGGGATGAAGAGGCCGAGGAGCGTTCCCGGCACGAGGACGAAGACGACGCCGACGAGGCTCATGAGGAGCGCGGCCAGGAACACGGACTCGCGCGCCGCGATGGCCGCCCGGTCGGGACGCCGCGCGCCGAGGTATTGCCCGACGAGCGCGGAGCAGGCCACGGCGAAGCCGTACCCCGGCATGTAGGAGATCGATTCGACCGTGACCGCCGCGCGGTGCGCCGCCGCGGGATGGCTCCCGAGCGTCGTGACCGCCTTCGAGAAGATGAGGAAGCCCGTCTGCATCAGGAGCGGCTCCACGATCGCCGGACCCGTGACCCGCGCGAGACGCGCGGCGGATTCCCGCGTGACGCGCCGGAACGAGTCCAGCGTCAGCCGGCGCCGCGCCCCGGGAAGGAAGAGCACGAGGGTCACGCCGATGCCCTGCAGCGTGTAGCAGACCATCGTCGAGAAGCCCGAGCCGGCCACCTCCCAGCGCGGCATCCCGAGGTTGCCGAAGATGAGCGCGTAATTCCCGACGACGTTGAGCAGGTTCGCCCCCACCGCGAAGAGCATCGGCGTGCGCGTGTCGCCCGAGCCGCGCAGGATCGCCGAGGAGGCGTTCTCGAGGAGGAGGCCCGGGATCGCCATGGCGAAGAAGAAGAGGTACTGGCGGGCGTGGTGCGCCACCGCCGGGGAGTCCGGGACTTCAAACAGGCTCTCGAGCCGCGGCAGGAGGATCACGGCCGGAACCACGAGGAGGAGGCCGGCGACGAGCGCGACGAGAACCGAGGTCGCGCCCTCCCGCTCGCGCTTCAAGGAATCGCCCTCCCCGTGGGCCCGGGCGACGGTCGCGATCGTCCCGACGCCGAGGGCCATCAGGACGGCGATCATCGAAAAGCCGATGGGGCCGATCACCGACATGGAGGCGAGCGCCTCGGTGCCGAGCCGCCCGACCATGGCCGTGTCGACCACGATCATGAACGTGCGGAAGAGGTTCTGGAGGACGACCGGCCAGGCGAGGCGGAGGATCTCGAGGCGCAGCGCCGTGCGGCCGGGCCGCGGGTGAACCGCCTTGGTGTCGAGGTCGGGCGGGGAGGCGAGCTCTTCGGACATCGCTAGCCGGCGATTTCGCCGGCCGCCATGTCGCCCATCGCGTGCGTGGGGATCCCGCTGTCGGTGCCGATCGACTTGACCCGCCCGCTCGTGAGGAGGCGGATCACGGCCTGCTCGACCGCGGCGCCCGCAGCGCGCTCGCCCACGTGGTCCAGGAGCATGCCGCCCGCCAGGATCGCCGCGAGCGGATTGGCCTTCGCCATCCCCTTGTACTTCGGGGCCGACCCGTGGATGGGCTCGAAGACGGAGACGCGGCCCGGGTGGATGTTCCCGCCCGCCGCGATCCCGAGGCCGCCCTGCAGGACCGCCCCGAGGTCGGTGATGATGTCGCCGAACATGTTCGTCGTGACGATCGTGTCGAAACTCTCGGGGTTCTTGATCATCCACATGCAGCACGCGTCGACGAACGCGACGTCGGTCGCGACGTCGGGATACTCCTTCCCGACTTCCGCAAAGACGCGGCGCCAGAGGTCGTGGGCGCGCACCGCGTTCGCCTTGTCGACGAGCGTCAGCTTCTTGCGCGGGCGCGAGCGGGCGAGCTCGAAGGCGTACCGGATGATGCGCTCGGTGCCCTTCCGCGTGTAGAGCATCTCCTGGATCGACACTTCGTCGGGCGTTCCCTTCTTCTCGACCTTGGTCGCGCCGCGATAGGCGTCCTCCGTGTTCTCGCGGACGACGACCATCTGGAGGTCCTCGACCTTCTTGCCCTTGAGCGGGCAGAGGTGCTCGGCGTAGAGCTTGATCGGGCGCAGGTTCACGTAGAGGTCGAGGTCGAACCGCAGGCGGCCCACGATTCCGAACTCGAGGAAGCCGGTCTCGAAACGGGGGTCGCCGATCGCGCCGAGGAGGATGGCGTCGAGCGTCTTCATCTCGGCGAACGCCTTGTCGGGAATGAGCTCCTTCGTCTTGAGGCAGTGTTCCGCGCC
>Ga0075431_100005745_pt1 | contig 12262 bp, 8 predicted proteins | sample RhiMetdeltSRZDD5_FD_75297 | JGI IMG/M metagenome (GOLD analysis project Ga0075431, IMG submission 75297) | Populus rhizosphere microbial communities from Tennessee, USA - Rhizosphere MetaG P. deltoides SRZDD5 | ecosystem: Host-associated > Plants > Roots > Rhizosphere > Soil | place: USA... | reverse complement strand
GAGGGCAGCGAGGAGAAGCGGCCGACGGTCCAGGTCGGCGATCCCTTCATGGAGAAGATCCTGCTCGAGGCCTGCCTGGAGGCGATGGCCAGCGGCGCCGTGGTCGGCATCCAGGACATGGGCGCGGCCGGACTCACCTGCTCGACCTGCGAGATGGGCGCGCGCGCGGGCACCGGCATCGAGATCGACATTGCCCGCGTGCCCAAGCGCGAGACGGGCATGACCGCCTACGAGGTGATGCTCTCGGAATCGCAGGAGCGGATGCTGCTCGTGGCCGAGAAGGGGCGCGAGGACGAGATCGTCCGCATCTTCGAGAAGTGGGACCTGCACGCGGAGGCCATCGGCAAGGTCACGGAGGGGCAGCGGCTGCGCGTGTTCAACGAAGGGCGGCTGGAGGCGGACGTCCCCAACGAGGCCCTGACCGACGCCGCTCCCGTCTACGACCGCCCCTGGACGGCGCCGCGCAACCCGGCCGCGGACGAGGACGTGCTCGCCTTGCCTCCGCCGTCCGACCTCGGGCGCGCGCTGCTCGAGGTCCTCGCCTCGCCGAACGTCGCGAACAAGCGTTGGATCTATCGCCAGTACGACTCGACCGTGCGCACCAACACGCTGGTGGGGCCGGGATCCGACGCCGCGGTCGTGCGCGTGAAAGGAACGCCGCGGGCCCTGGCCATGTCCGTGGACGGCAACGGCCGCTACGGCTGGCTCGATCCCTACGAGGGCGCGCGCCTGGCCGTGGCCGAGGCCTGCCGCAACGTCGCCGCGGCGGGCGGCGTGCCCATCGGCGCGACCAACTGCCTCAACTTCGGCAACCCGGAGCGGCCGGAGGTGATGGGCCAGTTCGTGGCCGCGGTGCGCGGCATCGGCGATGCCTGCCGGGCCCTGGGCGTACCCATCACCGGCGGCAACGTCTCCCTCTACAACGAGACGGACGGGCGCGCGATCCATCCCACGCCGGTGCTGGGCGTGGTCGGAGTGATCGAAGACGCGGCCAGGGTGCTTCGCCGCTCGTTCCGGTCCGACGGCGACTTCGTCTATCTCCTGGGCGACACCGGTGACGACCTGGGCGGCAGCGAGCTGCTCAAGACGGTGCACGGCAAGGTCGCGGGCAGTCCGCCGCGCCTGGACCTGGCCGCGGAGAAAGGGCTGCACGCGATGCTGGCCGAAGGCGCGGCGCGCGGCGTCCTCCTCTCCGCGCACGACCTCAGCGACGGCGGCCTCGCCGTCGCCGCCGCCGAGTGCTGCTTCGCGGGCGAGGAGCCGGGGCTCGGCGCCCGTCTCGATCTCCCCGCCGGACGGCGTCCGGACGTGCTGCTCTTCGCGGAGACGCCCTCGCGCGCGATCGTGACCACGCGGGACGAGCTGCGCCTCGCGGAGCTGGGGCGCCGCCACGGCGTGCGCTGGGCGCGGGTGGGCACGGTCGGGGGCGACCGTCTGGTGCTCGCCTCCGCGGGCACGACCCTGGCCGACATCGCCGTGGCCGACCTCCACCACGCCTGGATGAGCCTGGAACGCCTGCTCCAGCAGCGCTGAGAGCCCGGCTACACCGCGCCGCCCGGGTGGCGCATGCGCACGTGGCGCTCGGCCTGGCCGATGGCCTGGAAGCCGAGCCGCTCGTAGAGCCGGCGCGCTCCCGCGTTCGCTTCCAGGACCTGCAGGGTCACGGGCAGGCCGCGAGCGGCCGCGTCCGCCAGTACCCGGTGCATCACCGCCGTGCCCAGGCCGCGCCCCTGCATCTCGGGCGCGATCTCGATCTCGGCGACGTAGAGCTCGGCCGGCCGCGCCTGCACGATGACCACGCCCACGTCCCGCCCCGCCACCACCACGATGGAAACGCCGGCGGGCGAGAAGCGGGATTCGAAATGCGCCCGCTGCCAGGTCTCGTCCCACCCCCAGGTCCGCTCGATGACGTCGCGCATGGTGGCGCAGTGCAGCGCGTAGAGCCACTCGCGATCGGCCGCGGTGGCGCGACGAAGGAGGAAACCGGTCGTCCACCGCTCGGCGGGCACTTCTCCGATTCTAGGTCGCTCTCACCGGCGGGCGGCCGGAGAACGGGCCTAGGGTTCCGCGCCCAACTCGGCTATCATCGAGGCTCCTAAGCGCCTTCGACCATGGCCAAGGCCACTCCCGTTCTCGACGACCATTTCAAGGACCACTGTGGCCTGTTCGGAATCCATGGCCACCCGGAAGCGGCGCGCCTCACCTACCTCGGCCTCTACGCCCTGCAGCACCGCGGCCAGGAGTCGGCGGGCATCGTGGCCTCCGACGGCACGAAGCTGCGGCTCGAGAAGGCCATGGGCCTCGTCAACGACGTCTTCACGGACGCCCGCCTGGACGTGCTCGTGGGCGACAAGGCGATGGGCCACGTGCGCTACTCGACCGCGGGCGACACCGTGGCCGCCAACGCCCAGCCCATCCTGATCGAGTGCCACCGCGGCCCCATCGCCCTCGGCCACAACGGCAACATCGTGAACGCCAGCATCCTGCGCCAGGAGCTGGAGGCGGCCGGCTCCATCTTCCAGTCCACGTCCGACACCGAGGTCGTCCTCCACCTCTACGCGCGCAGCCACCGCGAGACGCTGGAGGACGCGATCGCGGCCAGCCTCTCCAAGGTGATGGGCGCGTTCTCGCTCCTGTTCCTGACCAAGGACTCGCTGGTGGCCGCGCGCGACCCCTGGGGCTTCCGGCCCCTGGTGATCGGGACGCTCGAAGGCGCGACCATCGTCGCCTCCGAGACCTGCGCCCTGGACCTCATCGACGCCGAATACGTGCGCGAGGTCGAGCCCGGCGAGCTGATCGTGATCGACCGCAACGGACTGCGGTCCTTCCACCCCTTCCCGCCCGAGCCCGTCCGCCAGTGCGTGTTCGAGCACATCTACTTCGCGCGGCCGGACAGCGAGGTGTTCGGACGCAACGTCCTGGGCACGCGGCAGCGCCTCGGGCGCCAGCTCGCGCGCGAGGCCCCCGCCAACGCCGACATCGTGGTGCCCGTGCCCGACAGCGGGATGGGGGCGGCCCTCGGCTACTCGGAGGAGAGCGGCCTGCCCTTCCAATGGGGCCTCATCCGCAACCACTACGTCGGCCGCACCTTCATCGAGCCCAAGCAGTCCATCCGGTCCTTCGGGGTGAAGATCAAGCTCAATCCCGTGCGCAGCATCCTCGAGGGCAAGCGGGTGGTGCTCATCGACGACTCGATCGTGCGCGGCACCACCTCCCGGAAGATCGTGGGCATGGTGCGGGAGGCGGGAGCGCGCGAGGTGCACATGCGCATCAGCAGCCCGCCCACCATGGGCCCGTGCTACTACGGCATCGACACCCCGCTCAAGACGGAGCTGATCGCCTCCGCGCACTCCGTGGAGGAGATCCGGCAGAGCATCGGCGCGGACAGCCTGGCCTACCTCTCCCACGAGGGCCTCCTGGCCGCGGTCGGCGACGCGGACGGGCAGCGCCACTGCACGGCCTGCTTCTCCGGCCGCTACCCGGTGGCCGTCTCCCAGGCCGAGGACTGGCAGCTCAAGCTGTTCGAGAAGGTGCGCGCGTAATCCCGAGCCTGCGCATGCGTCTCGCCCTCGCGGCCGTACTGTCGGTCTTTCTCTCGCATCCTCTCGGTGCCGCGGACGAGCCGGGCCCCATCGCCTGGACGGACTGGTCCGACGCCGCCTTCGCGCGGGCGCGGGCCGAGAACCGCCTGGTCCTGCTCGACCTCGGCGCGGTGTGGTGCCACTGGTGCCACGTGATGGAAGAGACGACCTACAAGGACCCGGAGGTCGTCTCCCTGATCCAGACGCGCTTCGTCCCCGTGCGCGTGGACCAGGACGCACGGCCCGACCTCTCGAACCGCTACGAAGACTACGGCTGGCCGGCCACCGTCGTCTTCGATTCCGCGGGCCAGGAGCTGGTCAAGTTCCAGGGCTACATCGAGCCCGAGCGGATGCGCGGCCTGCTGCGCGCGGTGGTCGCGGACCCCACGCCTGGTCCTTCCGTCGCCGACGCGGCCGGCCCCTCCGTCGGCGAGGGCGCGGCCCTGACCGACGCGGAGCGCCGCGACCTCCAGGCCATCCTCGTCAACCGCTACGACACGAAGCACGGCGGGTGGGGGACGTCGCACAAGTACCTGGACTGGGACAGCGTGGAATGGTGCCTGTTGCGCGCGCGCGAGGGCGACCGCGCGGCCGAGCGCATGGCGCGGGAGACGCTGGACCGGCAGATCAAGCTGATCGATCCCGTCTGGGGCGGCGTCTACCAGTACTCGGACAGCGGGGACTGGGACCACCCGCACTTCGAGAAGATCATGTCCATGCAGGCGGAGGACCTGCGCCTCTACGCGCAGGCCTACGCGCAGCTCGGCGACGCGCGGTACCTCCAGGCCGCGCGCGACATCCACAGGTTCCTCACCACGTTCCTGCGCGGGCCGGACGGCGCGTTCTACGTGAGCCAGGACGCGGACGTCGTCCGCGGCGAGCACTCCGGCGCCTACTTCAAGCTCGGCGACGCGGCGCGACGGGCCAAGGGCATACCGCGCGTGGACACCCACCTCTACACGCGGGAGACGGCCTGGGCGGCCACGGCGCTGCTCGCCCTTCACGCCGTCACGGGCGAGGAGGCTCTTCTCCGCGACGCCGAGAAGTCGGCGCAGTGGATCCTGGCCAACCGCGCGATCGAAGGCGGCGGCTTCCGCCACGACGCGGTGGACGTGGCCGGCCCCTACCTGGGCGACTCCGTGGCCGCGGCCCGCCTGTTCCTCGCTCTCTATGCGGCCACGGGCGAGCGGCCCTGGCTGGAGCGGACGGAGAAGACGCTCGCGTTCGTGGCCGCGCGCTTCCGCCGCGAGGGCGTGGCCGGACTCGTCACCGCCGCCGCCGCCGGCGCTCACGATCACCCCGCGCCCCAGCGCGACGAGAACGTCATGGCCGCGCGGATCGCGAACCTCGCCTTCCACTTCACGGCCAACCCCGCCGACCGCGCCTTGGCGGACGAGGCCCTGCGCTACCTCGCGCGTCCCGAGGTCGCGCGGCGGTTCAACACCGGCGGCGTGCTCCTCGCGGACTGGGAGCGCGCGCGCGATCCGCTGCACGTGACCGTCGTGGGCGGCCGCTCCGATCCCGTGTCGCGCGCCCTGCTCGACGCGGCCTTGCGCGAGCCCGCCGGCTACAAGCGCGTCGAGCTGTGGGACCCGGCGGAGGGGCCGCTCCCGCATTCGGACGTGACCTTCCCGCCGCGAACGCGGCCGGCCGCATATCTCTGCACGGCGGGGCGTTGTTCGGCGCCGGCGGAGACACCGGATGGCCTCCGCTTGCGCTTGCGCCGTGCCGGAGTTGACTCCGCGCGGGGGGTCCGCTAGCTTCGGCCAGTCGAGGAGGCCCCATGTCGCAGTCGGAGGTCATCCGCACCTTCATCCAGGGCCGCATCGGTCCTTGGGCGCTCTACCGGCAGCTGGTGCGGGCCGGGGTCTCCGTGGGCGCCGCCCTGACCCTCACCATGGGGCTGCCGGCGGTGGCTCGTGGCGAGCAGACGCCCGAGCAGTTCCTGGCCGAGGTGAGGGAGACGAGTCCCCGCGACTTCGAGGAGATCGAGCGCCTGCTCACCATGGTCACGAAGGCGATCGGCATCGCGGTCGAGAACGGGAACCTCCACCCTCTCGCGGTGGCCGTGGCCAAGGTGGGGGTGAACGTCAACGTTCCCCTGGACGAGCCCGCGAAGCTCAACCTGGAAGGCAACGTGGGCGGGGTGCCCGTGAACCTGGGCGGGTCCTTGCTGAACCTCGGCCAGAAGGACGACTTCCGGAACATGAACCTCGTGCTGGGCGGCAGCGTGGGCGAGCTCTCGGTCAACCTCGCCGGCAACGTGAGCGCGCCCCTCGGCCACGACGACGGGAATGGAACCAGCGTCAACCTGGGAAACACCGGACTGAACGTGGTCGGCCATGCCGGTGTCGTGCCGCTGACCTTCCGCGGAACGCTCAGCCGCCTGGTCGTCCCGCCGCCCACCGGCGAAAAGGGCCGCTAGCCGGTCCTCCTAGTCGCCATCCCGCGCCGTGAAGGCGTGCACCTCGCCGAAGACGGGGAGGACGTCCGGATAGGCTCCCCGCTCGAGCCGTCGCGCCGCCTGCTCGAAGGCGTCCGCGGGCGGCGCCTTCAGCGGCCACTCCAGCCCGATCCGGTTCAGGCCCCTTTCGGTGTCGAGGTGCAACGCGAACGTCTTCCACCGGACGTCCGCCGCCACCGACCCCACGGTCACGCCGTTGATCCGCACGCCGACTTCACCCGACCCGCCCGGGAGGCGGCAGGTCAGCCGGCACGACACGCGCCCTTCGCGCGCCCGTCGCAGGAAGAACACGCTCGTGGTGGTGAAGGCCTGCACGTAGCCCCGCTCGGCGGCGAGGGCGTGGCCCCCCCGCTCGCGGAAGGTCACGGCTCGCCGCGCGGGTGCGCACAGGTCGATCGGCTCCGGCCCGTCCTCCTCGGCCAGGAGCGATGCGACGGACGTTCGCGCGGGAAGGCCCGCCGCCTCCAGGGCCTGCACCATGGCTTCGATGAGAGCGAAGTCCGCGAGCTTCTCCATCACGCGGGGGTCGGAGGCGGCGAGGTACCGCCGGACGGCCGGATGCTCCGCCAGCAGATCGAACGACCCGCTCATCCAGCGCTCTCCCGGGTGCAGCTGCGACTCGACGAAGGCGAGCATCGCCCCGGCGATGGCCGGGGACAGGGCGAGAGCCCTCGCGCAATGGTGGACGAGGACGTCGGGGGCCTGGCCATAGTGCGCGTTGTGAATGGCGGCGAGGAGGTGGGCGGCCGCCTCGTCCTCCGGGCGGACCGTCCTCGTCGAGGGCGCGCCGACGCCACCCAGCGACGCCGCGACCTCGGCCATGGCCACCTCCATGCCTTCGCGCGTGAGGTGGCAGTAATCGAGGAACAGCCGCCGGTCCGGGAGGTCGCCCCCGAGCGCCCGCTCGAAGACACGGGGGAGGTCGACGACCGCGAAGCCGTGCTCCGCCGATTTCGCGCGCAGGACGTCCTGGACATCGGCGGGGCAGCGGGGGGAGTGGGCCAGGAAGAGGCCGAACACGGCGTCGCGCGCCGCTTCCAGCCGCGCGCGCGCGTCGCTCGTCCGGCCGCGTGCCATCAGCACGCGCGCGAGCATCTCCTGCGCGGCCGCGCTCGTGCCCTCGTCGAGGTCGATCATCTCGGCGGCGGCGGCGGCCGCGCCGTCCAGCTCGCCCGCGGCGAGCGCGTCCAGGCCGCGCCGATGCGCACCCATCCAGGCGAGGGTGTCGCGGTCACGCAACACCGGGGCCAGCATGCCCGGCTCGCCGCGCCAGTCGCGGAGGTTGAACTCGGGCACCACCACCACGACCCGGGCCTGGAGCTCGCGCGTCGTGGCGGCCAGCGCGTCCAGGAGGCGGCGGGCACGCGGCACCACCACCTCGTCGATGAAGACGGTCCGGGCGCCCGCGAACCCCCGTTCCCTCAGCGCCGCGGCCAGGCGCGGGAGGTCGGAGAGATCGAACAGGACGTGGTGCCAGTTGTTCCCGCCGAAGAGGACGACGGCCTCGGGCTCGAGGGCGTGCAGGCCGTCGAGCAGGCCGGCCAGCTCGACCGAGGTCAGGTCGGTGCGGGCGAGATCGACCACTTCCGTGTCGCCGAGCATGGACCCCAGGAGACCGGCCGGAGTGAGAGCCGGGTCGTAGAGGTATCCGCGCGCCACCGACTCGCCGAGGAGGACGACGCGCCGCCGCGTCTTGGCCGGAATCGTCTCCACGTCGGCCCAGAAACGCCATTCCGGCCGGCGGGAGGCCGACCGGGCGAACTCGAGCCCGCCGTCCTCGCCTCGGCGCGGCTCCCAGACGCCGATGCGTCCTCCCGTGTCGGGGACGACGGGGTTGGCGGGCGCGCGCGCGGCGAGGGCGAGCGTTTGCAGCCGGGCCAGGAGCAGGGCGCCGTCCTCGCTGGCGAAGGCCTCGCTCAGCGCGCGCGTCAGCGCGGCCAGGGCGGGGTCGGGCCGGCCGTCAGAGGAGGGTGTAGACACGGTCGCTCACGCGCGCGGGGCGTGCTTCCGGTGCCGCGAACGCGCGTGTCCACGATTCGGGCAGCCCGTCCCGGTCCAGGAGCACGTCCTCCAGCACCAGGCAGTCGAGGCCCGAACGCAGGAAGCAGGCCAGCGCATCGACGGGCGTGCAGACGATGGGCTCGCCGCGCAGGTTGAACGACGTGTTGAGGAGGATCGGGCAACCCGTGCGGGCGGCGAAGGCTTCGAGCAGGCGCGCGAACCGCGGGTGGGACGCCGCCTCGACCGTCTGCACCCGCGCCGACCCGTCCACGTGCGTGACCGCGGGCAGGTCGAGGGGCGAGCGCACCCGGCAGGTCTCCACCATGAAAGGCGCCGGGTGGTCGAGCTCGAAGTGGTCGGAGGCCCGGTCGGCGAGCACGGCGGGAGCGAAGGGACGGAAGGCCTCGCGCTTCTTCACGAGCGCGTTGATCCGCTCGCGCATGCCGGGGTCGCGCGGGTCGGCCAGGATCGATCGGTTGCCCAGCGCGCGCGGGCCGAACTCCATGCGCCCCTGGAACCAGCCGACGACCTTGCCCGCGGCCAGACGGTCCGCGGTCGCGCCCAGCAGGTCGTCCTCCCTCCCACGCAGGTCCACGATGCGCGCGGGGCTGGACCGGAAGAGTCCCGCGATCTCGTCGGCGCCGAAAGAGGGTCCGAGGAACACGTGGGGAAGAGGGCGCGCGTCCGGCCGCTCCCCCGTGCGGCGCACGTGGGACAGGGCGGCCGCGCCCAGGGCGGCTCCGGCATCGCTCGCCGCCGGCTGCACGAACACGCGCCGGAACGGTCCCTCCCGGACGATCCGCTCCACGGCCACGCAATTGAGGGCGACGCCGCCGGCCAGGCAGAGGTTCCCGCTCGGGACCCGGCGATGGAGGTAACGGACCTTGGCCAGGAGGACCTCTTCGAGCACCGCCTGCAGGCTGCGGGCGACGTCGTGCGCCCACGGCGTCAGCTCCGACTCCGCCTCCCGGGGCGGGGCTCCGAAGAGCCTGCACAGCTCCTCCGAGAACATCCGCGCGCCCCCGAGGAAATCGAAGTAGCGGAGGTCGAGTCGGAACCGCCCGCCCTCCTCCACCGCGATCAGGGACCGCACCTCGTCGATGTACCGGGGCTGGCCGTAGGGGGCGAGCCCCATGACCTTGTACTCGGCGTCGTTGACGTCGAAACCGAGGTAGGCCGTCACCGCGCTGTAGAGGAGACCCAGGGAATCGGGGAAGCGGACCTCCTCGAACAGCTCCAGATGCGCGCCTTCCGCCCGGCCGTACGAGGTCGTCGCCCACTCACCCACGGCGTCGACGGTCATCACCGCCGCCTCGTCGAATCCGGAGAAGTAGTAGCTGCTCGCCGCGTGCGAGAGATGATGGTCGAAGATGTCGACGGGCCCGTCGAATCCCAGCACCTCGCGGATCTCCCGCTGCGGCCGCCCGGGATCGAGCCGGAAGAGGGACGGGGGCGTGGCCGGGGGCACGTGGGGCAGCGCCATCCAGAGCTGGCGGTCGAGCTTCTTGACCGGATCCTCGTAGTACGCGATCGCGTCGACGTCGGCGATGGTGATCCCGGCCTCCTCGAGGCAGTAGCGGAAGGCGGCGCGGGGGATCGACGGGTCGTGCTTGATCCGCGTGAACCTCTCTTCCTGCGCCGCCGCCACCAGCCGCCCGTCCCGCAGGAGGCCGCAGGCGGCGTCGTGGAAGTGGGCGGAGATGCCGGCGACGGTCAGGCTCACGGCGCGGGAACACTAGGGCCTGCCGTGGACGCCGTCAACGCATAGAATCCGCGGATGCCGCGCCTGCTCGCCATCGGACACGTCACCTGGGACCGCCTGCAGGGCCAGACCGTGCTCGGGGGGTCCGTCACCTACGCCACCCAGACCGCGCGCAAGCTCGGCTGGGAGGCGGCCGCCCTCACCTCGGCCGGACCCGACTTCGAGCCGGAGCGCGACCTGCCCGGAGTGACGACGTTCCTCGCGCGGGGCGAGGCCACCACGCGCTTCGTCAACAACTACGGCGAGGGCGGAGCCCGCACCCAGATCCTTTCCTCCCGCGCCGCCGACGTCGTGCTCTCGCTCGTGCCCGAGGAGTGGCGCAACCCCGACGTGCTCCTCCTCGGAGGGGTGGCGGCGGAGATCCACGGACGCGCCGCGGAGGCTTTCGAGGCCGAGGTGGTGGGGGCCAACGCCCAGGGCTGGGTGCGCGCGTTCGGACCGGGCGGGGAAGTCACGCCCTGCGAATGGGAGAGGCCGGACGAGAGCCTGGCCGGCGTGCACGCGCTGTTCCTCTCCGAGCACGACATTCCGGGGGCGCTCCGGCGCTCGCACGACCTGCTGTCCTACGTGCCCATGATCGCGGTGACGAGCGGGTGGCGGGGCCTCTCGCTGGTCACGCGCGGCGGCGTCGAAGTGGTCCCCGGTTTCCCCCGTACGGAGGTCGACCCCACCGGAGCGGGCGACGTCTTCGCCACCGCGTTCCTCATCCGCTACCAGGAGACGGGCAACCCCTCCGAGGCGGCCGTCTTTGCCTGCTGCGCGGCGTCCTGCGTGGTGGAAGGGCTGGCCACCACGACCCTGGGCGACCGGGCGGAGATCACGAGAAGGATCGAGATGCGCGACCGGCTGATGGACGACGGCGAATGGGAGGAGTAGCCCGCGAGCGGTTCGAGCGCATGCGCGAGTCCGTGCGCGCGCTCTACGACCGCAACCGCCAGCGCGGGCACGCCGCCTGGTGCGGCTACGACTACGACTTCGTCTGCCCTTCGATGGGGACGTATCCGTTCCAGTGGTTCTGGGACTCCTGCTTCCACACCGTGGCCCTGTCCCACGTCGACCCCGAGCGCGCGCGCAGCGAGGTGCGTTCGCTCCTGAAGAACCAGCAGCCCGACGGCTTCGTCGCCCACGTCACCTTCTGGCAGCGCGAAGCCTTCGAGGAGATGCTGAAGACCTATTCGATCGCGTACCGCACGCCCTACCTCAGCGACTGCATGCAGCCCCCGGTGCTGGCGGAGGCGGTGCAGGCGGCCGCGCGCGGCGAGGGTGGCCGCGCCTTCCTGGACGAGGTGCTGCCCAAGGTGCGCCGGTACTACGACTGGCTCGACCGCGTGCGCGATCCCGACCGCGACGGGCTCGTCGCCACCTTGCAGCCGGACGAGTCCGGCCTGGATCACACGCCGAAGTACGACGCCTACCTCGGCATCCAGGGCACGGAGCTCGAGGACTACACCGCGGCCTGGGAGCGCGTGGCCGGACCGTACGCCGCCGTGGGCCGCGATCCCGAGAAGATGTTCGCCCTCGACCGCTTCATCTGCGAGGACGTCCTCGTCAACACCATCTACGGCGAGAACCAGCGCGTGCTCGGCGACCTGCTCGAGTCCGTGGGCGACGCCGCCGGCGCGTCCACGATGCGCTCACGAGCCGCGCACACGACCGAGGGCCTGGTCTCGAAGTGCTACGACGCGGAGGCCGGCCTCTTCTTCGACCTGGCCGGCCGCCGCGAGGAGCGCCTGCGCGTGAACACGGTGTCGTCGCTGTTGCCGCTCGCGTTGCCCGACATTCCGGCCAAGGTGGCGGAGCGCATCGTAGGGCATCTCACGGACGAGCGCGAGTACGCGGCGCCCTTCCCGGTGCCGTCCGTGGCCATGAACGAGCCGAGCTATGCACCGGGCGTCGTGGGAATCAAGCTCGTGTGGCGCGGGCCCAGCTGGATGAACACGAACTGGTACGTCGCCCGCGGCTTGCGCCGCCACGGACGTGAGGACCTCGCGCGGCATATCGAGGACCGCTCGGGGGCGCTGGTCGAGAGAGACGGGTTCCGCGAGTACTACCACCCGACGACAGGCGAGGGGAACGGGGCGCGCGACTTCTCGTGGACCGCGCTGGTGGTCGACCTGTTGAGCTCATCCGCGGCGGAGTAAAGGCCGCGTCGATCGATCGTCGTTACTGTTCCGTTCTCTGCTTCGCCGTCCGTAGCCCCTCTCCGACTCCCTGCTCGATCCCACCCCGGATCTTGCCGAGCAGCACACCCGAAAGCATGCCCGTCGGGGGATCGATCCGCGCGCGGTAGAGGTCGACCAGGAAGAAGCCGCCCGGCGGTGTCGGCGCATCCACGAGCGCGGTGAGGTCGAGGCCGGCCTGGAAGTAGTGGCTCGCGTAGATCTGTTTCGACGCCACGGCGGCGCGCGTGGGATCGTTCGGGTCGCGCCAGATGGTCAGGTGGTAGAGGGCGAC
>Ga0075431_100005743_pt1 | contig 12266 bp, 14 predicted proteins | sample RhiMetdeltSRZDD5_FD_75297 | JGI IMG/M metagenome (GOLD analysis project Ga0075431, IMG submission 75297) | Populus rhizosphere microbial communities from Tennessee, USA - Rhizosphere MetaG P. deltoides SRZDD5 | ecosystem: Host-associated > Plants > Roots > Rhizosphere > Soil | place: USA... | reverse complement strand
CGACCAGGGGCAAACCGAATCCTTCATATAGTGACGGATAGACAAACGCGATGCTACAGCGGTACAGCTTTGCCAATTGCGCGTCACTCGCATATCCATAATGCTCAATGCGGTTGGTGAGCCCCAGGCGAGTAATTGTTTGCGACTCCCGTTCGCTGAAGCGTGCGCCAACGACGCATAAAAGCGCGTCGGTGGGAGAAGGGAAGGCTTTGGCAAAAGCCTGCAATAGGGTATCAAAATTCTTATACTCTGTCCGGCTGCCAACATACAAATAGTACGGCTTCGCCGGCAACCGTTCATTACCGTGCGCTAGCGTCTCGTCAATTTCGGAGGCGAGATGAACGACTGTGATTTTGCGTTCCGGAACGGCATAGACGTTAACCAAATCCTTTTTTGTGTTTTCCGAGATGCAAATGATCGCCTGCGCATCCGCAACCGCGCGTCGTTTGCTTTCGATCTCGCTGGCGGAGTTAACGGTCTGACGAGGGAATAACTCGTGAATCATGTCATACACAGTTAAAACGACCGGACATCTGTAGTCTCGGATTTCACGACGCGTGAGGAGACTGTAGTAGGTCGGATGCGCGACGTCGAAACGTTTCGACGTGCTCATGCGGTTGATGAACCTCCGTCCCAGGCCATTGCTCAATCGGTTCAGTTTCCACGAGATGCGTTCCAAGCGAAAGTGATCGTACGCTAGAACTCTAAGATTTGAATTTGCCGGGAAGTTGAGGTCGGGTTTCTGAGGAACGATAAGGTACGGCCTGCAATCCGATGGCAGCCGGCTGATGATGTTCGCGAAATATCGATTGATCCCACCAGCGGCTTGAATGGAATAGATTTGCCCATCATATAGGATCTTCATACGTGTCAGCGTCGAGGTCCGTTCATCATGCGCATGAACTCCGAAGATGGCTGAGTGCCGGGGGGCACCATGTCGCTATCGAACGCCTGCACAGGGAAACGGCTCTTGTTGTAGTTTTGCTGCACCCAGCCATCACCAAGCGGATTAAATGAGGGGCTCGAATTCCTTCGGAAAAACGCGGTCGTCGACGCGACGCCAAGGAGATCGAACATCGCATCTTCTCTCAGAAAGGAGAAGAGGCGAAAGATAGTTGGAATATGGATGTCGTCGATGATTAGAAGCGCATTCTCATCCAAATGCTGGTAGAAAAAGTAGTACTCGAGTTCGGGGAAAGGATATCCATGGGGTCCGTCAATAAAGACGAGTTGTAAGCGATTTACAAACTTGTGGCTGGGAAGGACCAGTTGAGTAGGACCCGTGACGAAATCTACAGTGTCTCGCTTCAACAAAGGTGAGGAGCGCGTTTTCGCAAGACTACCATCACTTCCGCTATCGTCTATCGCAAAGACTGTATGATGTTGACTCAGATGGGAGAGCAATAAAGTACTCTTGCCGACACCAGTTTCGGCAGAGTGCATGATTCGAAGGGTTGACGCATAGTACGCCATTGCGCGCAACGGCGCGTCCTGGCAGATTCCGGCTGTATGCCAATCGGCCGGAAGCGCATCGATGTCACGAAGGATATCGTCGTAGGGTGTGGGACGAGTGGTGTCAATGCTTGGAGTTCTAAGAGTACCTCGACGCCAACTACGCCAATTCCGACGAAGACGTTCATATCTCCATACCGGCAGCACATTGCGTATTTTCAACGTCAAGCTCCTTGGTCGAATTGTGACTGAACGAAAAACCATAACTCGATCCGGTTGGGCAGTTCAAGCGGGGAGACCCGGAGGGAAGCTGCAGGAATGGTTGAAATGCAGAAGATAAAAGTTCTCGAGTTTTCAAATCAGTGGTCAATGGGAGGAACTGAGAAGACAGCGCAGCTGCTGTTGAAACATCTGAACAAAGACCGCTTCGAAGTCTATGCGGCCGGTTGGCAGGGCGGTCCACGACTTCCTATCGTCGAGAAACTCGCGGCTGATGTTTTGATATCCGAAGACGCGCGTGAAATGAGCGCCTGGATCAAATCCAGAGACATCGACATCGCGCATTTTCTCGCATGGGCACGCCAGACGAGAAGTTAATCCGCTCGTTTACGGATGCCGGTGTGCCGGTTCTCGTCGAACACAATATCTTCGCGTACTTCGACAACACAGCGGACCGTGATCGAATTCACAAGCACATCTTCATCAGCAAGGCTCAGCTGGAGATCTACAAACAGCGTGCAGGTGATTTTTTCGAGCCGTCGAAATGCATTTCCATTTACTACCCTGTCGAAACGGAAACCTTTGACGCCTACGACTTCAATCGCGACTTCTCAAAGCCCGTTTTCGGCCGCTTCAGTCGCGATGATCCGAAAAAGTGGCATCCGATCAACATCCAGGTGCTGCCGTTCATCAAAGAGGCGGTGCCGGACGCAAGATTCCATGTCATCGGTTTGCCTGACGCTTATCGCGACGCGATCGGCCAGCTGAACTGCCTCGACATGGTTTCGGAGTTTCCGTTAACAATGAACGAAACCGAGCTGTGCGGTTTTCTGAACGGCATCACGATATTCACGCACGGTGCGGTTATCGGCGAATCGTTCGGAGCTTCGATTGCCGAAGCCATGGCGTCCGGCCTTCCGGTCGTGACCCACAGCGGCGGTGACGGAGCGCAGGCCGAGCTGGTGACGGACCATTACAACGGGTTTGTCGTCGACCCCCGCCACATCCGATCCTATGCGGCCCGCGTTATCCAGTTACTGAAAGAACCTGGCTTGAAGAAAGAGATGGGCGATCGTGGAAAAGCACGGGTTAAAGAGTGGTTTAGCGTCAACGGCATCGTCCGGCAGATTGAGGATGTCTTCGAGGGCCTTTATTCCCGCAATTCGGGTTAATCCTTTTCCGTAAAGTCTTGTGATCATTCGGCCGATACCCAATCTGGAGGTATCGTGAGACGCATTCTTCTGGTGGACGAAGATCCGGTGAGGCTCAATAAAACTCAAAACGCGCTATTTGAATACCGTGGCCACATTTACATGGCAGGTGCGCAAGGTGGGGAAGCGGCCCTCCGGGAATTGCGAGCCAACCCGTGCGACGTTGTTATCTCGAACATGCGAATGCGCGGTATGGACGGCGCCCTTCTGTTCGAGCGCATCAAGGAAGAGCACCCGGACGCTGTGCGCATCATGCTTTGCAGTCCGAACGATCAGAATGCGGTCTTCGTCGCGTTGCCCGTTTCGCATCAGGTCCTGGCGGACCCCTGCGATGGCCAGACGCTTTTCAACGCCGTCGAGCGGGCCTGCAGGCTTCGCGGCCTTCTGACGGACTCCTTGCTGAAACAAGTCGGCAACATCGAAAAACTGCCATCGATTCCTGCTGTGTACCATCAGCTGATGACGGCTATGGCCAATCCCGACGTATCGACGAAACAGGTTGCCCAGATTGTCGAGCGCGATACCGCGATGGCCGCCAAGCTCCTGCAGTTGGTGAACTCCGCGTGCTTCGGCTTATCGCGATCGATCACCAGTCTGGATCAAGCCGTGGTTTATCTCGGACTCGAGCTGATTAGAAATCTGGCGCTGACGGTTCACGTCTTTTCGGCGCTTGAACACACGGCGATGCGCTCAGGTTTTTCACTGGAGTCCCAGCAAGAGCATTCTTTGATGGTTGCGAGAGTGGCCAAACGGCTCGTCTTGAAGCCATCGGCTGCGCGCGATGTATTCACCGCGGCACTGCTGCACGACATTGGAAAGCTGGTCCTGGCGGTGTGCGTCCCGGCAAAATTCAAGACGGTTGTCCAAACCTGCAGTGTGACGGGACGGCCCGGCTATGAAGTCGAAGCGGAAATCCTCGGCGTGACGCATGCTGAAGTCGGAGCATATCTGTTGAGCTTATGGGGGCTGCCTTATCCGATCGTTGAAGCGGTTGCCTACCATCACAATCCGGCTGCCGCCATCGAGCGAACTTTCGATACTCCATCCGCGGTCAGCGTGGCGGAAGCGCTGGTCAATGAAGCCCAGGGTTTTAAGCCCTCGTGGGATGTCAAAGCCCATCTGTCTTCACTGAAAGTTATTGATAGGCTTCCCCGTTGGACGGCGATCGCCCGCGAAGAGATTCATCTCGTGAATCCGGCACTGGCTTTGGTCGAACGCTGACCGGTTCTACGCAACCCTGTAGTGAATGAGGCTGTGTAGCGGCGAATTCAGAAAAATCGCCGCTATGAGATCAACGCTGTTATTTCCGACGAGTTCTGGATCTGGAAGTAGTGCGCGTAGAAGTGGAAGTCGCAGTCCCTCGAGTTCGCCGTCGGTGCCACGCCCGTTTCGCCTGACGCGACATTGCTGAACGTGACGTGCTGCTTAGCGATTCGCGTTTTAGCGCCTTGCGGGTTGCAGCGGCGCGCCGCGTCGACGTGCTCTTGCGTCCGCGCTGACCTTTCTTGATGTCGCGCTTCGCCTGCTGTCGCGTCCGAGCCGATGTTGTTCCCTTCTTTGGCGGGCTCAGCTTGACGCCGGAACGGCGTGCTTTGGAGAGACCGATCGCGATCGCCTGTTGTGGAGAGCGTGCGCCATGCTTTCCTTCGCGCACGTGGTGGATCTCTTCACGGACGAATTCGCCGGCTTGAGTCGATGGAGCTTTGCCCTGCCTGGCCGCTTTGCGGGCCCGCTGGACTGTTCTTTTTTCGGGCATCGTTATTCACCTCTTGCGATTGCGAAGCAAATAACGTGCCAGGATGTTTTACGCCTCGGCGCCAACCCGTTCAGCAGCAGGCGCGTTGCTTTCAACGAACGCGGAACGGAGCATCGAAATCGATGTGTACAGCACCACCGCGCATACGAACCACTTGATCGTGTTCATATTCATCGAAACGACCCAGTACGCAGCGATAAGCACGCCAGGAATTCCGCCAAGCGTCAGGCCGAGTGCCGGCCGATTGCTGTAGCTCCTTTCTCTGATGAACGCCATGGCAGCCACGGGCATCAGGAACGCGCAGGAGCCCATCATGATGGGGAATGCAGCTTTGGGATCCATGCCGAGCAGATAAATAGTGACCATGCACGGCGCATACAAGCCGACACCCAAGGTCATTAAAGCGCCGAGCACAAAATTGACTGCGATGGCGATTACGAGGGCGACGCCGGTTACTCCGATTGCGTTACCACCTACCGGCAGGAGCGTAACTCCCGTCATCTGAAACAGCGGTCCGCCATCGCTGATAAACATGATTGTCGCCGCGACCAGTAATGCGGAACCCATGCCGAGCTGAATATTTCGTTTCGGCCACTTCGCCACGACTCCAGCTCCCAGGTACGCGCCGCAAATCGCCGCACCGATCATCGAGAAAAGCGTCGTGATGTCAACCTGCACCAGCTTCGTGTAGATGAACGTCTGGACCATGGTTGCAAGGTTGTGTCCGACGGTCATCGTGCCGGGAATGATCCTGTCGTTCACGATCTTTCGGATCTTGTACCAGGCGGTCGTCGGCGCATACGACCCGATGCCGAGCGTGTCGAAAAAGTTGGTGACGAACCCGCCAAACAAATGTTCTGCATTCGGGAATCGGGTGTCGGTGGCCGGGGTCCGTGATCCACCAGCTTTCGCCGCCCTGTACATGGCCCTTCCCCAAATAGCGGTAAAGCCTGTGTTGATAGTAGCTAGAGCGGCCAACAGCATTTTTATTGGATCCATCGCAAAGGTTCCTTTCAGTCCGGGATAACGGCGGCAATACTATCACAGGGCTATACGCAACAAATAAAGGGAAGAAATACCCGGCGTGCCGCGTCCAATGGACTGAAGGCGGGACTCGAGACCGGATGAGGACTGCGATATTGATGGTGGATAACGATCGGACGGACAAGGTTCTGGAATCGTGTCGAATGGGGGACCGGGAGGCCTTCACGGCGTTATTCGAGACCTACAGGGAACGCGTTCATTCGATCGCACGAGTCTTCTTCAAAGGCGACGATTCCGCCGCAAGCGACATCACGCAGCAGGTCTTTTTGAAGCTCATGGATCGCGTCCTACAGTTCGAGAATCGCGCCGATTTCGCGACCTGGCTCTATCGAATCGTAACGAACGCTTGTCTCGATCGATACCGATCCACGAAGCGCTGGATTCTGTTCGGTTCATCATCCGAAGCCGAGTCGATCATACCTGTCTCGAGGGTGCCGTCTGTGGAAGAGGAATACGCGCGCAGCGAGATGTCGCGCGCTGTTCAATCCGCGATTGCGGAATTGAAACCCAAGTTTCGGATGGCAATTCTGCTCAAGTATTTTGATGATTTGTCCTACGAGGAGATGGCTGACGCTCTGCAAGTGTCCAAAGGTACTGTTGCATCACGGCTTAACCGAGGGCATCGAATGCTGGCGCAAAAGCTGGCGCATCTGAAAACGCACGCGGGGCCGGAGGTTTGAAATGTTCGGGCATGTGACCAAGTATCTGACCGCTTACCATCACGGCGAGCTTTCTGAAGGCCAGCGCCGTCGTGTGGAAGTTCACACGGCAAAGTGTTCTCGCTGCCGTGCGGAGTTGGAAGAGGTCGGGTTTGCCGTGAAAATGGCCGGAACGGTGTTTCCTCCTTCGGTTCGGACGCGTGGGCCTGTGCGGCGAGAGTCGCGCGTTTTGACCTACCGTTTTGTTGCGGTGGCTGCGATGGTGCTCCTCACAATATCTCTTTATGCCTGGAGGCAGAGCCGGCTGCCTTTCTGGGAAGTCAATTTTGCCAACAAGGTTTCGCGGTTGCGAGTCGGCCAATGGTTCGAGACCGGCGCAGCGTCTGACGCTATTGTCAGGATCGCGAACGTTGGGGAGATCCGAGTTGAACCGAACAGCCGGATGAGGATTCTGGAATCGCGGCCGCAGGAACAGCGGATGGAGCTGCAGAAGGGCACCATCAAAGCGCAGGTCTGGGCTCCTCCACGTTTGTTCTTTGTCGAAACGCCGTCCGCTACGGCAATCGATCTGGGCTGCGCCTACACTTTGAACGTTGATGACGCCGGTAACGGCTTGCTGAGAGTGACGCTCGGCGCTGTGCAACTGGAGTCGGCGGGCCGATCATCCGTTGTTTTACTGGGATGGTCGGCCAAAACGCGGCGAGATGCGGGACCCGGAACTCCATTCCTCGTCGATTCGCCCGCGGCGATACAAGAGGCATTGGACGTCATCGATTTCGGTCAGGATCCGGCCGCTAAAGCTGCCGCGGTTGATTTGATCGTGCGCGAATCGCGTGACAGCGACATGGTCACCTTGTGGCATCTGTTATCGCGCGTCGACGATGGTCTGCGGCGGAAGATCTACGATCGAATGATCGCGCTCGATTCCGGTCCCGATGACGTCACCGTTGAGGGGATCATGAACCTCGATCCCGACATGATGAACCGCTGGAAGTCCAGGCTTGGCCTCGTTTGGTGAACCGTAATCCGTGTAATCCGCGAAATCCGTGGCCACGGATTACGCGGATTACGCGCCGGTGTTTCGGGTTTGCAACACGCGTGGGACGAATTCTTCTTTGACGAATGTTTCATACGACGTTGGTGTCGTATTTGAAGCTGACCTTTGCTCGAGCGCATGAATATGGCCGGAGTTGATCGCGTCCGCCAACTCCAGAATTACGTCGGCCCCGTTCGCCGACATTCCCATCTGAATCAGGAACGGTCGAACCTGGTCATTCGGCAAATGGGCGTAAGACAAATCTGGCTTACCGATCGCAGTCCCAATGATTCGTGTCGCTTCATCCATGCTGAGGTCGCGCTGTCCGAGAAGTTCGCGTGTTTGCTGACCGGTGAATGCCAGGCCAAGTAACGCATCGGCCGCTGCGGCGCCGATATCTCGCGTCGCGATCATTGGAATCTGGCGGTCGCCACGCAGGGGACCCGCCGCTTTGCCGATTGCGTTAATCGTGCCTATCTGGGCAAACGTGTTTTCCATGAAGTAGCCAGCTCTGAGATGGAGCACGTTCAACCCGTCTATTCCGTTGAGCTTCTTTTCCATCATATGGAGCCCGACAACGGGTCCCGTCTTCTCGCTCTTTTCTGCTCCGAAGCTGCTTAATACAACGGCGTGCTTAACTCGTGCGTTAGCGATGGCGGTGGCAAGCGAATCCGAAACGCTATTCTGGTACACGAGAAAGTCAGCCGCCGTTACGTCCGGCGGGATCATTGCGTACACGGCCTTTGCACCCGTGAAAGCGGCCGTGAGCGCTTTTGTATCCGTGACATTGCAAACAAACGGCTCCGCTCCTTGATTCGCCAACGCCTGAAGCCGCTCGGCGTTTCTGCCGATAACGCGTACTTTCTGTCCTTCCTTCAACAATCGTTCCGCGACAACCTTCCCCGTATTCCCAGTCGCTCCTGTAATTACGAACATGGTGAAGCTCCTTCGTTGAAAAGATCGATACCAGATGATTACATTCTTCTGTATGTCGACACGCGCGTTTTTTGAAATGAACGCTGGCGATGAAGAGTTTTTGAAACGGCATTTCGATACCGCCGGCACGATCATCAGACCCGGATCTTTCGACGTGAAAGAAATGCCTTCGCCTGAAAAATGCGAAGTGCTGTCGGTTTTCATCCACTCCAGGCTGAATCGCGAAGCGTTGGTGCCACTCCCGGCGCTGCGATTTATCGCGACAAGATCGACAGGATACGATCACATCGACATGGACTATTGCCGGTCAAAAGGCATTGTCGTGTCGAATGTTCCCGTATACGGCGACAACACGGTCGCCGAGCACACGTTCGCACTCATCCTCGCCCTGTCGCGAAAAGTCGTGCAGGCGCACAATCGGGCGCACACTGGCGATTTCTCGCTGACAGGACTTCAGGGTTTTGATCTGAGATGCCGGACGTTAGGTGTGGTGGGCACCGGCCACATCGGAACGCACGTAATTCGCATCGCGCGCGGTTTCATGATGCGTGTCCTTGCGTACGACACAAAGCCGGACAAGCGGCTCGCCGATGCCCTCGACTTCGAATACGTGGACGCGCTTGATAATCTTCTCGCAAAGTCTGACATCGTGTCGTTGCATTCGCCGCTGCTGCCGCAAACGCGGCACATGATCAATGCGCAAAACATCGCACGTATGAAAAGAGGCGCGCTGTTGATTAACACGGCGCGCGGCGGCTTGATCGATACGGACGCGCTGCTCAGTGCGCTAACGTCCGGTCAGATCGGCGGTGCGGGTCTCGACGTATTTGAAGGCGAGACCCTGATCAAGGAAGAGAAGCAGTTGTTGTCGAACGAATACAATCTCGAAGAGCTGCGGACACTCACGAAAAACCTGGTGTTGTTCCGTCACGAAAACGTCATCATCACGCCCCACGTCGCCTTCAACAGCGTCGAAGCGTTCGAGCGGATTCTGTTGACGACGATTCAGAACATTCAAGCTTTCGAGGCGGGCAAACCGACCAACGTCGTCTAACGCAGTGCGTCCAATGCAGCCTGCGACACCTGTTCGTCCTGTGAAGACAGTACGCCGCTGACTCCGACGCCGCCGAGTACCTGACCCTCGAGCATGATCGGCAGACCGCCCTGCAGCGGTGTTATTCCTTCGACTGCCAGGAATACAGAACGACCGCCTGAAATGATTTCCTCGAGCGCCTTCGTCGGCCGTTTGAAAGTGACGGCCGTCCGCGCCTTGCCGATTGCCACGTCAATGCTGCCAGACTGCGTTTCATCGAGTTTCTGGAACAACAGTAAGTTGCCGCCTGCGTCGACGATCGCGATTGCAACGTTCCAGTTGTTCTTTCGCGCTTCCGCTTCCGCGGCTGCCATCATCTTTTTCGCGCCTTCAAGCGTGAGGTACTTTGTCGATCGAAACAATTCCATGCTAGCTCTCCTTTGGCTCTTTCACTCGGACCCGATGGAACCAATGCGCAGCAGACAGCGTCAAGATCGTCACCACGGCGGCGATCGCGTGCTCGGCCAATGCACTGATTTCGAGACTCTCCAGGCGAGTCTTCAAAATCGAGTCTTCGAGCACCATCGACGCTCCCGTCCACGCAATTACTGCCGAACCGAGATACGCGAGCCACCAGAATTTGTTAATGAGATCGGCCACGAGGTTTCCGACAAACATGAGGATGGCCATGCTGAGTATCAGACCGAACAGTAACAGGCCGAGGTGTCCTTCGCTTGCTCCAGCCACTGCCAGCACGTTGTCCAGACTCATAATGAAGTCGGCTACGAGAATGGTAATGATTGCGTCTTTCATGCTCGCCGCGACTTTGAGTCCTCCGTGACTTTCTTCTTCCTCGGCAAGCAGTTTGAATCCGATCCAGATCAGCAGCAGCCCGCCGACGAGGCGCAGGCCTGAGATTTGCATCAACAGGGCGGCGATTGCCGTCAGCGTGATGCGCAGTCCGATTGCGGCGGCGCCGCCGAACAGGATAGCGGACCTGCGCTGTTTTGGCTCGAGGCGATGAGCCGCCATCCCAATGACGACGGCATTGTCACCACTCAATACGAGGTCAATAATGACAATTCGGACGATTGCAGACAAAAAATGCATGGCGCCGCAGTCTAGCAGAAAAATTCTGGGGAAATGGTCGATGTTCAATAGTCAATTGTCATTTGTCATTTAAGGTGCGCGCTTCGCGCGGATTATCTCTTTTTAAAGCTGATGCCCGCGCGAAGCGCGCACCTTAAATGACAAATGACAATTGAACGTTGAACATTGATCGTTTCCCCCGTTCCCGTTCTCTGCCCCTTGACCGCAATCGCGTAAAGGTGGTACAGCGAAATCATGAGCCTTGGGTTGACCCATATCCGTCATATCGGGTTGTTCTCTCCGGATCTTGAAGAGCAAGCTCGCTTCTATACTGATATCTGGGGACTGCAGGGAGTTGCCGGCGACTCTGACGCAGTGTACCTTCGCGGATCCTCTCCCGAACATTATCTGCTCAGCCTGCATCGTGGTCCGCGCCGCGGCATCCATCACATCGCGTTCGGTATGGACAGTCGCGCGGATGTCGATCGAGCGGCCGCAGCCTTGACTGAGAAAGCCGTTGAAGTATTTGATCTTCCGAAGCGGCTCGACGAGCCGGGCCGCGGATATGGCCTGCAATTCGTCGATCCGGACGGGCGTCGAATCGAGCTTTCTGCTGAGGTCGAGGGTCACCGCGACGGCTGGACGTCAAGCCGGGTTGAGCCGAGCTCGATCTGTCATGTCGTTCTCAACACGCCGAACATCGACAAGATTTGCGAGTTTTATTCGACGGTGCTCGACTTCCGCATCTCCGACTGGAGCGAGCACCAGATGGTTTTTCTGCGCTGCAACACCAAGCACCACGCCGTATCGTTTAATCAGGCGCCGCACGCGTCGCTTAATCACGTGGCATACCTCGTGTCCGGCGTAGACGAGTTGATGAGAGGCGTTTCGAATTTACGACGGAAGGGAATCGAACCGGCGTGGGGACCGGGACGTCACGGCCCGGGAAATAACATCTTTTGCTATTTTAAAGATCCGGTCGGCTACGTCACCGAATACACGTGCGATATCGACTACATCACCGACGAAGCGGCGCATCAGCCGAAAGTGTGGTCGCGCAGTCCGGAAGCCATCGATCGCTGGGGCATGGCAGGTCCTCCCAGCGCAGCCGCACGTGAAGCTATGGCCGGCGAGCCCGATCCCGGTTGGGGAAAGAATCGGAGGAACGATTGAATACACCAGGCATCGACCAAATCGATAAATACGTTGCGCGCTTTCAAGAGCGGAAGGCGGATTGGAACGTTTTGAAGTTTCAGGCGGATGTGGACCCGAAGTACCGCCGCGCTCAAATGAGATATGTAGGTGGTGGCGGGACGGGCGCTCACGACGACCCAAACATCATTCCCGCCGGACACTTCACGTTGAGCACGATGATTCTGCCGGCGGGCAACGAAGGCCCGTCGCACTTACACACGGACGTCGAAGAGATATTTTTCGTTTTGGAAGGCAGTCTCACCTGCATCTGGTCGGATGGGAAAACGGAAGTCGAGCGGACCCTCGGGCCCCGCGATCTGATCTGGATTCCGGCCGGGATCTGGCGTGGCGTTCGTAACGATGGCTCGACCGACGCCGTTTTTCTGACGTTGCTTGGAGCTCAGAAACCGCAACTACCCGACTATCCGGAAGGCAGTCCGCTATCGGAGGCTCGCGCGCGAAAATAGTGCATGGTTGACAGGCATCGGGACAGAGTGATCATCATCACTGGAGCGGGGCGCGGGCTTGGCCGCGCTTACGCAGAGCGGCTCGCATCGGAGGGCGCGCGAGTGGTTGTGGCCGAGCTCGATGAGAAGCTCGGCGCGGAAACCGCACGCCGTCTCGAAATGACCGGCGC
>Ga0075431_100005742_pt1 | contig 12267 bp, 7 predicted proteins | sample RhiMetdeltSRZDD5_FD_75297 | JGI IMG/M metagenome (GOLD analysis project Ga0075431, IMG submission 75297) | Populus rhizosphere microbial communities from Tennessee, USA - Rhizosphere MetaG P. deltoides SRZDD5 | ecosystem: Host-associated > Plants > Roots > Rhizosphere > Soil | place: USA... | reverse complement strand
TCAAACCGTGGCATGCGGCTATCCATCAGCGCGTCCTTTCGAGCTCGCGCTGGTCGTCTGTGCTCAGGCTCGACGCCGGCGCATTCTGGCTGAGTTGGAGCGCGCGGATGTATGCCACGATGGCCCACCGCTCGCGCGGTGTGATCTGCGTGGAGTAGTCGTTCATCCCACCGAAACCGTTTGTTATCACATCGAAGTAATGTCCCGGCGGTTCGTTCCGCAGATGATCCGTGTGGAACGATGGAGGTCCTCGCCGAAAGCCGCGGCGAACGACCATGCCGTTACCGGTTCCGACATAGTCGTGACAAGGAGAGCAGAAAATGTTGTAGCGCTCACGACCCTGCTCCAACACCGGACGCGTAATTTGGAACGGAAATGTCGTCGCCAGCTGACCGTTCACGCGACCCTGATAGAGGAGCGTGTCTTCGTTCAAATGACCTCTCGCGACAGTACCCACGGGAATGGGTCGGGCGGATGTTCCGTCGGGAAAGAAATTGCTCTCCTCATACGGTTCGTATCTCGGCTGATCGGCCATTTGCTGGCGGCACGCCGGCAAGAGGAGCAATAGCACTACGAACCACGCGTGTTTCGGATTTGCAACAGGTCTATTCATTGGAGACCTCGCTCAGGTTCGTCGCTTTCAGGCCGGACAAAAACCGCTCGGTTGCTTCTCGGTCGAAATGGCCATCGGCGGCCTCGATGCAGAGGAAAAAACGATTTCGTGAGGCCAGTGCGAAACGCGGCTGGTTAAACAACGGATGATGCGGCATCGGCAGACCGTTAAGCGCGAGCATGCCAAGCACTGCGACAAGCGCGGCCGCCAGAATCGTGCACTCGAAAGCAATCGGAATGAATGCCGGCCAGCTGTTCAACGGCCTGCCACCGACGTTCCACGGGTAATCGATGACGGCCGCGTAATACTGCATGAAATAACCGCCGGCACAGCCAACGATTCCGCCGATCAGAACGAGCAGCGGTAGTCGCGAATGATGAAAACCCAGCTCTTCGGCAAGGTGCTCCACAGGAAATGGCGTGTACGCATCCATACGCCGATAGCCGGCGGCCCGCGCCTGACGCACGGCGTTGAGCAGCGCGTCGGGTGTATCGAATTCCGCGAGCAAGCCGTAGATCGACGTCTTCATTTGGCCTCGGTTCCCGGCACAAGAGTGCGCATCTCGAAAATCGAAATCATCGGCAGGAAGCGGATGAACAGGAACAGCAGCGCAAGAAACAGACCGATCGTGCCTGCGAACGTGGCCCAATCCCAAACGGTCGGGTAATACATGCCCCAGGAGGACGGCAGGAAATCACGATGCAGGCTGGTCACGACGATGACGAACCGCTCAAGCCACATGCCGATGTTCACAGACATCGCGACGAGAAACAGTCCAAGGACGCTGTTCCGGACGCGCCGGAACCACAACGTCTGAGGGATGATCACGTTCATCAGAATCAGCGCCCAATACGCAACCCGGTACGGACCGGTCCAGCGGTTCGAAACGACAAACTGTTCGTAGCTGGACGCGCTGTACCACGCCATGAAGATTTCCATCAGGTATCCATAGGCGACGATCAGGCCCGTGGCCAGCATCACCTTGGCCATGTTCTGAAGATGCCGCATGGTGATGAAATCCTGCAGACCGTACGCGGCACGTATCGGTATCGTCAGAACCATCACCATGGCGAATCCCGAATAAATAGCGCCGGCCACGAAGTACGGCGGAAAGATCGTCGTGTGCCAGCCCGGCAGAATACTGATCGCGAAGTCGAAACTCACGACGGTGTGCACCGAAACAACGAGCGGCGTTGCGAGGCCGGCGAGGAGAAGATACGCCACTTCGTATCTGTGCCAGTGGATTGCCGAGCCGCGCCATCCCATGGCCAGGATTCCGTAAAGGATACGGCCAAAGCGGGTGGATGACCGGTCCCTAAGAGTCGCAAGGTCGGGGATCAAGCCGACGTACCAGAACAGCAGAGACACTGTCGCGTAAGTCGTGACGGCGAAGACGTCCCACACCAGGGGGCTGCGAAATTGCGGCCACATATCCATCGTGTTCGGATACGGAATGAGCCAGTACGCAAACCATGGCCGGCCAAGATGGAGGAGTGGATAGAGGCCCGCGCACGACACGGCGAACAATGTCATCGCTTCGGCAAACCGGTTGATGGACGTGCGCCACTCCTGACGCAGCAACAGCAGAATTGCCGATATCAATGTCCCAGCGTGGCCGATACCGATCCACCAGACGAAGTTGATGATGGCGAAGCCCCATCCAACGGGGATATTGATTCCCCAGATCCCGACGCCCTTCACAAGCAGATAGGTCACGGCAAACAGGAGCATCATCGTCAGGATGAAGCTGATGCCGAACCCAATCAGCCACCCTTTCGGCGTTTTTTTCGTCAGGACGATCGAGCTGATCTTGTCCGTGACCGAAGCATAGGTGTAGCCCGGGCCGATGATCGGCGTCTGGCGCGGCTCGATGGGAAGCTCGTTCACTGTTTAAGCTCCGGATTCGGATTGGTGATCTTCGCCAGGTACGTCGTACGCGGCCGCGTGTTCAGTTCGGCCAGCAGACCGTAATTCCGAGACTCTGCCTTCAGGCGGGAAACGCGACTTTCCGGATCGGCAGTGTTTCCGAACACGATCGCATCCGCCGGACAGGTCGCCTGGCATGCGGTCAGAATCTCGCCGTCGCGAATCTGTCGATCCTCATCCTTCGCAGTTATCCGCGCCTGATTGATTCGTTGCACGCAGTAGGTGCACTTTTCCATAACCCCGCGGCTGCGGACCGTCACGTTGGGGTTTCGCAGGAGACTGAGCACCGGCGACGTATCCCGATATGCGTAATCGAGGAAATTGAATCGCCTGACTTTGTACGGACAGTTGTTGGAACAATAACGAGTGCCGACGCACCGGTTGTACGTCATCTCATTCAGGCCTTCTGCGCTGTGAGTCGTCGCGCCGACCGGGCATACCGGCTCGCACGGGGCTTTCTCGCAATGCATGCACAAAACCGGCTGGAAGAAGATTTCCGGCTGATCAATGTCGCCGTGAAAGTAACGATCGATACGCAGCCAGTGCATCGCCCGACCGTTGGCCACCTGGTCTTTTCCAACCACCGGAATGTTGTTTTCCGCCTGACACGCGACCGTGCAGGCGTTGCAACCGATGCATGTACTGAGATCGATCGCCATGCCCCATGCGTAGTCGGTCGAAGAAACAAATTCTGGATACAGCGAATCCGATCTTTCCGGTTCCGGTCTGGCCTCCGGTGCGAAGCGCGGATTCTCTTTGAATTGATCAATGGTTGCGAATCTGACCGTGGCGCGGTCTTCCATGCTGGATTGGTGCTGCGTCGACGCCAGCGGATAACGGGAGCCGGTTTTGCGAATTTCCACGTTCGGCAACAGCCACGGTGAAGCCGACGTGCGGATACGGTTTGCGTCGTAACCGCGATTCGATCCAATCCGGCCGGCTCGCGTCCGGCCGTAACCGAGAAAGAGGGTGATCGATTCGTTGGCCTGTCCAGGTGCGATCCAGACCGGCGCCTGAACGCTTCGTCCTTCCGAGCGGATCTCAATGACGTCTTCGGTCGCCAACCCAAGACGTTGCGCCGTCGCGGGACTGATCAGCGCGGCGTTGTCCCAGGTCAGCTTCGTGACCGGTTTTGGCAATTCCTGCAGCCACGCGTTATTCGCAAAACGGCCGTCGAGAACACAGGGATCCGGACGAATCACGACCTCGAGTCCTGTCGGCATTTGCTCTGTTTGAGCTGCTGGAGGAAGCCCGCGCGAAGGACTCTGCGCCGCCGCCGGGCGTGGCTTGGATTCGGCGACAACGCCATCGTGGACGGACTTCCGCCACCACGCCTCAAACTGATCGCCCTGCGGGTTGCTCTGCTGCCAGTAGTCGCGAACGATCTCGTAAGGCGATTTCGTCGAATCTCCAAGCACGGCAGACAGGATTTCATACGCCGACTTGCTGCCGTAAAGCGGCTCGATCAGCGGCTGCTGGATAGTTGCCGTCCCGTCGAAAGAGCGAATGTCTCCCCACGACTCGAGGAAATGTGTTTCAGGAATGTGCCACTGGCAGAGCTCCGATGTCTCGTCGTCATACAGTCCGAGATGGGTTCGTAATCGAACCCTTGAAAGGCTTTGCCCGAACTCGAGATCCGACGGAGCCGTGTAAACGGGATTGCCGCCGATGACGAAAAGCATGTCGACCCGGCCGTTTCGCATGTCGTCGACGAGCGCCGCAAGTGATTGCATATGATCAACGGCGTCCTCTTCCACCGGCGAGGTGTACTCGACCGTTTGGCCGACATTGCCGAGGGACATGTTTAAGTCGCGCGCGATCGCATGCAGTTCCTGGGTTTGATATTCGCCAGGGACAATGACCGATCGTCCTCGGTGCGCGTTCAAATCTTTGATGACGGCGTTGAGCCACTGCTGATTTGTGTCCTGACCTGGGCCTGAAGCCGAACCTCCACCCATCGAAACCGACAGTTGACGGGCAGTCTGGACGACATCCCTGGAGCGTGCCGCCACTCGCTGGTCGGCCATCGCACCGGTAATGGACGGCGTGCTCTCGATGACATACAACCGGTTCATACCGCCATCAGTTGCCGGACGACGTCTGCTGGTGAAATCTCGCGCATTGCGAAGATGATCGGGATGTTGCAGCAAGAAGTCCGAATCGAGCGAAACAATGACGTCCGCCTTATCGAAGTGATAAACCGCATGATCGCCTGACGTGCGGGAAAGCGGGTCGTATCGGTGCCACTTCGCTGAAGGGAATTGCGCCAGAATCCGTCGCATTTGATCGCCAAGCGTAGGCGACGTGACGGTTTCGGTGAGGAACCGCACGCCTTCACCTCTCCGCGTCCGAGCTCCATCGAGTTCGGTGCTCATTGAGGTGATGAATGCGTCCCACGTGGCGATGCGTCCGCCATTGGTTATGACCTGCGATCGGTCGGGATCGTACAGCGTCAAAATCGATGCCTGCGTGAACGCATCAGCGGAACCGCGACTTGCGGGATGTTCAGGATTGCCCTCGATTTTCGTGGGACGTCCTAAATGACTTTCCACGAGCACGCCTGCCCCATAGCCGGCAGAAGAAAACGCGGATGCGAAAAAGAGCGGTCTTCCGGGCACCGCCTCTTCCGGTTGCCTGACGTAGGGCACAATCTTTTCGGGAACAGTCGATGAGCAGGCAGTCAGCCCTGTCAACGCAAGCGATGCTGCGACAAGAGCGAGAAACTCGCGCCGATCCAGATTTGAAGGTGCCGCGGCGACATCCGGGAATTCGCCGTGCAAAAACTTCATGAACTCAGGCGTTTCCGCAAGCTCGTCCAGACTTTGCCAGAAGCGAGGACCGGATTTATTCGCAAGCCTTTCCCGAACATCCTCCATTCGAAGGCGGTCGGCAGGCTCGTGCGATCCAAGAGTCGAATTGCTCAATCCGAAACCTACTTTCACCTGTGACAGACGGAACAGTTTGTGAGTTTGCCGGGAGGATCAACCTTGCCGGCGCGTGTGAACCTTGCAGGGTCGCGATGGCATTCCAAACACCATTCCATATGGAGTGTCTGTTGGCGCGCCATCAATGGCATGGCGGCGACCTGACCGTGGCACGTTTCGCACGTCACACCTCGATGAACGTGAATGCTGTGATCGAAGTAAACAAAATCGGGCAGAGCGTTGACGCGTGTCCAACGGATCGGACGGTTTTCTCGAAAGCTCGCGCGCACTGGTTCGAGCACCGGACTATCGGCCCAAACCTGAGAATGGCAGTTCATGCAGGTCTTTGTCGGCGGAATTCCGGCAAACGAACTTTTCTCGACCGAGGTGTGGCAGTATCGGCAGTCGATCCCGATTCCCGCAACGTGGTGTTTATGACTGAACGGGACGGGCTGATCGCGAGCGACCCCAACTTCAGTTAAATATGGAGAGCGTATGATGCCGCCGGCAGCCCACGCGAGCGCACCGATAATGAACACAGCTCCGAGGATGCTGACCCTCGCGATGGTGTTCGTGCTCCGATGAAAGATCTGGGCCATCGCGCAACGACATCTGGCACGTTTCAAACCGAAAACCGGGGAAACGATCAATGTGACAACGATCAATGATCATTAGTCATTTAAGGTGCGCGCTTCGCGCGGTTTTATTTCTTTATAAAGAAATGATCCGCGCGAAGCGCGCACCTTAAATGACTAATGACAGTTGATCGTTGACCATTGATCGTTTCCCCGGGTTTCCCAAAACTAGGGGTGGTTGACGGCATCCACACGGTGGTCGCAGAGTACCTCGGCAAGGTGGTGGGCATGAAGCCCGGAAAGTTGCCGAATCTGCTCTCTGCAACTAAAGCCATCGGCCAGAACCAGCGTCGTATCCGGCAGCTCTCTGAGGCGCGGCAGAAGGACGCGCTCGGCAGCGCGAACAGAAATGTCGTAATGTTCCTTTTCAAAACCGAACGCCCCGGCCATTCCGCAGCAGCCGGAATCGAGGTTTTCGAAAACGAGACCGAGTTTGCTCAGCACTTGCTCTTCGGCATCCATCGTGAAAATCGACTTGTGATGACAGTGGCCCTGCACCACGGCTCGACCGCTGAGCCGCGGAAAATCAAAGCGCCCGGGATCGCGCATCAGGAATTCGCTCAACAGGAATGTTTGCCGGCTGAGCCGCAACGCGTCAGGATCATTTGGGAACACATTCACAAGTTCATCGCGGAACACCGCCGCGCAACTCGGTTCGAGCACGACGATAGGGGTGCCATTCTCAATCTCCCGACGCAGCGTCGAGATGACGTGCAAGAGAAGCTCTTTTGCTTCGGTTAAGAATCCGTAGTCGTAGAGCGGCCGACCGCAGCAAAGGACTTTCGGCGGAAGTCCCACTCGAAATCCTGCATTTCCCAGAACCATTAACGCCGCTTCGCACACTTCCGGATGGAAATGATTATTGAACGTGTCGGGCCACAGTATCACGTCGGGTTGTTCCCGCTTGCTGAGTTGCCGCCGGTTGCGCGTAAACGTCCGTGATGCAAACGGCGGAAACTGTCGCTCCTCAGCGATGCCGGCCGTCTTCTTCGCGATCTTCGCGAGAAATTCCGTCTGAGTGACGAAGTTGGCAAGCCATGGAGCAGTTGCCGCGATTCGCGCCCAGCGATGAATCCAGCCCATGGTGTACGCAGACATCGGGCGGGCGTGATGCTGGTAGTAGTGAGACAGAAACTCGGCCTTGTACGTCGCCATATCGACGTTGACCGGACACTCGGATCTGCATGCTTTACACGCGAAGCAAAGATCCAATGCTTCGTGTACATGTTCGTCCTGCCACGATGGTTTCAGCGGGTCTCCTCGAAGCATTTCAAACAGCAGATGCGCGCGTCCTCGAGTGGAGTGCATTTCTTCATGCGTCACCATGTAGCTCGGGCACATGGTTCCATTATCCGTCTTGCGACACTCGCCAACGCCGACACAGCGCGCCATTGCGTACGCGAAACTGTTCTTGTCCTCGGGGTATGAAAAATGGGTTGGAGGATCCCAGGGTTCGTAGTCTGCGCCGAAGCGAAGATTCTCATCGATTCGGTACGGATCCACGACTTTCCCGGGATTCATTTTCCATTCGCTGTCCCAGATCGTTTTGAATTCACGAAACGCCCTGACCAGGTCGTGGCCGAACATTTTAGGTAACAGTTCCGCGCGCGATTGCCCGTCGCCATGTTCACCGGAGAACGAGCCACCGAAACTGACGACGAGGTCTGCGGCTTCCTCAATGAAGCGGCGGTATTTGTGAATGCCTTCCCGGGTCTGCAGATCGAAATTGATTCGCGTATGAAGACACCCCTGGCCAAGATGTCCATACAGAGCGCCGTGGTATTCGTAGCGGTCGAGAAGAGATCGAAACTGACGCAGATAGTCGCCAATTCGGTCCGGCGAAACGGCCGAGTCTTCCCATCCTTCCCATGTGTCGGGCTCACCGGGAATCCGGGCAGTCGCGCCGAGACCCAATTCACGAACTCGCCAAACGATGCGTTCCTCCTTCGCATCCTGAAAGAGCTTCGTGGATGGTGAATGGTCGGATGAGCGAAGGGCCGCCATCAAGCCGCGGGCGCGATCCTCCGATTCTTCGCGCGATGCGCCGCCAAACTCCACCAAGAGCCAGCCATTCCCGTCCGGAAGAAGTTTCAATCCACGCGGATGAAGATTCTTCTTTTTCATATCGTCAACGAGTACATCGTCGACACCTTCAAGAGCGATCGGCTTGTGCGTGAGAATCTCCGGAATCTGGTCCGCGGCTCTAAAAATGTCCGGATAACCCAGCGCAACAAGCGTCCTGAATTGCGGACTTGGTACGAGTTTTAACGTCGCCTCCAAAGTGACGACACATGTGCATTCGGTTCCGACGAGCGCTCGCGCGACGTGGAAGCCGTTCTCGGGAAGCAGTTGATCGATCGAATAGCCGGAGACGCGACGAGGGATTTTTGGAAATCGCGACCGGATGAGACTCGCGTAACGGTTGCGTAGCGTTTTGAGGCCTGCGTAAATCTCACCACGGTGTCCACCTTCGCGGATGATGGCCTCGAGACTCGTTTCGGAGGTGGCTCCGACAGACATTTGGAAGCCGTCATACGTGAGAATCCGCAACTCGTCGACGTTCTCGAGAGTGCGGCCACCCATCAATGAGTGAACTCCACACGAGTTGTTGCCGATCATGCCGCCGAGAGTGCAGTGATTGTGCGTGGCTGGATCGGGAGCGAAGGTGAGGTTGTAACGCTCCGCGGCGTTTCGCAGATCGTCGAGGACAACTCCAGGTTCGACTCGAGCGGTTTGCTTGTCGGGATCGACGTCGAGGATGCGATTCATGTACTTCGACATGTCGAGCACGACCGCGACATTGCAACACTGGCCGGCGAGGCTCGTTCCTCCGCCACGCGCGAGAATCGGGGCGCCGAAGTGTCTCGCGAGTTCGACGGTCTTAACGACGTCGTCCACACCGCGCGGCAAGACGACACCAATAGGAACCTGACGATAGTTCGAAGCATCCGTCGCGTACAGCGCTCGAGCTCCGGTATCGAACCGGACCTCACCTGCTATCGATTTCTTGAGCTCCGCCTCCAAGGCAGCAGCGTCCGCGGAGTGGAACGCGCGAAAATGGGCCGGCGTTTGAAGATTGCGACCGTTTCTCACGATTTTCTCCTTCCCCTCCTGGACAGGAGGGGTGGCTGCGCCATAAAGAAAAAGGTCCCGTTCCTCAATGGCGCAGACGGGGTGGTAGACCAATCCCCGAAATCGATAAGGAGCGCTGCGCGAGCATTCATTTATCTGCCACCCCGCCGCTCGCGATCAAAAACAATCGCTCGCGTCTTCCCCTCCTGTCCAGGAGGGGAAATTTTCTGGCCGATGCATTCCTCACAAACAGTCCAACCGGCTCCTATGCTGCGTAACGGGCGGCGTCGCTGCGCTTGAACTCCAATCCGTTTCCAGGCCGCGAGCGGTCTGGAACCAGCATGCCGTTCACAGGTTGAAGCACTCCTTCGAACAGCATCTCTTCCACTCGAACGTGGTCGTGGAAGTATTCCAGGTGCCGTGCGCCAGGAAGGGCACAACAGACATGAGCGTGCAACGACGGAGCCGTATGCGCGGATATCGGAATATGTTGTACGTCCGCGAGGGTCGCGGACTGAATGAACCCTGTGATGCCCTGGCAGCGCGTGGCGTCTACCTGAACAACGTCGACCGATTGCGCGTCGAGCATCCGGCGAAAATACTCCGGTTCGAATCCGTATTCGCCGGCCGCAATATCCATGCCGGGCGTCGCACGCTGACGGACAAGCCGCAGCCCGTCGAGATCATCTGACGATACCGGTTCCTCAAACCAGGTGACCCCAAGCTGATCGAATTCTTTCGAGAATCGAATCGCCTGTTTCACCGAATATGCGCCATTCGCATCTACAAACAATTCCACACCCGGACCCACCGCCGCGCGGGCGGCGCGAACGCGCTGAACGTCTTCGGCGGGATTGCGGCCGATCTTCATCTTTACCCGCGCCATTCCCTGGTTTACCCAGCCACGCAACTGAGCTTCGAGTTGCTGAATGGAATAAGAAGTAAAGCCACCACTACCGTAGATCGGAATCCCGTTGCGAACCGCGCCGAACAGGTCAACGAGCGGTACTCCAAAGAGGCGTGCTTTCAAGTCCCACAACGCCGAATCGATTGCGGAAATCGCCATCGACGCAATTCCCGGCCGCCCGACATTACGAACGGCATGACGCATCAGCGTCCAGCAAGCAGTCGTCGCGAGCGCATCCGCGCCCAGGATAAGGGGAGAGAAAACGCGATCGACCAACCGTGCAGATGTGACATCGCCGTACGTGTAACCGATCCCGACGGCATCGCCCGCAAAAACCTCCACCACAATGATCGTGGTGGAATCCCATTCGAACGTGCCGTCGGATTCGTGAAAGTCAGTCGGAATCATGTGACTCGAAACATCGATGCGATGAATGGGGTATTCCATGATTCAGACCAACTCCCGCACTTTGTCGCTAAGGACCGTGGCAACGATCTTTTCCCGATTCGGTGTCCCGCGCAGGAGCGACTCGGCGAATTTGGCCGCCTGTCGTGCCGTCACCTTCGGCGGCATGGGAGGCTCAAATGGATCGACGACCGCTTCGACCAGAACGGGGCCTGGTGTTTTCAACGCCTGCTCGATCACGTCTCCGCAGTTTTTCGGATCATCTACCGTGTAGCCGGTGCCGCCGCATGCCTGGGCGATCAGAGCAAAGTTGATTGGCTGCAATTCGCAGCCATACTCGGGATTTCCGAGAAACACCATCTGCTCCCATTGGATCTGACCGAGCACGTTGTTCTTAATGACGAACACTTTTATCGGCAGCTTGTACCTGACAGCGGTCGCAAACTCCGCCATCAACATGGAAAAGCCGCCGTCGCCGACAAAGGCCACGCACTGACGATCGGGATAGGCAGTCTGCGCGGCGATCGTATAGGGAAGTCCGTTAGCCATCGTGGCTAGATTTCCCGAGAGCGAATACAGCTGGCCGCGCCGAACGGGAATTTGGCGCGCCCACCAGGTTGCGATGGTTCCCGAATCGCATGAAACGATTGCGGTATCGTCCAGCCGTTTCCCGAGTTCCCAGGCGACAACCTGCGGCTTCATCGGCTTATCCATCCGCGTACCCTGTTCTTCCATCAATTCCCACCATCGGCTCATGCCTTCCTGAGTCAGTTCAAGAAACCGCCGATGCTCGTTGAATTTCAAATACGGGAGGAGTTCTCGCAGTGTGCATCGGCTATCGCCTACAAGTCCGACCTCGACGGGATATCGCAGACCGATCCTCATCGGATCGATTTCGATCTGAACTGCGCGTGCTTGTCCAGGACGTGGAAGAAATTCGATATATGGAAAGGAGGTCCCGACCATCAACAATGTGTCGCAGTTTTCCAGCGCTTCCTGCGACGGTCGGGTTCCGAGCAGCCCGATGCCGCCCGTGGTGTATGGACTGTCGTCCGGAACGGCGCACTTTCCAAGCAGCGCTTTGACAATTGGCGCGCCGAGTCGCTCCGCCACCGCTTCCAGTTCGTCTGCTGCGCCTATGGCGCCGCGACCAACCAGAATCGCGATCCTCTTACCGGCGTTCAGGATTTCAGCTGCACGCTGAATGTCGGATACAGCGGGAAGCATGAACCCACGTGCGTGCACATCCGACGTGTGATGCGGAACATTTCGCGGCGTCCGCAGCATGTCGACCTCGTGATCCTGTGTGTCGACGGGAATAGTGATGTGAGAGACACCGCGATATGCGAGGGCGGTGCGGCATGCGAGATCGGTCACGTTCTCCACGTGAGATGGACCCATGACACGTGTGTTGTAGACCGTAACGTCCATGAACAGTTTGTCGAGTTCGACGTCCTGTTGCGTATGCGTCTGGACGAGGTCGTGGAACTGCAGACCCGTGATGGCCAGGACCGGCTGTCCGTCCAGCTTTGCGTCGTACAGCCCGTTCAGAAGATGAATGCCGCCGGGCCCTGAGGTCGCAAGACAAACGCCGAGTTTGCCTGTGTATTTTGCGTACCCACACGCCATGAAGGCGGCCGATTCCTCGTGCCTGACCTGAACGAATTTGATTGTGTCGGCGCGCTTCCGCAGCGCTTCCATGATTCCATTGATGCCGTCTCCCGGCAGGCCAAAGACGACTTCAACGCCCCAGTCCACCAGGCTCTGAACAAGAACGTCCGAAGC
>Ga0075431_100005739_pt1 | contig 12274 bp, 10 predicted proteins | sample RhiMetdeltSRZDD5_FD_75297 | JGI IMG/M metagenome (GOLD analysis project Ga0075431, IMG submission 75297) | Populus rhizosphere microbial communities from Tennessee, USA - Rhizosphere MetaG P. deltoides SRZDD5 | ecosystem: Host-associated > Plants > Roots > Rhizosphere > Soil | place: USA... | reverse complement strand
ACCGGGCACGATCCCGCCCGACACGATCTCGGACACCACCTCGCCGGCCTGAACGGTCGACCCGAAGAACGCCACGAGCGTGCGCACCGACTCGGGCTTCGGCACCACGCGCAGCCAGATGCCGGTCGCGATCCCGAGCGTGCCCTCGGAGCCCACGAAGGCGCCGATCAGGTCGAGCCCCGGGTGGTCCAGCTCGGGTCCACCGAGGGTAACCTGGCTGCCGTCGGCCAGCACCAGCTCGAGCCCGGTCACGTAGTTGGTGGTGAAGCCGTACTTGAAGCAGTGCGCGCCGCCGGAGTTCTCGGCCACGTTGCCGCCGATCGTGCACACGATCTGGCTGGAGGGGTCGGGCGGGTAGAAGTGGGTGGGGCCGACCGCCTGCGAGACGGCGATGTTGGTCACCCCGGGCTCCACGAGCACGCGGCCGTTGTCGAGGTCGATCTCCCGAATGCTGCGCATGCGCGTGAGGGCGATCAGCACGCCGTCCTCCACCGGCAGGGCGCCGCCGGAGAGCCCCGAGCCGGCCCCGCGCGCGACCCAGGGCGTGCCCGTGTCGTGACAGGCGCGCACCACCCCGGCCGCCTCCGCCGCGTTCGCGGGCAGCACCACCACGCCGGGGGTCACCGCGTACTGGAGCAGGCCATCCGACTCGTAGGTGGCGAGCTGCTGCTCGTGAGTGATCACGTGCTCGGCGCCCACGACGCCGCGGAAGCGCTCCGCCAGGGGGCCGAGGTCCCGAGCCGGAGCGCCCTCGGTCACTTCACGACCATCCAGTCGAAGAGCGCCGTCGATTGCAGGTACACGAGCACGCACATGGCCAGGATCAGCACAAGGCTCCAGCCGAGCACCTTACGGAAGAGGTCGCCCTCGCGGCCCGCGAGGCCGACCGCGGCCGCGCCGATCGCGAGGTTCTGTGGCGAGATCATCTTCCCGAGCACGCCGCCGGAGCTGTTGGCCGCGGCCAGCAGCGTCTCGGACAGTCCCGCGTCCTTGGCCGCGGTGACCTGGAGTGCGCCGAAGAGCGCGTTCGACGAGGTGTCCGAGCCCGTGACCGCCACGCCGAGCCAGCCGATCAGGGCGGAGAAGAAGGCGAACGCGCTGCCGGCGCCCGCGGCCCAGAGGCCGAGCGTGATCGTCTGCCCGGACTGGTTCATCACGTAGGCGAGCGCGAGCACGGCCGCAACCGTCACGATCGCCCACTTGAGCTGGTCGATCGTGCGCCCCGCCACGCGCAGCGCGCGCCCGGGCGAGAGCCCGAGCACGAACATCGTGACCACGCCCGAGATCAGCATGAGCGTGCCGGCGGCCGGCAGCCAGTTGAAATTGTAGGTCAGGCTCGTGAGCGCCTCCCCGTCGGGACTGCGCACGTCGAGCCCCGGCCACTCGAAGGTGGTCGTCCACGGCGACTCGGCCAGCGCATCCTTGACCGCCGTGATCTGGGCGATCGAGAAGACGGCGATGATGATCAGATAGGGCGCGTACGCCTTGACCACGTCGCTGGCCGGGTCCTTGCGCGTGTCGTCGCGCCGCACGATCTCCTCTTCCATCGAGGAGTCGTGCACCGAGCCGCCGGCCACCGCGGGCCTGGAGAAGCGCCCGTCGGCCTCGGCCACGAGCGGCTCGCCGGGCGACCACACGCGCAGGAAGCCGACGATGCAGGCCGTCGACGCGAGCGACGCCACGATGTCCGTGAGCTCGACCGAGATGTAGTTCGAGCAGGCGAACTGGGCGAGCGCGAACGAGAAGCCGCCCACCACCGCCACCGGCCACACCTGGCGGATGCCGCGCTTGCCGTCGACCATCCCGATCAGGATCAGCGGGACCACGAGGGCGAGGAAGGGGGTCTGGCGGCCGACCATCGAGCCGAGGTCGCCCTTGTCGAGCTCGGTGACCTCGGAGAGCGTGATGATCGGGGTCGCGATGGCGCCGAAGGCCACCGGCGCGGTGTTCGCGACCAGCGCGAGCGAGGCCGCCTTGATCGGCTTGAAGCCGAGCGCGATCAGCATCACCGCGCTGATCGCCACCGGCGTACCGAAGCCCGCGAGCGCCTCCATCAGCGCGCCGAAGCAGAAGGCCACGATCACGGCCTGCACGCGCTGGTCCTCCGAGATCGCCCCGAACGACCTGCGCAGGACGGCGAAATGCCCCGTCTCGACGGTCATGTTGTAAACCCAGATCGCCGTGACGACGATCCACATGATCGGGAACAGCCCGAAGGTCGCGCCCTCGCTCGCAGACAGCGCGGTCTGGCCGACCGGCATGCCGTAGACGGCGAGCGCCACGAGCATCGCCACGCCGAGGGAGATCAGCGCGGCCCACTGGGCCTTCATCTTCAGCCCGCCGAGCAGGATGAAAAGCGTGACCAGGGGCAGCACCGCGAAGATCGAGCTCAGTCCCAGCGAGTCCGAGATCGGATAGAAGTCCTGGGTGTACACGGCGTGCCTCCCTCGTTGGCCTGGACTCGGATTGCCCCGGGCAGGCCCCGGGAAAACTCCGGATGCGTGCGCTTAGCTCTGTTTGTCACCTGTCTGGGCGACACGCTCTTTCCGGCGGTCGGCCGGGCGGTCGTCGTGCTCCTCGAGCGCCTTGGCCACGAGGTCGAGTTCCCGGAGGAGCAGACCTGCTGCGGGCAGATGCACCTGAACGCGGGCTACGCTGAGGAGGGGCGCGCGCTGGCCGAGCGGCTCGGCCGCGTGTTCGGTGGCTACGACGCCGTGGTATGCCCCTCAGCTTCCTGTGCCGGGATGGTCAGGGACGAGCTCGGGGCCGACGGCCCGCCGGTGCACGAGCTGAGCGAGCTCTTGCTCGATGTCCTCGGTCAGGAGGACGTGGGCGCGTACTACCCGCACCGCGTGACCTACCACCCGACCTGCCACTCGCTGCGCGCGCTGGAGCTTGGCGGGCGGCCCGAGCGACTGCTCCGTGCGGTGCGCGGCATCGACCTCGCCCCGCTGCCGGACGCGCAGGAGTGCTGCGGCTTCGGCGGCACGTTCGCGGTCAAGAACGCGGACGTGTCCACGGCCATGCTGTCGGACAAGATGCGGGCGGTGCTCGACACCGGCGCGGAGGTGGTGTGCGCGGTCGACTCCTCCTGCCTGATGCACATCGGTGGCGGCCTCTCGCGCGGTCGCGCGGGGGTGCGGCCGGTGCACCTCGCGGAGATCCTCGCTTCGACGGAGGACGAGCCGTGGGCCTGAGCTTCCCGGAGGCGGCTCGGCGCTCGCTCGCGAACACCCAGCTGCGCGCGAACCTGGCCCGCGCCACGACCACGATCCGCGACAAGCGCGCGCGAGTGGTCGGGGAGCTGCCCGATTGGGAGGAGCTGCGGGCGGCGGGAGCGGCGATCAAGGACGAGGCGCTGCTCTCGCTCGACGAGCAGCTGTCGCGGCTCGAGGCCGCCGTGGTCTCCGCCGGCGGCGTGGTGCATTGGGCGAACGACGGCGCCGAGGCTTGCGCTGTCGTGGCTCGTGTCGCTCGGTCGCACGGGATCTCGGAGGTCGTGAAGGTCAAGTCGATCGCCACCGACGAGATCGGCCTGAACGACACGCTCGCGGCGTCCGGGATCCGCGCCGTCGAGACCGACCTGGCCGAGCTGATCATCCAGCTCCGTGGCGACCGGCAGTCGCACATCCTGGTGCCGGCGATCCACCTCGGCCGAGCCGAGATCCGCGACCTCTTCCGGCGCGAGCTCGATCGGCCCGACCTCACCGACTCCCCGCCGGAGCTCACCGAGGCGGCGCGCCTCCATCTGCGGGAAAAGTTCCTCGGCGCGCGCATGGGCGTGAGCGGAGCGAACTTCGCCGTGGCGGAGACCGGCAGCGTCTGCGTGGTCGAGTCCGAGGGCAACGGACGGATGTGCACGACGCTGCCGGAGGTGCTCGTGACCGTGATGGGGGTCGAGAAGGTGGTGCCCCGCTGGCGCGACCTGGAGGTGTTCCTCCAGCTGCTGCCGCGCTCGTCCACGGGCGAGCGGATGAACCCCTACACGTCGCTCTGGACGGGCCCCGGCGACCACGATGGTCCGCGCGAGTTCCACCTGGTGCTGCTCGACAACGGGCGCACCGGTGCGCTCGCCGACGAGGTCGGCCGCCAGGCCCTCCGCTGCATCCGCTGCAGCGCCTGCCTCAACGTCTGCCCGGTCTACTCGCGGGTCGGCGGGCACGCCTACGAGTCCGTCTATCCCGGCCCGATCGGCGCCATCCTCACGCCGCAGCTGCGTGGCTTCGAGGAGGCCGGCTCGCTGCCGTACGCGTCCTCGCTGTGCGGCGCCTGCGCCGACGTGTGCCCGGTGAAGATCGAGATTCCCCGGCTGCTCATCCACCTGCGCTCGCGCGAGCGGGCCGAGGCGGGGCCGCTCGACCCTGAGAAGGTGGCGATGCGCGGCCTCTACCGCGCCTTCTCGTCGAGGCGCGGCTACGAGCGCGCCCAGCGCCTGGCCCGCTCGCTCAGCCGCCCGCTCGCCCGCGACGGCCGGATCACCCGCGCGCCCGGGCCGCTCGCGGGCTGGACGAGCTCGCGCGACCTGCCGGCCCCGGCGAAGGAGAGCTTTCGCGACTGGTGGCGGGGAAATCGCCCCCGCGCGAGCACGAGTGCGACGTTAGCCGTAAATAACACTGCAAAAGTCGCGCTTGCGGATGATCCCGACCGGCCGAGCCCACCTCCAACCGACCCACGTGCCGCCGTACTCGCACGCATTACCACAGCCCTCGAGAGAGCCCAGCCACCCACCGACCCACCCCGCGCGTACCGCACCACGGACGACCGCGAGCGCCCGGACACCGTCGACCTGTTCGCCGAGCGCGTGGCCGAGTACAAGGCGACGGTCCATCGCGTTGCGGAGAACGACATCTCAGCCACCGTGGCGGAGATCTGCCACGCCGAGGCGGCACGCCGGCTCGGCATCCCGCCCGACCTGCCGGCCCCTTGGCGCCCCGACTCGATCGAGCTGAGCGAGGACGAGGGGCTCTCACCAGCAGAGCTCGACGGCCTCGACGGCGCCCTGACGGCCTGCGCGGTGGCGATCGCCGAGACCGGCACCTTCGTGCTCGACGGCGGCCCCACCCAGGGCCGCCGCGCGCTCACGCTCGTGCCCGACCTGCACGTGTGCGTCGTTCGCGCCGACGAGGTGGTCGGGATCGTGCCGGAGGCCGTCGCGCGGCTCGAGCCGGCCGTGCGCGCCGGCCGGGCGCTCACGTTCGTCTCCGGTCCCTCGGCCACCTCCGACATCGAGCTCGACCGGGTGGAAGGGGTGCACGGGCCGCGCATCCTGCACGTGCTCGTGGTGGGCTGACGGCGTGCGCACCGTGTTCCTCGGCACGTCGGGCTTCGCCGCGACGGTCCTCGACCGCCTGGCCAGCTCTCCGCACCGGCCCGTGCTCGTGGTCACGCGGCCCGACCGCCCGCGCGGCCGCGGCCGCAAGCTCTCCCCGCCGCCGGTGGCGGAGACGGCGGGCCTGCTCGGCGTGGAGCTGCTCCAGCCGGAGAACGTGAACGACGAGGCGGCGGGCGCCCGGATCGCCCAAGCCGAGCCGGAGGCCGTGATCATCTGCGCCTTCGGGGCGCTCATCAGGGAGCCGCTGCTCTCCGCGCACGAGATGCTCAATGTGCACCCCTCGCTGCTGCCGCGCTGGCGCGGGGCCGCCCCGATCGAACGGGCCATCGACGCCGGTGACGAGGAGACCGGCGTGACGATCATGCGTCCTACGGCGGACTTCGACGCCGGGCCGATCTGCCTCCAGCGGGCGGAGTCGGTAGGCCCGGACGACGACTACGGGTCGCTCTCCGTGCGGCTGGCCGCGCTCGGCGGGGAGCTGCTCGTGGAGGCGCTCGACCAGCGCCCGCCCTTCCGCGACCAGCCGGAGGACGGGGTAACGATTGCGCCCAAGATCGAGCCCGACGACCGCCGGCTCGACCCGGCGCGCTCGGCCGACGAGCTCGAGCGGCGGGTGCGCGCGCTCACCCCTCACATCGGGGCGTACCTGCCGCTGCCGTGGGGAGAGCGCCTCGGCGTGGTGCGGGCCGCGCTCGCGCCTGACGAGCCGCCGGCCACCGGCGCTCTGGCCGGGCGGGACGGCCGCCTGCTGCTCGGCACCGGCACCGGTGCGCTCGAGCTGCTGGAGGTCCATCCGGCGGGCAAGCGGGCGATGGAAGCAGGGGCGTGGCTGAGGGGATACGGCGAGCGACTGCGCGCGACCGGGTAGCGTGAGGGGTCCGGAGACAGCCTCGATGCCCCTGCCCGACACGGAGAGAACCAACCTCGGACCGCAATGCCCCTCGTGCGGCGAGCCCTGGCTGCGCGGCACGAACCTCGCCGGCCGCTACCGCTGCGTGAACTGCCTGCACCGCTTCGAGCTGCGCTCCGAGTGCCCCAACTGCGGTGCCCATTCCACGATCGCGCGCATGTCGGACACCGCGAACGTGATCTGCCGCAACTGCGGCGACAGCATGCTCCAGCCAATCTGAATGGGGGCGCGGATCCGGCCCGAGACCGAGGCCGACCGCGCCGCCGTCAGGCGGGTCGCCGGGCTCGAGCACGCCCGCACCACGGCCTCCGCGCTCGTGGTGGTGGTGGGGCATCCGGAGTACTACCCGCGCTTCGGCTTCGAGCGCGCCTCGGCGCTCGGCCTCGACTACCCCGGCGAGCTGCCCGACGAGGCCTGGATGGCGCTGCGGCTGCCGGCTACGATCCGGCCGCGCGCGGGCTGGGGGCGTACGCGCCGCCGTTCGCCGAGCTGGGCTGATCCGGCTCGCCGGCGGGCTCCACCTCCACGGGGATCCCGTTCAGCACCGCGTTGCCGGACAGCGGCTCCACGACCGACTCGTCGGCCAGCACGTTGCTGTTCACCCCGGGGTGGGCCGACGCGACGCTCAGCCGCACCCCTGCCACGCCGTGGCCCCAGCCGTGCGGGATCGACACGACGCCCGGCATGATCGCGTCGGTGGTCTCGACCGGCGCCTCGACCGCCCCGGTGGCCGAGCGCACGAGCGCCCGCGCGCCGTCAGCCAGCCCGAGCGCGGCGGCGTCGTCGGGATGGATGTGAAGCGTGCAGCGCTCCTTGCCCTTCATGAGCGCCGGCAGGTTGTGCATCCAGGAGTTGTTCGAGCGCAGCTGGCGGCGGCCGATCAGCAGCAGGCCGTTCGGCTCGCGCGCGAGCGCGCCGCGGAGCCGCCCGAGGTCGGCCACGATCTCCTCCGGAGCCAGCTCCACCTTCCCTGTCGGCGTGCGCAGCACGTCCGGCAGCCGGGGCTCGAGCGGGCCCAGGTCCACGCCGTGCGGGTTGCGCTCGAGCAGCTCGAGCGTGAGGCCGTCCGGGTCGGCGCCGAAACCGTCGCCGTAGGGGCCCACCCGCAGCATGAAGTCGAGCACGCGCTGAGGCCCGCGGCGCGGTTCGAGCGCCTCGAGCAGCTCGTCCGGATCGCGACCGGTCACGCGCGAGCCGGCTGTGGCGAGCTCGCGCTGAATCAGCGTCTGGATCACGAGCAGGTCGAGCGCCTCCACGTCCGCGTCGGCGCCCTGGCCGGACACGATCCCCGCCAGCCGCAGCATCACCTCCCACTCCTCCGGGCCCTCGGCCTCGAAGACCGGGGGTGAGTAGTTGGCCACGTTGCGGCTGGCGAGCTGGTAGAGGGCGAGCGCGTAGTGCGACTTCTCGAGCGGCTCGGGCGCGGGCAGCACCACGTCGGCGTGCCGGGTGGTCTCGTTCACGTAGATGTCGAGCGAGACCATGAAGTCGAGGCCCTCGACCGCGCGTGCGAGGCGATCGCTGTTGGGCGTCGAGACGAGCGGGTTGCCGGCCATGGTCACCAGCGCCCGCACCCGCCCCTCGCCTGGCGTGTCCATCTCCTCGGCCAGCGCCGCCGCCGGCAGCTCGCCGTAGGCCTCGGGCAGCGAGCGCACCCGGCTCTGCCAGCGCCCCAAGCGCACGCCGCGCCCCTGGCCGCCCTCGCCGCTCGAGTTCTTCTGCGCGGCGGCGGCCCGCGTGAACATGGCGCCGCCCTCGCGATCGAGGTTGCCGGTGAGCACGTTGAGCACGTCGACGAGCCAGGAGGCGAGCGTGCCGAACTCCTGCGTGCAGGTGCCGATGCGGGCGTACACCGCGGCCCGCTCGGCGGCCGCCAGCTCGCGCCCCATGCGCCGGATCTCGCCGGCGTCGATCCCGCAAGCACTCGCCACCGTCTCGGGAGTGAAGCCGAGCACGACCTCGCGGAGCTCGTCGAGGCCGTTCAGGTGCGGCTCCAGCTCCGCCGTGCGCTCGAGGCCCTCCTCGACGATCGTGCACGCGATCGCCGCGAGCAGCAGCGCGTCGGTGCCCGGCCGGATGAAGTGGTGCTCGCTCGCCTCGTCGGCGGTGCGGGTGCGGCGCGGGTCGACCACCACGACCTTGCCGCCGCGCTCGCGGATAGCGCGGATCCGCCCGCGCATGTTGGGGGCCGTGAGCAGGCTGCCGTTCGAGACGAGCGGGTTGGCGCCGAGCATCAGCAGGTGCTCGCAGCGGTCCACGTCCGGGATGGGGACCGAGAGCATCGTGCCGAACATCCGCCCGGAGGAGACCTGCTTCGGCATCTGGTCGACCGTCGAGGCGGTGTAGACGTTCTGCGAGCCGAGCGCGCGTAGCCAGGCCGGCCCGTAGAGGAGCGCCGACAGGTTGTGGGCGTACGGGTTGCCCAGGTAGACCGCCACCGCGTTGCGTCCGTGCTCTTCGAGGATCGGCGGCAGCCGGCGCTCGATCTCCTCGAACGCCTCCTCCCAGCTGGCCTCGACCAGCTCGCCGTCGCGGCGGACCAGCGGGGTGGTCAGCCGGTCCGGGTCCTCGTGCAGCTGCTTGACGCCGAACGCCTTGGGGCAGATGAAGCCGCGGCTGAACACGTCGTCGGCATCGCCGCGGACCGCCACCACCTCGCGTCCCTCGGTCTCGACCTCGAGCCCGCAGGTCGCCTCGCAGAACGGACAGGTGCGGTAATGCGTGGCCATGGCGAGCAGCGTACCGCCGTCAGCCGCTCCTCAGCTCGATCCAGAGCGCACGCGAGGAGGCCACGAAGCGGCCGTCCGCGTCGTACAGCGCGCAGCCGCCCTCGCGCTTTCGCCCCTCCACCGAGAGCCGCCACGAGAGCAGCGTGTGCGGCTCGCCCACCCGCACCGGGCAGCCGACCCGCGCGCTGAACCGGGCGAGCACCATCGGCGGTCCCTCACCGTAGTTGGCCACCGGCGCGCTCGTGGGACAGTCGAGCGCCGCCCACACGCACTCGGGGCGCACCGCGCCCGTGTCGCCCGCCAGGGACTCGTCCGGGGTCCAGGGCGCGCCGAAGAGCCCGTCACGGCCGGGCAGCTCGACCGGGAATATGCGCAGCCCGTCGCCCGGACCGCGGCGCGGGCCGCAGACGACGCAGGTGGGAAACGGGTGCTCGGCCGTCCAGGCATCGCTGCCGGCTGCCTCGGCAGCGGCCACCTCGTCCGCCGGCACCGGCTCGGGCACCTCGAGCAGGTGCTCCGCGGGCCCGCCCTCCGCCACCAGCGCCTCGCCGTCGCGCAGCTCCACCCGCTCGCCGTCCCGCACCACGCCCAGCGGCCGCCCGAGCGGCGGCGGGCTGCGCAGCGTGACCTCCACCGCCTCGGCCCCCACGAGGCCGGCGACCACCCCGCAGGTGTAGCCGCCGTTGGCGGAGGCGGGCGGGCCGTTGAAGCGTCCGTCGAGGGTGACGGTCTCAGTCACGCACCGGGCTCGCGGGCAGCTCGGCGAGGGCCTCGCGCAGGTCGTCGACCGTCTGGAAGTCGAGCCCGAAGAGGTGGTCGTGCCGGTAGCGCACCACGCCCTCCTCGTCGACGATCACCACGGCGCGCCGGGTGCCGACCACGGGCGCGTGCGCGTTGTAGACCTTGGCCACCTTGCTGCCGCGGTCCGCGAGGAGGGGCACCGTGAGCTGATGCTTGTCGGTGAAGCCGCGGTGGGAGTCGACGCTGCCCGACGAGATGCCCACGACGGTCGCGTCGAGCGCCCCGAAGGCCTCGGCGTTGTCGCGGTAAGAGCAGAACTGCTTGGTGCAGACCGCGGTGTTGTCACCCGGGTAGAAGAGCAGGATCACGCGCTCGCCGCGATGCTCCGAGAGCCGGAACGGGCCGTCGGTGCCCTCGAGCTCGAAGTCCGGCGCGGGGGCGCCCACGTCAGCGTTGTTGGCCATGGGCGGAGGATACGTAGGAGCGATGCGCCTGGCGCGAGGGGCCGGGCTTGGCCCGGACCGGAGCGATGCGCCTGGCGCGAGGGGCCGGGCTTGGCCCGGACCGGAGCGATGCGTTCTCAGGCGCTCCGGTACAGCAGGTACAGCGACGCGCTCAGGCAGGCCGCCGCGCCGAGGAAGGCCAGCTCGACCTGGAGCACGCGGTCGTCGAAGTCCGCGAGCAGCATGAACAGCACGAACGCCACGGCGGTGAGCCCCCACGAGGCGGACGCCTGCGGCGCGCGCCCGTGGGCGAGCAGTGCCTGGTTCAGCGTGGCCGCCGCGAGGTAGAGCCCCATCCCCACCGACACCAGCACGAGCCCGCCGCGCTCGTAGTCGAACTCGCCGCCGAACACGAGGTCCATGAGCGCCGGCCCGGCCACGAGCATCACCAGCGCCACGCAGGCGGCGAAGGCCGCGATCGCCAGCAGCGTGAGGTTCACGCTCCTCTTGAACGGATCGGTCTCGCCCCCGGCCCGCAGCCGGGTGAGGTGGGGGAGGATCGAGGCCTGCACCGCCTGGAAGAGCTGGAGCGGGGCGCGGGCGATCAGCAGCACGTTGAAGGTGAACCCGGCGAGCGCCGCGCCGGCGGCGCCCTCGCTGGCCTCGACCAGCAGCGGCCCGGCGTTCAGGAACGTCTGCTCGCTCAGCATGATCAGCAGCACCGCGGCCGCGAACCCGCTGCCGTGGGCCAGCGTGAACTCCGGCTCGCCGGCGGCCTCCGACTCCGGGTCGGCCGCCTCGGACAGCGCCGGCGCAGGGTCCCCGCGCAGCCGCCGCCCGAGCGCCCACGGCACCACCGCCAGCGACACGATCGGCGCCGCCGCCATCCCGAGCGCCACAGCGTCCTGCCCCTCGGCGATCCCGAGCGCCACCGCCAGCGCGAACAGGCAGCGCGAGCTGGCCTCCATGAGCACGAGCCCGCCGTACAGGCCGAAGCGGTGGTGGCCCGCGAGGAAGCCGCGCGCGAAGTAGCTCGCCGCGTATGCCAGCACCGCCACGAGCAGGATCCAGTAGAGCGTGGCCGAGCCACCGAACAGGTCGTCCTGGATCGGCCCCCGCAGCGCGAGCGCCACCACCACGAACACGAGCGCCAGCGCGAGCTGGATTCGCGCGGCCACCTTCAGGTGCTCGTTGCCCGGCACGCCGCGCTCGTCGTGATCGGCGATCGTGCGCGCCAGCAGCTGCTCGACCGGCCGGTAGAGCACCGACACGGTGATGAAGATCGCCGACCAGAGCAGCGAGATGCGGCCGTAGTCGCCGGGGTCGAGCGAGTGGCTGGCGAGCGAGAAGTACCCGAACGTGATCAGCCCGGTGAGGCCGATGCCGACCGAGAGGACGGCGGCCCCGCGGCCGTAGCTCCCCGGGCTGGCCTCAGCCAACGCGGACGAGCAGCATCGTCCAGGGGAACGGCGAGCGCGCCTCCTCGACCGTCCCGTGGCGCGAGAGCACCGACGTGAAGCCGCGCTTCGACCAGTGGTTCACGTGGCCGGGCGTGTTGCCGAGCTCGCGCAGGTATGCGCCGCGCGCCATGTTGAGGCCGCGCCAGAGTGGCTCGCGGGGGACCGACACGAGCAGGTGGCGGCGCGCCACCCGCGCCATCTCCGCCAGCGTCGTCTCCGGCTCGGGCACGTGCTCGAGCACCTCGATCGCGCACGCCATGTCGAACTCGTCGTCCCCGAACGGCAGCCGCGTCGCCTCCCCGGCCCGGAACTCGAGATTCGGGCGCGAGCGCTTCTCCCACTCGGAGCGCAGCTTGGGGTCGTCGAGGTCGATGCCGACCACGCGGGAGTCCCCGAGCCGCTCGGCCCACTCGACCGTGAGCACGCCCTCGCCGCAGCCGACGTCGAGCACGGACTCCGGCGCCGAACGCTCCCAAAGCTCGTCGAGCGCCGAGTGGAAGCCCGTCATGAGGCGCTTGACGACCGGATTCGAGGAGCCGTACTTGTCGAAGGTGTTCCCGGTCGGGACCGGCGATGGAGTCCGGGGGCTCACGCCCCCGGGCCCCCGCGACACCTGGCCGGTGGTAGCCGGGTCGCTCACAGCTTGAGGGCCTCCCGCT
>Ga0075431_100005736_pt1 | contig 12278 bp, 13 predicted proteins | sample RhiMetdeltSRZDD5_FD_75297 | JGI IMG/M metagenome (GOLD analysis project Ga0075431, IMG submission 75297) | Populus rhizosphere microbial communities from Tennessee, USA - Rhizosphere MetaG P. deltoides SRZDD5 | ecosystem: Host-associated > Plants > Roots > Rhizosphere > Soil | place: USA... | reverse complement strand
GGAAGCAGTCGCTCGAGCGCCGCGACGACGGTGAGCCCACCGACGCCGGAGTCGAAAACGCCAATGGGGGCCGTGGTGGCCTTCATCGCCGACGGGCGGGGGCAGACCCCGCCGAGACGTCGGAACGAAAGACCGCGCACCCTCGCTTCGCGAGCGAAACCTCCCGGGTCCGGTCGTAGTGGCGGGGCCTGTCCCCGCCCGTCCGGCTCCGGCCGCTGCTCACTTGATCCACGTCCGGTCCTCGAGCAGCGGAGCCGCGGTGTCGACGTGGCCCGAAAACGTCGGTCGCTGCACGCCGTTCCACAGCAAGACCACGGAGCGCGCCCGCGGCTCGTTGGCGATCACCGTGTCGACGAGGCTGTAGACCCGCAGCAGCTCGAGATCGGAGCCGGCCGGCGGCGGTACCGGCTGATCCTTCGCGGCGAGGTCGAGATAGGCGATGCCATCTGCGTCGACGAAGGCGTCGCCGACGGTGACGCCGGCCGGCAGGGGCGCCACCAGCCCTTCGGTCTTCGGACCGGCGAGCAGCGCCGCGACGACCGCCGCGACTCGCGCGTCGGCGCCGAGCGGCACCGCCAGCTCGCGGCTCTCCGCGTGGAGCTTTCCGTCAGGGCCCGGGAACAGCAGCGAGACGGTCGCCTGCTCGGTGGGCCCGACCGGCGGCTGCGTCGTCTCGGGTTTCACCTCTTCGCCGCCGCGACGGCAAGCCGCGACGAGCAGCGACAACACGAGCGCGGCCCCCAACCCGGCGCGGCGGCCGCGCCGGCCGACCCACGGCCCACGGCGGCTCATCGAACCTCGGCCTGTGTCGGCCGCCCCTGCGCCTCGTAGCGCGAGACCGCCCGCACGAGCGCTTCCACGAGCTGCTGGCGGTACTCCGGGGTGAGCAGCTTCTTCTCCTCCTCGGGGTTGGAGATGAAGCCGAGCTCGACGAGCACCGCCGGCATCGCAGCGCCCATGAGCACCCGGAAGGGGGCCTGCTTGACTCCCCGGTTGCGCAGGCCCAGCGCGGTGTTGAGCTCCTCCTGCACGATCGCGGCGAAGCGCTGGCTCTCGGCGAGGTGCTGGCTCTGTGCGAGGTCCCAGAGAATCAGGTCGAGCCCCGCGACCGTTGTCACGGGCGCCTCGCCGGGAGTCGCCTGGGGGAGCGTTCCCAGGTTCTCGGCGCGCGCCGCCGCCGCCGCCCGCGCGTCGCTCGCCTCGAGGCTCAGGAAGTAGGTCTCGGCGCCGGTGGCGCCCGCCCCCACCGACGAGTTGAGGTGGATGGAGATGAAGAGCTTGGCCCGGCGCTGGTTGGCGATCGCCGCGCGCGTGTCGAGTGGCAGCTCGGCGTCCTCGTCGCGGGTCAGCTCGACGTCGACCGGCAGCCGGCGCGCCAGCTCGCGCGCGAGGCCCTGCGCGAGCAGCAAGGTCAGCTCCTTCTCGTGCGTGCCGCTCGAGCCGATGGCACCGGTCTCGACGCCGCCGTGGCCGGGGTCGATGACGATCGTCGGGCGCTGCGGCGGCCGCGGCGTCGTCGCGCCGGGCGCGGCGGCCACGCGCTGGTAGATGTCGAAGACGATGCGGAAGGGTTCCTGCTGCTGGTAGTGCTCCACCACGGCGCCCGGCGCGACCTCGAGGACGATGCGGTCGTCGGCGAAGCGCAGCGCCTTGACGAGCGGGTCGGCGATCGCCTCCGGCGGCCGGGCCGGCGCCGCCACCTGGTCGCCGAGCAGCGTCACCTCCACCCGTTCGGCACGGTCCTGGATCTGCACCCGCGGCACCTCTGGGAACTGCAGCACCAGCGTCGTGAGCCCCTGCATGTGCACGACGCTCCACTCGACCGGCACGACACGGCGCTGCTGTGGCGTGGCGACGAGCCGTCGCGCGGTGCCGTCCCACTGCAGGTCCCAGTGCAGCACCTCGCCGAAGCTCTTGCGCAAGAGGTCGAGGGGAACCCAAGGTCCCACCGAGCCGCCCACCACCGGGTGCGAGAGCTGGACGATCGAGCGGCCGACGGTGGCCACCGACCTGCCGGCGCCGATCACCGTCTCGACGTCGCCCGTGCGCAGCACCCAGCCGGCGCCGGCGGGCCCGGACCGCAGCTCGCCGCCGAGCAGCGGCGCGAGCGGAGCCAGCGCGAAGAGCGGCCCCGCCGAGCTCAGGATCGCGGCACCTGCGACGTCGCGGCCGGCGATGGAGAGCGTCGCCGGCGTCGAGGGCATCTCGGCCGCCGTCGGCTGCGGCGGCGGCTCGGCAGTGGGCTCGCCTTCGCCCGGTGGTGCCTCGCCAGGGGGCTCCTGCGGCGACGGCGCAGTCGGCTGCGCGAGCGGCTGCTGCGCGGCGAGCAACCCGGACATCACCATGGAGGCGAGGAGCAGGGCAAGGCGCCGCCGCACGACGGGAGGATAGCACCCGGCTGACTGTCGCCCGGGCCCGTCCGCCATCGCCGGAGCCGCGATATCCTGCCTGCGTTTTCGCACCGGTTTTCGCGCCGTCGCAGAGGAGGCCGTTCGATGCAGATCCGACAGTTCCGGGTGGTCCTCAAGTCCAAGAACTTCGACCGCACGTGCAACTTCTACGGCGAGGTGCTGGCGCTGCCGCGGCTCAAGAGCTGGGACGACGACGACGGCCGCGGCGCGCTCTTCCAGGCCGGCCCCGGCGCCGTCGAGGTGATCGGCCGCCCGCGCGAGTCGCACGGCTGGGACGAGGACTTCGACTACCAGGGACCGGAGCACAAGCTGGTGCTGTCGTGGATCGTGCCCTCCGCCGAGAAGGCGTACGAGGAGCTCCTCTTCCGAGACCGCAACGTCCCCGGCGGCCTGCGCAAGGGCGCCGACGGCGCGCTCACCTTCGAGACCCACGACCCCGACGGCGTGCGCATCCTGCTTCGCGAAGAGAGCGGCTGAGCGGCTTTTCCCGCTCGCTGCCCACCCACCCTGGTTGGCGCGCAAATCACTCTCCTGCTAGGATTTGCCAGGACCCAGCATGGAGCAGATCGGCAAGTACGCGATCGTCGGGCAGATCGGCACCGGCGGCTTCGGGGTCGTCTACGAGGGCCGCGACCCCTTCCTCAAGCGGCGGGTGGCGATCAAGACCTGTAGCTCCGAGGAGTCCGACATCCGGGACCGCTTCTTCCGCGAAGCGGAGATCGCCGGCAACCTCCAGCACAGGAACATCGTTACCGTCCACGACTTCGGCGTCCAGGACGGCGTCCCCTACCTCGTCCAGGAGTACCTGACCGGCGAGGACCTCGACCGCGTCGTGGCGCGCCGCGAGCCCCTCACGCCGGCGCAGCGCGTGGACATCTTGGTGCAGGCGGCCCACGGGCTGGCCTACGCGCACGCGCGCGGAGTCATCCACCGCGACATCAAGCCCGCCAACATCCGGCTCACCGCCGAAGGCATCGTCCGCATCATGGACTTCGGCATCGCCAAGCTGTCGAACGTGGCGAGCCACCTGACGCGCACCGGCATGACGCTCGGCACGGCGGCGTACCTCCCCCCCGAGCAGATCCGCGGCACCGCCGTCGACCACCGCGCCGACGTCTTCTCCTTCGGCGTCACCGCCTACGAGCTGCTCACCTACCACCGCCCGTTCGCCGGCAAGACCATCTCGGCCCTCTTCTGGGAGCTCCTGCAGCGCGAGCCCGAGCCGCTCTCCAACCACTGGCCGCTCTGCCCCCCGGCCATCGAGCATGTCGTGTTGCGCTGCCTCGCCAAGGACCCCAACCAGCGGTACTCGGGCTTCGACGAGCTCATCCCCGAGCTCGAGGCGGCGCTCGCCGACCTCGAGCGGCCCGGGCGCGGCGAGGAGAAGACGGCGCCCCACCTGCGTGCCGAGCCGCGCCCGCATCCCGAGCCGGCGCCAACGCAGGCGCAGCCCAGGTCCGTGCAACCCGCACAGCCCAGGTCCGTGCACCCCGCGCAGCCCAGTTCCGTGCAGCCCGCGCAGCCCAGCGCCGCGCCACCCGCGCAGCCGATGGCCGTGCAACCCGGGCCGGCACCCCCTGTCTCGCAGCCGCCGGCCGCCGCAGATCCGGCTTCCCCTCCCCGGCCGCCGCGCCCCCGCGCCAACGAGCGCTTCGAGGCGGCCGTCACCGCCGTGCGCCGCGTGCGCCCGCCGGAGACCGGCGGTCTCCTCGGCGAGGTCGAGGAGGCTCTCGCCGGGGCCCGCGCCGCCGCCTTCGCGCGGCGGGCGCGCGAGCTGCTCGGTCAGGGCGACCTCGAAGGGGCCGAGCGCGAGCTGGAGAACGTGCCGGAGAAGGCCGGCGCCGACGTCGCCACCCTCCGTCGCGACGTCGCTCGGGCCCGCACCGACCGCTTGCTGGCGCAGGCGGCAGCCCGCTGGCAGCAGGGCGAGCCGGAGCCGGCGCTCGAGCTGCTCGAGCAGCTCCTCGCCATCGCCCCGGACCATCAGGACGCGCTCGGCCTGCGCGCCGCGTGGCGCGCCGAGATCGCCGCGCGCGAGCGGGTGCGCGCCGAGGCCGAGTCGCGTAAGAACGCCATCGCCACCGCGGTGACGGAGGCCGAGGCGCTGCTCGCGCGCGGCGACGTCGACAGCGCCGAGGCGGTGATCGCCGCCGCGCAAGCGCACCTCGGCTCGCACCAGCCCCTCCGCGACCTCCGTCGCCGCATCTCCCTCGCGCGCTCGTCGGCGCCCGCAGCGAGCGTCGCACCCCAGCAAGGGTTTCTCGACGCCAGCACCGTCGGCGTCCAGGCGGGCACGGTGGAGGCCGCGCGCCAGCGCGTCGAGGCCGCGGCGCGCGGCGAGCGCGACGTCGCCGGCGTGGGAGCGGCCAGGGCGGCAGCCCCGTATCCTGCTGCCTCGCCGTCGTGGCCGCGCCCGGCCCTGCCGCCGGGCCCCGGCGCTCCACCGCCGTCGCCACTACAGCCGGCGCCGTCTCCGAGGTTCGGCGGCGAGGGTGGTCTCGGCGCCGACCGCACGCGCCTCATCCTCCTCGTCGCCGGTGCCGTCGTCGCGCTGCTGGTGCTCGTGCTCGTCGTGCGTTGGCTGGCGACTCGCGGGAGCAGCGCCGTCGCGGCGCCGACGCCGACCCCGACGCCGGTCGCCGCGCAGTCGGCGCCCTTCGGGGCCGGCCTCTCCGCGGCCTCACCAGTGCCATCGGCGGTGCCGACGGTGCCCGATCGCGATGCTGCCCTGCTCAGTCGCCCGCCGGCGGCGTTCCCCGCCGGCGTGCCGCGCCTCCCGGCGGTCGTTCGCGTCGAGGTGCTGGTGAGCGCCGCCGGAGCGCCTCTGCAGACGAGGATCCCCGCTGGACCGCCGCAAGACCCTCGTCTCGTCGCCGAGGCGAGGCGGGTCGCCGGGCTCGGCCGCTACGCGCACGCGATCCGCGGCGGCGCCCCGGCCGAGGTGTGGACGACGGTCGACGTCTCCTTCCAGCCGCCCCGCTGAGCGGCAGCAGGCTTCCGTCGCTCCTCGCTTTCTCGCCGCAACCCCAGCCCGCGCGCCACGACGTGCCGCCCGTCGCAAGCGTGGTCGTCGCCGGCCGGGAAGCCTCGGATCGTGAACGCGGCGCAGTAAGCTTACGGCTCGGAAAAGGAGTCGACGATGAAGATCTGGGGGCGACAACTCCTCCTCGGGCTCGCCTGCTCCGTATGCGCCCTGCCAGCGCTCGCCGTCGGCGAGCCGCCGCCGCTGCGCGTGATCGCCGCGCGCGAGACGCCGTTTTTCTACGTCGAGAACGGGGCGATGAAGGGCATCGAATACGAGATCCTCTCGTACTTCGCGAAGTCGACCGGTCGTCGGCTCGAGGTCCAGTGGGCGGAGAAGTTCTCCGACCTCCTCGACACCCTCGGCAAGGGGGGCTGCGACATCGCCTCGGGCTCGATCACCGTCACGCCGCAGCGCCGGGAGCGCTTCGGCTTTTCGTCCGCGTACCTGACGATCCGCGTCGTGCTCGTCGAACCGAAGGCGCAGACCACGGAGCGCCTCGACCAGCTGCGCGGCGCCACCCTCGCCGCCATCCGCGGCTCGACCTACGAGACGCTCCTCGCCCGCGCGCCGGACGTCGACTTCATCTACGGCGCCCGCGCCGACGAGCTGCTCGGCATGGTGGCGAGCGGCAAGGCGCGCGCGACGGCGGTCGACTCGCTGATCGCGCTCGTCGCGATCCAGAAGTACCCGCAGCTCAAGCTGTCGCTGCCGCTCTCCGGTCCCGAGAGTTATGGCTTCGCCGTCGCCAAGGGCTCGCCACTCGAGGGCGAGCTCTCGGCAGCCATCGAGCGGCTGCGCGGCTCCAAGAAATACTTCGAGATCCTCCAGCGCCACCTCGGCAGCGACGCGGCGCAGCTGGTGGGGGCTGCGAACTGAGGACCACGATCGAAGTCGGGCTCGTGCCGCAGCGCTGAGACCGGCGCAGCGGCAGCCCCTCACTCCTCGGCGACCGCGATCCCTCCCCGCTGCGGCCGGCGCATCTGCGCGTAGGCGACGCCGCCGCACACGATCAGCAGCAACCCGAACGTGCAGACGATCGTCGGTCCGGTCGGCAGGTCCATGCTCTGCCACTCGGTGGAGAGCACCAGGCCGGTGAGTCCGGCGGTGAGGGCCACCGCCCAGCCGATGCCGAGACGCACCGCCGCCCGGGAAGAGATCAGTGCGCCACAGACCGCCGGCACGATCAGGTAGGAGAAGACGAGGTAGACGCCGGCGATGCGCACGAAGCTGGTGACCACCAGGCCGAAGCTGGCGTAGAAGAGGAAGTCCCAGAGCCGCACGTTCAAGCCCTGCCGCTCGGCCTCGTCGGGGTCGAAAGAGATGAGGTGGAACTTGTGCCGGAGCGCGTAGTGGAACGCGCCCACCACGAGGTAGAGCAGCGCGGTGCGGATGACCTCGCCTTTCGATACCAGGAGGATGTTGCCGACGAGGAGGTTCTTGATCTCCTCGTCGCCCGCCGCCGTGCGGCTCAGCACCATGGTCGCCGCCGCAGCCGCGACGATGTAGATGATGCCGATGATCGCCTCGTGCGGTACTCGCGGGTGGCGGAAGCGGGTGAAGGTGAAGAGGGCGGCACCGGCGATGGTGAAGGTGATGGCGAGCACGTAGGGCAGCTTGCCGTGCTCGGCATCGGCGCCCAGCAGCACCGCGGTGGCGATGCCGAGGGCGGCGATCTGGGCGAGGGCGAGGTCGACGAAGATGATTCCTCGCCCCACCACGTGGAGCCCGAAGTAGACGAGCGCCGCCGGCAACACGCAGAGGGCGACGAGCGGCCAGAGCCAGAGCGTCAATAAGTCCAAGGCGAGCTCCTAGGAATGGCTCGCCAGCGCCTGGGAGATGCGCTTGACGACCACGTCGATGAGCGAAATGTAGGTATCGGTGCCCGGCAGACCACCCGGGAACTGACAGACATCGACGACCACCGCGTTGGTGCGGGAGGCCACCGCCTCGGCCGTCTTGCGCGGCTGGTATGGCTCGACGAGCAACACGTGGATGTTCTCCGCCTTCATCTTCTGCATCACCTTGGCGAGGTGCGGCGGCGAGGGCGGAATGCCCGGCTTGGGCTCGAGGAAGGTGTCGGCGACGAGCCCGAAGCGACGGCCGAAGTAGCGCCACGTCGGGTGGTAGGTGACGATGGGCCGCCCGGCGAAGGGCTTGAGCGCGGCCGTCCACTCCGCCATCTTGGTCGCCAGGCTGGTTTCGAACTGGGCCAGGTTGGCCTTGTAGACCGGAGCGCCGGCGGGATCGAGAGAGCTCAACACGCGGACGAGATGCTCGGCGACGATCTTGGCGTTGAGCGGATCCAGCATGAAGTGAGGGTTCCCCGCCACGTGCGTGTCGCCCTGCGAGCGGTCGGCGGCCAGCGGGATGTCGAGCAGCTGAATGCCTTCGGACGCCACGACGCGGCCCGGGGCTCCGGTCAGGATCTTGCCGTTGCGGGCGCCCTCGAGCAGCGGCGGCAACCAGCCGATCTCGAGCTCGGCGCCGCCTTCGATGAGCACGTCGGCGCGGTTGAGGGCGACGATCTGGCTCGGGCGCGCGTCGACGAAGTGAGGATCCTCGGTCGGTTTTGCGATCGTTGTGACCGACACCCTGGCGCCGCCGAGCTGGCTGGCGAGGGCGCCGTATTCCGAAGTGGTGGCGACGACCTTGAGCACCGCCGCGGCCGGTAGAGCCGAGCCGAACAGGGCGGCCGCACCGAGAGCAATGGCGAGTCTTTTCATATTGGTGACGTCCTCTAGAACTTGTGGGCAGCGTGCGCACCGAGCAGGAATTCCAGCTGCAGCCAGAGCGAGTGCTCGTCGCGGCGAAAGGCGTCGGAGCGGTCGAAGTTGTATTGCAGGCGCAGCTTGGAGAACTCGGTGGGAAACCAGGTCATCGCCGGCGAGAGACGCCAACGGGGCGCCAGGCTGAGGTCGACGGCATCGCCCTGATCTCCGGCCACCCGATCCAGACGCAAACCAAGGACGTGGCCGGGCTTGTAGCCCCAGCTGACCTGCACGTAACTCCCCCAGTCCTCGAACGTCGCTCGGGGCAACGCCTCGTCGTCCGTCGCGTCGACCGCGACGCTGCGGCGCATCACCTCGCCCTGGACCTTGACAAAGGGGAAGCCCTTGAAGGCGTTGACGGGCTTCCACTTCCAGAAGCCGTCGAGGCCGTAGATCCGCGTCCGTCCCTTGCCACCCGTGCCGTTGGGCCCCAGGGCCGCTGACGCCCCGAGCAGAATGGTCTTGGTGTCGCTCAAGTCGAACGAGGTCGTGTAACGCGGCACGATCAACAGATCGGTAGCGCTCGCCACCTCCCGGGGCTGGATCTCGCGACCGAACAACGTCTCGCCGGGAACGCTGCGAAAGCTCGACAGCGTCTCCCCCTGGCTGTTCTGCACGGTGAGGAGCGCCTCGGAGTAGAAGTCCGTCGGCATCAGCCAGGACAGTCGGGCCCCCACCGAGCGCAGCCCGTCGGGCCCGAAGAACCGGCCGTTGACGAGCGGCTGGTCGACGAAGTCCCAGCTGTGGGGGTGAGTCGGGTTGAGGCGACCGAGCTCGGTGAAGAACTGCCCCGCCTTGAGCTGCAACCCCAAGGGCAGGGAGGTCGAGGTGGCGTAGGCCTCCTCGAGCTCGACCACCGTCTCTCCGTTGGCGTCGATCTGCATGACGATGTTGGCCTGGCCGCGGAAGTAGGGATCCACGGCGCCCTCGAGCACGGCCTCGACGTTCTGCACCGTGAAGCCACGCTGCGTCGGATCGTGGCCGCCGGTCTGCAGCGCGCCGATGTCGTTCGACGTGGAAGTGCCCGCCGCGATGAGACCGTCCAGCGACAGGTTCAGGAAGTTCTTTCCCGCCGCCCCGGTGACGATGGCCACCGGCGGCGGTCCCGCTGTCGACGTGTCCACAGCCGCCGCGGCTGCGGCTTCTGCGGCCGCGGCCAGGTCAGCCTCGGTCAGCGCGGCCTCGGTCGGCGCGGCCTCGGCCGGTTGCGCTTCGCCGGCAGCGCCGGCCGCGGCTTGCGGCTCGGTGCTTGCCGTCGCTGCCGCCTCGCCGGCCGTCTCTGCCGTGGCGGCTTCCGCCGCCGGCGCCTCCTGCATGGCGTCGAGCTTCTGCTCGAGCGCCGTCAGACGTTGCTCGTACTCTGCGCGCAGCGCCGCGATCTCGGCGCGAAGCGCCTCGACGCCGTCCGTTGCCGGCGCCTGCGCTCGTGCGCCGCCACCACAACACACCACCATCAAGATCAAAGCCACGAACATCCTGCCGAGCTGCGATCGCTGCTCGTCACGAACCTGCATTGCTGCCTCCTCGACGTGCGGACCACTCCGCAGTGGCCATCAGACGCGAACGGAATCAGGTGGGAACGACCTCGGGATGAGGAACCCGAGGGTGGGCGCCCGCATCGTGCAGGCGCACCCCGACACCGGATCGCGAAGCGTCAGCCGAGGGGCGGGCCGCGGGAGGGATCGAGGCGAGGCGAGGCGAAGGCGGGCGGCTGTACGTCGGTGACCGTGGCAACGCCGAGGCGCACGAAGCCGACCGGCACGAAGGGCGACGGCGCCACCGAGCCGACGGTCTGCAGCTGCAGCACGCAGGCCGGGCAACTCGGCAGCTCGACCGACTGCGCCGCCTCGACACGCTCGTGCGCGCCGGGTCCGTGCGGCGTCAGGAAGATCCGCGTCGGCCCGTCGAGGGCACCGTGCTGCTCGAGGCCGGTGTGCCACACCAGCGAGCCGAGCAGTAGACCGAGCGCAGTGAGGCAGACCCCGAGCTGCCGCAGCCGCGGCGAGTGCGGCCGGTAGCCGCGCGCGAACGCCCGCCAGGCCATCGAGGCATTGTACGCCCTGACCTACGGCAAGGTTTCCGTTGGCGCTCCTGTGTTTGCAGGCCTTCCCGGGCTTGTGCTATCTTTTGCGCCGCCTGCCCCGGCCCCACGGGCTCGGCACCTTCGGTATCCCCGCTCTTTCGAGGCGCATTCGTCTAGGGGTCCAGGACACCGCCCTCTCACGGCGGTAACAGGGGTTCGAATCCCCTATGCGCTACTCCGCCGCTAACTCGCTTTACTTCAATAACATACGCGGCGCAGCCGCGCACGGCACTCGAGCGGCCCGCGCGAGCGGGCCCGACGGGCACGCCGGTCGTGCTCACGTTCGACGTCTATCGGCGCTCCGGGCGGCGGGCGGGAAGGTGCTCTGCGGACCGCACTACGTGCCGCCCCTCGATCGCACGCCGCTGCAGAGGCTCTTCCCGCTGAAGGGCGAAACGACCGGTGAAGGAACCGCCGTCACGCTCGCCGGCCACGTCGAGAAGGCGCACTACTCCGACGTGGGTGAAGGCGAAGGCGTCGTCTGCACCGCGGCGGAGAGCAGCGCGACGTCAGCCGGCGCGTGAGACGAGCGAAGCGATCGGCCGGGTCAGATTCGACCGCGCCAGTGCCTCGAAACGCCGGCGAAGCGTCGGCGTCGTGTAGATCGCGGGCCGTTCCAGGAAACGGCGCAGCACCGCGGACCGTGCGGTGCGGTAGAGCTCCTCGTCGACCCATTCGAACTCACGCCGGATGCCTGCCTCGAAGCGGGCGATCTCGTCCGGCGGCGCGGCGAGGATCGACAGGTCGATGTCGCTCACCAGTGGCCGGGCGTGCTCACGTCGTGCTCGCGCGTGGCGCGGATCATTTCGGCGACGCGATCCCTGATGTCCGGCGCGATGCCGCTCCCGTCCATCAGCTGGCACGCCATCACGGCGGAGCGTTCCTCGTTGTCCCGGGCACGGGGTGGTACACCGCGTCGTGAAACATCAGAGCCGCTCCACTTCGTCCGGTCGCGCCGCCTCCGCATTCACCCGATCGAGCAGCCGGAGGCATGCGGCGATGTGCGAGGCCGTGTGATAGCTCCGGTGCGCCTCGCCGTAGGCGGACTGCAGGCGGGTGATCGCGTCGCCGCCGTCGTCTTCGGCGCCGAGCCTCCTCCACAGGTCGGCGAACCTCTCAGCGGGCAGCATGCGGCCTCCGCAGGAGGCGCGGCTTGAGGACGCACATGATCCGAGCCACGAGCCGCGTCACGTGCTTGAGGTGCAGCGCCGCGAGCGCCCAGCGCTTCTGCGCGACGCTTCGCGCGGGGATGATGTGAACATGCGGCCAGGGCGAGCGCCGGGTGCGTGCGCCGTTGAAGAGGATCGTGAACGACTCGGCATCGCCGAAGTAGTGGGTGCCGAGATGACGGCCCAGGCACCGTGCGAGGCTGAGGAGGGCGTCGACGTCCTCGGGCGTGGGAGCGCGCACGCCGGCTACCAGCGCCAGCACGTGATAGCGCGCCAGGAAGGGAACGCCGGGCCGTGTCAGACGGCACGCCGCGCCGGTCGGAAGTCGGAAGGTCCCCGTCATTGCCGCCTGCCTCGTTCCCGTGGTTGCGAGTCGACGAGCCCGGCCGCCATCCGACGGGCGACACCTGCCGCCGACCCCGCCGGCACGACGCCTGCGGATGCCGCGGAGAGGGCGAAGAATCCCTCGACCGCGGCCAGGAGCCCGGCGGCCATCGCCTTCACGCCCAGCCGGCTGCGACCCTCGGCGCGCAAGAGGTGCGTCAGGAGGTCCTGCAGCTGCCCGCTCGCCTCCACCGTCCAGCGCTCGTAGACCCGGCGCACGTCGGCCTGCCGGATGGCCTCCGCCCCGATGAGCGCCCAGCAAGCCACCGCGTCCCGGTCCGCACCCTCGCCGAGATCGAGCAGGCCGTCGAGGAAGGCGTCGAGGCGCCGGCGCGGATCGTCGCCGGCCCGCGCGAGGCGCCGCTCGATGCGCACCCGCGCGCCCGAAGTCAGACGCTGGGCCAGCGCCAGCAGGACATCGCCTTTCGACTCGAAATG
>Ga0075431_100005726_pt1 | contig 12284 bp, 13 predicted proteins | sample RhiMetdeltSRZDD5_FD_75297 | JGI IMG/M metagenome (GOLD analysis project Ga0075431, IMG submission 75297) | Populus rhizosphere microbial communities from Tennessee, USA - Rhizosphere MetaG P. deltoides SRZDD5 | ecosystem: Host-associated > Plants > Roots > Rhizosphere > Soil | place: USA... | reverse complement strand
ACCTCTGCAGCGCATCCCATGGAGAACCCTCGCTGATTGGGGGATAGAGTCATTGGTCATGATGATTTCCCCCTATTATAGAGCGGTTCTCTGTGGGTGTAAGAATCACCTAAAGCTCCCTAGTCCGACCCAGTGCGATACAGACGTCCTCTCTTTACAGCCACGGATGAGACCGTGTTTAATAGAGAGGCTATGAGCAAACGCAGCAAATCGAAGACCAGGCATCGTTCCGTCAGAGCAGCAACGCCAACGCTCACCAGGAGGGACGAGCCGACCCCTTTGCAGCTGATCTTCTCGTTTCTGACCGCGCCGGTCAAATAGCTGTCTATGTACCATTCTTCAAACCCGCCATAGGTTCCGGCTGCTTGGGGTATCCCCCACAGCGCTCCCACCGGTGCGGGGACCAGAGCTCCAGTTTAATGACCACGCCAATTAAGAGCGCGTCTCGCGCAATTGCTGCGTGCTCACAAAACAGATGCGGCAGATAGAGCCGCCCCTCAGGGTCTAAGGAACAGCGGGCGGAGCTTCTGAGAAAGTCGCGGATCTCCTGTGGTGTGGCACCCATGCGGCGCAACCGGTCCGGCATCGTATACCATTCGACCACCGGGTAACAGACCAGACACCAGTCAAAAAACGTGGTCACAATGAGCGCGGCATCATCCGGCGCGTAGCACTCGTGGAGCTGAGTCCGGATGATCCCCGGCAGCGGCAGCCAGCCGGCGCTCTCCACACGTAGGGGGTATTCTCCCAGCAGCATAGGGTCCTCCTGTTAGTCAACTGGCAATCGGAACATAATTGTGTGCCCGTTTCGACCCACCTGCACACAGAAAATTGTGCAGCTCTCTCTTTCCGATAAACCTACCGTATCGCAAAAGGCCCTCGGTGTCTCCCCATTGGCTATAACCAGGCATTATGGCCAATGGCCTGCCGGCGCCCAGGCTATTGTGTCCCGCCCCCTCTTGGCTTATAATGGAATTCTGACTGTTTATAGCCAATAGATTCCCCGCCTGTTTTGGGACTTTGCCGAAGAGGGGGCAGGGCGCTATCATAGACCTATGCTAGACATGACGACGACACAAGCACTGCACATATTCCTGCGGGCCCTGGAGGGGCAGAACTTCTCGCCCAAGACCTTACGCGCCTATGGCGATGATCTCACCCAATTCCTTAACTTTGTTGAGAAGAATAGAGTCGACTTCGACATTCCCACGCGCTTTGACCGCGCGGATATTGAAGGCTTCATGCAGTACCTGGCCGCAAAGCGTTTGACGGGAGTGACGAGGGTTCGCAAGCTCGCAGCGATCCGCAAATTCTTTGCCTTTCTCACGGAGCATAACATTCTGGCGGGAAACCCTGCCAATGCGATCAAAGGCGCCAGGCGCGAGGAAAAAGAGCCCAACATCCTCTTCAAAGAGCAGTACAAAGCCCTCCTCTTCGAGGCCTCAGACAACATCCGCGACTACGCGATCATCCAGACCTTCCTGCAAACCGGCATTCGCTTAAGTGAACTCGTCAACTTACGTATCGAGGATATTGATTTTGAGCACCGCATCCTCACCGTCCGGCAGGGCAAGGGGAAGAAAGATCGGCAGATTCCCTTGGTGGATGAGGCAATCAAAGCGCTTCGCAACTATTACCGCTACCGCACCACCCAGCTTATATTGGATGATGATACCTTTTTCCTGGCCAAAAACGGCACGTCGATGAACGTCTCAACGGTCAAGTATTTGGTTGCCAAGTACGTGAAAAAGGCGGGAATCCGCAAAAAGGTGAGCGTCCATACCCTCCGGCACACCTTCGGGGCGCACAAAGCCGATAAGCATATGAGCCTGGCCTCCTTGCAGACACTCATGGGGCACAAGAAGAAGGAGACAACGCTTAAATACATTCACCTGGCCAAGACCAATTTGCGCGCTGAGATGGCTGAGACGGCGTTATAGCCTCCGGCGGGGCTTTGCGCAAGGGTTTTGTAAGCTCGCTTACCGCACTGTGCGCCTCAGTGCGGTATGATCCGGAGACACAACTATGACGAGAATTACACTGTGTTCCCTCTGTGAGGACGAAATACACTCCGGGGCCGCTGTCAGTCGGCGGGATAACAAGACGCGCATTTGCGCTCTGTGCGCGGCGTTTGAAGACCTGTATGAGCGGGAAGTATGGCAAAGTGCCTTGCGAGAACAGACGCAGGAGAAAAGCGTCATGAATTGAAAAAATGACCGATAAGTCAGTAGGTCCCGTTTACTCGTGGATTTTGCATGTGCGGGACGTTGATTTGTGGGACGAGTTTTCGGGACTGGCCGCGTAACTGATTTCCAGAGCAGGAGTTACAGCCACCAATTTTAAAAAGTGAAGTGTCATTTAAGGGGGGTTTTGTGAGACATGGAGGTAGGACTAAAAACCCTCCTGATATGCCAATTATTACTCACTTCACATGGTGCGAGCCTGCACGAGGTGGAGCTGGTGGTGTTTGCATGCCGATTGCCCGAAGATCGGTGGAGGAGTATCCTGGGTCACCGCGGGGGTGAGCACCTCTGCTCACCCTCTGTGAGGGCGCACGTATATGCTGGAGGGCTCCACCATGCGGCGTAGCATCATTGGTTTCATCATCCTCGCCCTCGGCATCCTCTCTGTGCCGTTCTCCTCCGACGCGCAGCAGCCGGGAAAGGTCTACGGCCTGATCTCGTAGAGATTGTTGAACGGGTTGTCCATTGGCACCCGCCGGACACTGCTGAACCCCGCCTCGGCGCACAGTTCCCGCGCTTTGGGTTCATGGAAGCCCAGCGTGCCCAGCCCCATACCCCCTCCCGCCAGCGAAGTGGTCATGCAGTAGAGGACACTGAACCCGTGAAACATGGCCCCCAGGGGCCCTTGGTTGTCCTCCAGCTTGTCTGAGCAGTTGACATCCAGACACACGTAGACGCCGTCTGCTTGTAACCCCTGGTGAATAGTCCGTAACAGCCCCACGGGGTCCACTGCGTCATGGATGACGTCGAATGTGGTAATGACGTCGTATTGCTCAGGGAGGCCCTTCGAGACATCGCGCTGTTCAAAGCGGACCCGGTCTGCAACCCCTGCCGCGCGGGCATTGGCCGTGGCCCGCTCAATGGTAGGCCCGAAGATGTCATAGCCGATGTAGTGCGCCTGGGGAAACGCCTGGGCCAGTTTGATGAGCGCCCGCCCGCGCCCACAGCCCACGTCGGCGACCTGGGCACCACGCTCCAGTTTCGCCTGCACGTCTGGCATGGCGGGAATCCAGTGTTGGGTGAGCAGATTCTCAAACCAACCGTTGCTGAACCGCTCTATGCCATCCCACATGTTGTCATCGTAGGCGGACTGGGGTACGCCCCCACCGGCGCGGAACGCTGCCGTGAGCCGGTCGAGAATCCCCCCAAAGGCGGTCAGCATTTGGTAGACGCCGCCAAAGAAGACCGGGCCACCCTCCTGGGCAAGAGGCAGGGCGTGCTCGGCAGGCAACGTGAACCGTTGGCTCGTCGGATCGTACGTCAGATAGCCAGCACTGGCCATGCCGCCGAGCCACTCCCGCGCGTAGCGCTCGTTGATGCCAGTGCGGGTGGCCAGCTCGACACTGGTGGCGGGGCCGTTGGCTGCCAGGTCCTTAAACAGCCCCAAGCGATCACCAAGGGCGGCGAGGGTGGTCGTCAGGGCGGCGCTCGTGTCTCCAAATACCTTATGGACAAACGCTTCCATCTTGGCCTGATCGAGAGCTGGTTGGTCGGACATGATGTGTCTCCTTTCTTCCTTCACATGAACCGGCTAGGGACTTCGCCGGACGTCTAACCATTAATTCACATGCCATGTAGCTTGGATAAGGCGCTTTCAGTGTCTGCGTCTACAGTGCGGCTCGTTCAGGATCGGCGTGAGGGTGCACTAAGTCTTGTGTGGTTCGTGGGAGCGGGCGGCATCATATTATTCGAGATAATACCGTGTCAAGAAAATAACTGGTGTAATGTCTCAAAAAACGGAGGGTTTTCGAGACGGGAGTGGGGCTCAAACGCAGCAGCGCTGTACCCCATCTAGTGTGCCTGGCTCAGGATACGGATGCGCATGGGCTTCAGCACGCATAACGCGAGCAGCGCCGCCAGGATATCGAAGCTGGCCGCGGTAATGAACACGCCCGCCCAGCTTCCTGATATCGTCACAATCCAGGCGCTGATGGGCACGAGCAGCGCAGCGGCGCCCTTGGCCGTGTATAGCAGCCCATAGTTGGCCGTGGCATACTGCTGACCGAACAGGTCGCTGCATATCGCCGGGAACAGACTGTAAATCTCTCCCCAGGCGAAGAATACCATCCCGGAGAGGATGACAAACGCCACCGGGTTGTGCGCATTGAGCAGCAGCAAGATGATGCCCGTCCCTTCCAGGCTGAAAGCGATGCCCATCGTGTGCTCCCGCCCCAGCCGGTCGGAGACCCAGCCAAAGAAGGGCCGCGTCAGCCCGTTCAGCACCCGATCGATCGCCAGGGCAAAGGGCAGCGCGGCCAGCGTCAGCCCCAGGAGGGTGACGGGGACATCGGCTATCTTATAGTCCCTCGCCACCGAGGCGAGTTGTGCAGTGGCCATCAGGCCCCCCGTGGCCATCAGGGTGAACATGACGTAGAGGAGCCAGAAAATCGGGGTCCTGAGCATCTGCGTGGGGCTCCTATCCTGCGTGGTCTGCTGCACCCACTGACTGTGCACGTTGGGCACCTCTCCGGGGCGGGGTGCCCGGAAGAGCAAGGCGAGCACGATTACGACCAGGCCCTGCGCGATCCCAAAGGTAAAAAAGGCCGAGGCATAGCCCTGCGTTTTGATCATGGTGGCGATCGGCACGACGGTGAGGGCCGCGCCCATCCCATACCCTGCGGCAGTCAGGCCAGCGGCCAGGCCGCGGTGGTCGGGAAACCATTTCAGGGCATTGCCCACGGAGCCCCCATAGACAATGCCGCCACCGATGCCGCCCAGCACCGCAGCGGCATAGAGCATGGTCAGCGAACTGGCATACGCGTTGGTTACCCAGCCGAGTCCCACCAGGACGCCGGCGATCAGGAACATGGGACGGAGACCGAACTTGTCGATCAGCCAGCCCTCAATCGGCACGAGCCAGGTCTCCATGAGGATGAAAATCGTGAAGGCCAGTTGAATGGCGGGACGGCCCCACTGATACTGCTGGTTGATCGGGTCCACAAACAGGGTCCACCCGTACTGCAGATTGGCGATGGCCACCATACAGACGAGGCCAACGACAAGTTGCATGATCCGGTATCGCATGGCCGCCGGCGCGGCGCGCACTTCCGTGGCCGCAGTGTCCATGTGCGTCCTTCCCGTGGGGGCTGACGAGGGCTCACGCCGCCCCCACGCCGGCATCCCCTCCTCCTCCGTGGGCGCGCGTGAGTACGGTGTCGTGTGGCGCAGACTGCCGAGACCACGAGGCCAGCCCAGCTCGTACAGCTCGTGTCCCAGGCATGCCATCGTGGCATAGCGCGTCGCACTTTTCCAGAGCGATTTTTACAACGCTCGAGTTGAAAAATAAAAATGGGTGAGGTTTCAATCTGTCTGCCGACAGGCAAGACCGAACCGGAATATAAACGTGTGCAATTTTCTTGTCTCGTTTAAGGGAGGGTTGTGCGACAGTGGCCAGCTCTCACAACACGTTCGGCCTGCATTATGGGTTATGAGCTGTTGACTGTGTGTCGCCTCAGGCATATAAGGCGGTTAGGCTGTTGTGTTACTGACCCACCAGGAGGGCAAAACCATGGAACAGTCTTATATCGATGTGGGACCGAGCGTCGCGATGAGCAAGGAAGAGATCGACAGTTTTCTGCAGCAGAAGTTGGTCGCACGCTTTACCTCCATTCGTCCTGATGGTTACCCTCACACTACCCCGCTCTGGTATGTCTGGGATGGCGAAGCCCTCTGGTTCCTTTTAGGCGCAGGAACATACCCCAGGCAACACATTCGCAACCTCAGGAGGAATCCGAAGCTCTGCGTCGTGATCGACCGTGATGCGCGACCAGAACACGGGGGTTTGTTCGACGCCCAAGCGGTCATCATGCGGGGCACGGTCGAGCTATCGACCGACGAGAAGTTGCAGGAAGAGATCACGCGGCAGGCGATGCGCAAGTACCTGGGGAGCGAGGGGGAGCAATATGTTGACGCCATACTTCAGGATGGCAAGCCGGGGAAAAATCGGGTTATCGCCAAGGTCAAGCCGGAGCATATCGTGGCGTGGGACTTCCGCAAGGGGCAAGGCGCCAGTGGCGGTTGACCGTCTCACGCTTCTTAGGGAATGATCGAGCAGGGATTTATCTGTCTCACAAAAGGGAGGGTTGCGAGACACGACGAGACGAAAGGTTATCTCGTCCTTTGGGTGAACCATGCCATGTGCACATGGGGGGTAGTGTGCCGGATTTTATCCAATAGTAAGATCTAAGCATACCAAGTGTCAGTCGGCTCTCACTGTTGTTCGGCGTGGCGGACCTTTACGATCGACGACCGCCGAACTCATCCGCGTAGAGCGACACAAAGTCCCGGACACTCATCGCCGGCCGGCCGGCCACCCGCTCCACGCCGTCCGCCAGCCGGTCATACCGACCCGCCCGATTCAACTCGGCCATCGTCACCAGATGCCGGGTCAGGTGCTCCGGCAACCCCGCCCTTTTTAGCTCCCGTTCCCAATCCTCGGGGGGGATGTCCGCGTACGTGATCTCACGGTTCAGCGCGTCCGAGTATTCCCGGGCGACCCCGTGCATGTCCTGCGACCGCGGACCGGTGAGTTCGTATATCTGGCCCAGGTGCGGCCCAGGGTCGGCGAGGACGGCCGCGACCACCCGCGCGACATCCGCCGCGGCCACCGGAGAGGTCTTGCCCCGTCCGAACGGTAGTTCAAGGCGGCCTCGGTCACGGACGGTCGGACTAACGAGGCGGAGGAAGAAGCCCTCCAGGAAGACCGTCGGCCGGATGGTGACGACCGGCAGGCCGGACCACGCCAGCGCCTGCTCGCTGAGCCAGTGCTGCCGCTGCTGCGGACTCGGGGTGGTGTGCTGAATGCTCATCTGGGAGACGGTCATTTGGGACATGTTGACCAGCGCGTCCACCCCGATGTCCCGGGCGACCGCCGCCATGATCACGGTGGCCTCCAGGTACCCGGCGGACACGGACATGCCGAAGTAGACCCGCCGACAGCCGCTGACGATCCGAGAGACGTCAGCCGGTTCGAGGAGGTCGCCGACCACCACCTCGGCGCCAGCGGCCCGCAAGGCCGCCGCCCGGTCGTCCTCGCGGCGGACCATGGCGCGCACCGGAAGCCCGCGCTCGAGGAGCAGGCCAGTCACGGTGCGCCCGACCGCCCCGAGTTGACCGGCTGCCCCGGTAACGAGGATCGATCCGTTATCGGCCATGCGACTTTCCTCCCTTTCGCCGAACCATTGATCACAGGTCATTTTGCCCTGATAAGTCCATACTGGCGGGGGCTGGGCAATAATAGCCTGGTTCGGCCTCTACCGCACTGTGTGGACTTTACAACGCTGATATTACCGCTGTAGACTCCGCCCTTCGGGTAGCTGCCTGGAGATCAGATCACCCCGAGTTCTTTCAGGTACTTGGCGTACAAGTAGGCGGCTAGGGCCTCCCATGAACGGGACTCGGCACTCAAGCTGCCGTACTCCTGTGGCAGATCCTGGAGCACTTGGTTGGTTTTCACGGCTACCTGGTCCGGGCCGGTGCCCGTGTCCTCCGCTACATGTTCGATGATCCGGCCCAGGATGGTCTCGAACTCCTTCTTGCCCATACTCGGGTAGCTCGCGGCCAGCTTCACTATCTCCTGGACCACCTTCCGAGTTTGTCGCGTCAGACGCTGCTCGTCCATGGCGATCGACCTCCGTTTGCTGACGCCGCGCCCCTGGTAGCTCCGACGCTCTTGGAGAGTGACACGGGAAACCCTCCATGACCGCTGGTAGCTTGGCGGGCTCTCAGACAACGCTGACTGCCCACCAACCAAATCTCCCATCGACGGATAGCACCACTAACGTGATATCGTGAAACCTTCGCTGTGGATAGCGCCCCTGGAGGCCGAACCATTTATTAACAGGCCATTTTGCCCTGATAATATGATATTAAAGGAATTTTCAGGCAGTTTTGCCCCTACCCATTACCAGCGCTCGCAGGGCGCCATGATGACGAAGACGTTATATACCTGAGGCAACGCGTAGTCAATGTAATGCAGTCCGGATGTAGGGTAGTGTCTCACAAAAGGGAGGGTTTTTGAGTCAGAAGTAAGGAAAGCGATTCGGCTCTATACCTTATTAGCCTACCTGCGGCAGAAGACCGAGTTGGCGCAGCAGGAGGGCTGAGTCGAAGTAGCCACGCTCACCTGCGATCTTATCGTCCTCGTCGAAGATGAAGACAGCGCAAGCCGGAAGTTCGAAGCGACGTCCGGTCGGGGGAATGCCAAACCATGTACCGCTGTGCGTGCCGCTCAGCACCATTTCCACTGGGATTGCTTCTTCCCCGACATGTAAACTCTTGATGTCAAACCGTAGGTCAGGGAAGCCGCGGAAAAACTCACCGTAGAAGGCTCGCACAGCATCCCGCCCCTCGTGGAGTTCATTGTTCGCCAGGAAGCTACACGTGGTACCGAACGTGTCCATCACTGCGTCGAGGTCATGCGTATTCTCGATGTGGAAATGCTCTTGGACGGCCTTGATGCGAGCCGCGCGCTGGCGGTCGCTGATCGGTGGCATAGCCAACCTCCGCTTCGTTTTGTATCGCGTTATCTTCGTCTCAATGGCGCCATGACAATGGAAACCTTATATCCCTGACGCGACCAGCAGTCAACAACCCAAATCCCGCAATGCAGGCCGAACGGGTTATGTTGAGAGAGAAAGAGGTGTCTCATTTAACCACCCGATACTGTTGGTCAACCCCCAAGTACTGAAATTGGTGTGCCCAACATGCCTTCTTTGAAGGCAAAAAGCTGAACAAATTTCCCCGAGAAAAAGTACTTCTAGAACTTTGAAGGGGGTTGACCAACAGTATCCCACCCTTTTTTGCGACTCAGGCCATATAAGAAAGTGCACAATTTTATAGTATAATTCTGTCCGTAGCATTATCGTCCTTAGCATATAAATTCACACGATTCTTGGTGGTACCCTAAAGAGAAATCCTCCGGCTTTTTTGTTGCTATTTTACCTTTTCAGGGGGGATAGTCAAAAATTACCAGGATCAATCCTCTTGCCTCTTTATTGCGTGAGCTTGTGCTTGGTTGCCAGGCCGTATACGGAAGGCGCACCAGCAAAACACCACACCGCGATTATGGGGTCACAGATGGCACAGCCCAAGGAGGAGGTGGGGACGAAAGGCACATGGGGTTCCCATATAGGTGGTGCATGATGTCCCAGCCAGTATGGAGGAGCCAGCCAAGGCCGATGAAGCCGTATGCGTTGAGCCCCTTGTAGGCGCAAGAGGTGACGACCGCCGTGAACGCAAACTCCCAGAGGCCCAGCCCCCCATTGAGATAGGCGGCGCCCGCGCCCGCAATCATGATGGCGTTGAAGTGCCTGCGCTGGGGTTCCCTGAACGTGGATGTGGCGACAATGAAGAGCGTGGCGACGACGACCGGCGCCACGACATCTACCAGGTGGATGTGCATTACTGTGCCTTGCTGTAACGATCTCCCCACCACCGCCTTTGGCGCGTTGACTCGACTCCTATGCCTTCCTACCTTCCACAACTCCGAGCAGCTTGGAAGCAGGATACCACGTCTGACGGTACGTCCACCCTGCCCCGTCTAACAGTCCGCTATATTCCTCCACCGTCCTTTCCCGTCCGGTGAGCATGATGAGCATGTGAATATCAAACAGCTTGGCAAAGTGCGGCGTGTCCGGGCCGGGGACGACGTGCTCGATGAGCAACACGCTGCCATGCTGGGGCGCGGCCCGGTGGATGGCGGACAGAATCTGGCGACACTCGCGTCGTTCCAGTCATGCATGATGTATTTCATCAGATACGCATCGGCCGGAGGGACCTCACGAAACATGTCCCCGGGCACGAAGGTACACTGGTCTCCCACGCCCATCTTGTCAGCCCACAACAGCTCGTGCTGGGCGATCACGCTGGGCAGTTCCAGGACGGTCCCCCGCAGGTGGGGGTACTTGACCAGGAGACTGCACAACATATAGCCGTGGCCGCCGCCCACATCACACAGATGGGTGATCCCAGAGAAGTCGTAGTGCTCGAGCGCCTCCAGCACTAAGGTGGTATGGATCCTGGAGTAGCTGCTCATGGCCTCATTGATCACGGCCCCATAGCTGGGATTTTGGGCTGCGCGCTCGAACACGGGCTGCCCAAACTCCCGGATAAAGGCGTTCTGCTGCCCTTCGGTGATCAGTGCGGGCAGATGGCGCCAGGTCGCGTAGGTCTCCGGGCCTTCTTCCAATAGAGTCATCCCGCGCAGGCTGTGTGGGTGGTCCCGGCAGAGCCACTCGCCCATGGGGGCGAGGGCAAAGGTCCTGGTGGTGTCTTCGCGCAGGAGCTCCAGAGAGCCCAAGGCGCGCATGAGCCGGTAGAGCATCCCCGCGTCCACCCCCAGCTCATGGGCCACCTGGACGGCGTTCTTGGCGCCGCTCGCCAGAGCATCGAACACCCCCAATTTGACCCCCACATAGAGAATTTGGCTGCGCCAGCGCCCGAAAATCAGGTCCATGACCTTGGCACCGGTGTCATCCATACTGCCCTCCTTGCTCAGGAAATGATGCCGTTGTTGGCTCATGCAACATATCCCTGACGCGACAGCCAGTCAACACCTCACATCCTACGATGAGGACAGAAATTGGAGTCTCATCAATTTGTCTCACAAAAGGGACGATTTTTGCATGCCCTTCCAACGCAGATGCCTCAGGAAGCTGGCAGGCTTACCGGATCACCTCGGCCGCCTGGAAGAGGAGCGTCGGGGGGATGGTGATCCCGAGCGCCTTGGCGGTCTTGAGGTTGATGACCAACTCGAACTTGGTGGACTGCTCGACGGGCAGGTCGGCCGGTTTGGCACCTTTCAGGAGCTTGTCCACGTAGGTGGCGGCACGCCGCAGCACCTCAGGCCTGCTCGGCCCATAGGACATGAGGCATCCTGCCACCACCCACTCTCTCCAACTGTACATCAGAGGCAACCGGCGCTGCGTCGCGAGGTCTGCGACGACCCGGCCGCGCTCACTATTGAGCAGCAGCGCCTCCTCTATCACGAGGACCGCGTCTGCACCCGCTCGGGTCATCGCCGCAAAGGCGGTGTCCAACTCATCCATACTGCGCACCTCCACAATGTGCAGGTGCAACCCCAGTGCCCGAGCAGCCCCGGTCAGGTTGTCCATGACGGACGCATAGTATGGATGAGTTGCATTGATCAACACGGCGATACGCGTGCTCTGGGGCACCGTCTCCTTCAAGAGCTCTAACCGCTTGCCGGGGAGCTCCGCGCTCAGGAAGCTCAAGCCCGTGATGTTCCCCCCCGGGTGCGCCAGGCTGGCGACGAACCCTTGTCCAACCGGATCAAAGGTGGCGGCCATCACGATCGGGATGGTATGCGTGGCGTGCTGGGCCGCCCGGACCGCGGCGGTTCCCTCTGCCACGATCACATCCACCTTGAGCCGGACCAGTTCGGCTGCGAGGTCGCGCAGCCGCTCTTCACTCCCTTCCGCATAGCGGTCCTCAATGACGAGGTTCTGGCCCTCCACATAGCCGAGCTCGCGCAGCTCCTGCCGAAATACCTCCCATAGGGGGGCGACAAGGCGAGGTGAGCCAGGACTGAGCCGAGCGATCTGGTACATTTTCGTCGGCTGCTGTGCGTCGGCGCAGAGTGGGGCCAAGAGGAAGCCGATGGCGAGGGTGAGGACGAGCCCGACAGTGCTGCGCCGCATGGGGGAGTCCTCCTGCATACATGCTCTCACAGGGGGTGAGTAGAGATGCTCACCTCCGCGTTGCCCCAGGATACTCTTCCGCCGATCTTGGGGCAATCGGCATGAACATACCACCTGCTCCACCTTGTACAGGCTTACACCATTTAATTTTAGTTCTAAAATTATAGAAGCGTCAGCGTTTTGTTTGTCTCATTTAACGGAGGTTTGCGAGACACAGTTAAATCTATCTGCTCTTTCCGACTTACCCAGTGATACAGATTCGTAATTAGTCGCTGGCGCGAAATTAAGTGTCAGTAAATTGGTGCCTTAGGGTCAGTAGCAACGATCAAGAATCTGAGATCCAAGAGACTATCATGGAAGTTCTGACCCTTTGACGCTCCAC
>Ga0075431_100005725_pt1 | contig 12286 bp, 12 predicted proteins | sample RhiMetdeltSRZDD5_FD_75297 | JGI IMG/M metagenome (GOLD analysis project Ga0075431, IMG submission 75297) | Populus rhizosphere microbial communities from Tennessee, USA - Rhizosphere MetaG P. deltoides SRZDD5 | ecosystem: Host-associated > Plants > Roots > Rhizosphere > Soil | place: USA... | reverse complement strand
ACCATTTGGATCGCGTGCTGCGTCATGCTCCGGCTGTGTTCACCGGCGCGTTTCCAGTCGCCGTACGCGACTTTGGTGACGACCTCGCCTTTTTCCTTAATGGCCTCGAGGACGGCTCCGATATCGAAGTGCCTGTTGAGTGTGCTTTTAACGCCGATTTCGATGTTGTCGAAGTCGATAAATACCGCGATCTTTAGACGATCACCATTCATATATGAGTAGAGAATACAACAGTATCTGGAAGGTGGCGATGGGACAGGATGTCTTTCGTTACTTTTTGAACAGGTTATCGAACGCAGTGCGCGCATCGGAAGGCTTCGTTACCGATACGTTTGAAGCTGGGCCGCTGCCTCCAGAATCGCGGGTTTCGCGTTCAATCGACGTCTTCGCCATGAAGAATTCGCAAGTGTTGCGAACGTCTTTCTTGGTGATCCGCTGTGGAATCGGTTCCGTGCATTCGAACTGAGCGCCCGTATCGAAATGGCTGCAGTTCTTGCAGGTTCTCAAATCCGCTTTGCATTTGGGGCACTGGCTGGAAAAGTCGATCTCGACCGGGGGCGGGACGATGGCCCCGCACAGCGAGCAACGAAGCACCTCCTGGAAACCCGGCATCTTGACGGTGCGCGGAACGTCGCGGTTTGCTCCTTTCGGAGCGCCTTTCGGCTGTTGACGCGGTTTTTCGCGCTCGCGTTCGCGACCCGAATTACCATCATCCATATAGCCGCGTTGGCCATACTTTCTGTCGCCCATTTGAACCCCTCTGATTGATGCTCGTACGGTTTACGACGCCGGCGAAGATAAAGTTACAGCGGAAAAATGGAATTTACCGCGGACCCGAAAAGGTTCTTAACTCCTTCATGTAGCGATGGTTTCTCGAAATCGAAGCTTCAACTTATCGACAAAAAATCCGTAAGTCTGAAGAAATGCTCCGGAATTCGGAAAACGCCGGGTCGAAGCGGGGGCGTCAAGCCCCCGCGACTACTTCTTCTGCAGTTCGACCACCATTACTTCAATGGGCTTCGTGGTTTCATTCACGTCGCCGTGCATTTCACCGGGCGGATCGGCGTCGAGCCAGTAGGCCTTCCCTGTTTCCCATACCACCCTTTTAGGATTGCCCTTTTCCGGCTTAATGGTCAAGGTGCCACCCTGCAGCGCAACGATGACTCGACCATTTTCATGTCGATGCATTGTCAACGGCTGGTTCGGCATGATCAGCGTTTTCCAAACTTTCACGTTTGGGTTTTCGAATTGAGGAGTGCGCTGTGTCGTCTGCGCCTGTTTCTGCTGCGCCAACCCTACCGCCAACGCCCCGATAAGAACTCCACATGCCACGAGAAGCAGGTTCTTTTTTGTGATCACGCAGTTTTCTCCTTTGGAATTCTGAGACTTGAAACACGATCCCGCAAAGCATCCGTCAGTGCTGCGTACGGATCGGCTGTGCCCGCAAAGTCGCGAGGATCGATCAGTTTGCCGAAAACGATTTCAATAGGATGGAACTTGAAACCGCCCGAACGCGGCAACATTTCAAATGTTCCATTGATGCCTACGGGTAGAATCGGCACGCCCATTTCATAGGCAAGAATTGCCGCACCTTTCTTGAATTCCTGCAGACGTCCGTCAATCGTACGCGTTCCTTCAGGAAAGATAAGCAGCACCTTGCTGCGCTTGAGTCCTACGGCGCCCGCTTGCATGGCACGAACCAGATTCACGTTCGGATCGATCGCAACGATGTTACACAGTTCCGATATTCGCCGGGAAATCGGTCCTTCCCAGTAATCGCTGTACCCCAGACTGAAGATGGAGCCGATGGTACGCGAAGGGAGAGTCGCATACAACATAGGCGCATCCAGATAAGACTCGTGATTTGGACACATCAAATACGGGCCGTCCTTCGGCACATTCTCGATACCGACGGCGCGATAGTGAAAAACGACCTTGCTGAGTAGCAACAGAGCGCGCGACAAAAAAACAATGATGGCAACAGCGACTGGCTTTGGTTTGAAGATATAGTGATCGTTCAGATTGTCGGCGGTCGATACCGACAATATCTCTTTCCACCCGGGGCCGGACTTCGCGCCACCTGCGTTCTTCTGTTCGATGGCATCCAGCAACTCACCAAGCGTATAGATCCGTGTCACCTCTGTATCTTCCAGATGGATTCCGGTACGCGACTCAATTTCAGTCAGCAGTTCAATGCGGGCAAGCGAATCGAAGCCCAGATCGAGTTCGATGTTCAAATCCGGACTCAAGCCACCGACGTCAGGTTTTTCTCGCCGGATCAAGGAAGCAACGATCTCGCCTATACCCGAGGTGAATCGAGCGTGATCTTGAGACGAGGCGCGGTTCTCGACAGCTTTCTGCCGTGCAGCTTCCTCCTTTTCTATTTCGAAGCGCTTGAGCTTGCGAGTGACCGTTCTGGGAAACGGCTCGTTGCGAATAGACAGGGAAAGCACCCGTTGATACGACGGTAAATCTTTCGACAGGCCGTCCATCTCAAACTTGATCATTTCCATGATCGCAGCTTGACCACGACGCCGGAACTCATCCATATCGGGCACGACCACGGCGTGGAGCCGCTCACCCGCAGGACCGTCACCGTTAGCGGACACGCCCAGGACACACAGTTCCTTGATGAACGGGGATTTTGCGTAATGGCTTTCGATCTCTTCGGGATAGATGTTCTTGCCGCTTGCGAGAACGATGACGTCTTTGCTGCGGCCGGTGATGGTCAGGTTCCGTTGGCCGTCAATGAATCCGAGATCTCCGGAACGAAACCACTCACCGCTCATCACTTCCGCGGTGTGATGCGGATCGTGATAGTAGCCTTTCATCAACAAAGGACCCTTAATCCAGATTTCGCCAATGCCTTCTGCGTTCGGCGAATCGATCCGAATCGTGACGCCGCGTATCGGTTTGCCGACGCTGCCGAGGCGATTGTCACGAACCGGCGTCGCAGTCACCGCGGCAGAGGTCTCGGTCAGACCATACGCATTCAACATCGTGTATCCAAGGTCAGTGAGATCTGCCGCGATGTGGGAATCAAATCGCGAACCGCCGCTGGCCAGCAATCGCAGGTCAGGACCGATAGCCTTGTGAATTCTCGAAAAGAGCTTCCGTCGAATTTCGGGGCCGACGAACTTCGAAACACGCCGCATGACATTGAACATCTTCTTCGCAAACCAGGGTTGGGCTTCGACCTGGGAGAAGATGCGCTTGTGCAACAGATAGAAAAACTGAGGAACACAAACGAAACAGGTAATGCGATGCCGCTGAAACGCTTCGACAATACGTTGCGGGGAAATTGACGACAAGAAGACCACGCCGGCGCCGAGGCATAGCGGACCAAGGCCATTGGCAACGAGCGGTAACACGTGGGAGAACGGCAGAACCGACAGGATGCGGTGCTCAGCCGAGAACTCCAGCGGCTCAACGATTCCTCGAATCTCGTAAACCAGATTCAGCATCGACAACTGCACGCCTTTCGGGTCACCTGTCGTGCCGGAGGTGTAAATCAGCAAAACGGTCGTATCACCGTCAGTGATACCGCGGAACGTGGTTTCCGGCGGCTTTTTTCGACGAGGTTCGTCGATATCCACGAGCTCCGCATCCACCTCGGCGACGACTTGTGCAGCCTTTTGATGGTTCTCCTTGTCTGTGAACAGCACACGACAGCCGGCGTGTTTAACGATGCGGACGAGATGCGACTCTGGAAGAGTCGTTGGCAGAGGGACGGTCACCGCGCCGAAACGAATGCCTCCAAGCAACACGAACACCCATTCCGGGATGTTCTCCATCAGGATGCCGATGCGGTCCCCGGGTTTGAGACCGCGCGCAGCAAGTTCGCCGGCAAACGCGTCCGCCTGTTTCAGTACATCGGTGTAAGTGTATTCATCGACGCGGTCTTGCCGATCGATCGCGAATGCGAAGCGCTTCGGAAACTTGCGCGCCCACTCTTCGATGCGGTCAAAAATCCACGAAGGAGCCGGCGTGTCTTTAAGCGGGGGCCCTTCTGCCTCCGTCAGGTGCTTCATGTCTTGAGATTAACAGCAGTTAGGGGAAAGCGAGAAACGGGAAGAAGGGGGAAATGATCAATGTTCAACGTTCAATTGTCATTTGTCATTTAAGGTGCGCGCTTCGCGCGGTTTTATTTCTTTATAAAGCAGATGCCCGCGCGAAGCGCGCACCTTAAATGACAAATGACAATTGAATGTTGAACATTGACCGTTTGCCCCAACACCCAGCCGGTGCTCTTCCAAAAACGGTGGGATTTTGATAGCTTGCGGCTCTTCAAGAGGACTCGAGGAGGACTAATGTCGGCAGTTGACCAAAAAGTGGCCCAGGAGCGATCCGCAGAATTCAGCCTGGCGAAGCTCGTCGGCCCAGGATTGATCACGGCAGCTGCCGGAATCGGGGCTGGAGACCTTGTCGCCTCTACCCTCGGGGGCGCGGGATACGGCTTAACTTTTCTATGGGTTGTGGCGCTCGCAGCGTTTCTTAAGTGCTTTCTCAATGAAGGCATCGGCCGATGGCAGCTCGCCACGCAAACCACAGCGATCGAAGGCTGGGCCGAACATCTGCACTGGGGCGTCCGCGCATTTTTCGGTTTTTACCTGGTCATTTGGACGGTGTTCGTCAGTGCCTCGCTTTCGAACGCCTGCGGCCTTGGTATCGCCAACCTCACCGGCGGCGCGATCTCCCAATCATGGGGTGCGGTCCTGCATGCGTTGATCGGTTTCGGCTTTGTCATGATCGGCGGCTTCGCGGGCTTCGAGAAAGTCATGAAGGTGTTGATCGGCATCATGTTCTTCACGATCATCTCGTGCGCACTGTTGACGTTTCACAATCCCGTCGGATTCTTCCAGGGGCTGTTGATGCCGAGAATCCCGTCGGGCAGCGGCTCGACGGTTCTATCGGTACTGGGCGGCATCGGAGGATCCGTGACAATGCTGTCCTATAACTACTGGCTGCGCGAAGAAAAGATGGTCGGGCCGAAATGGGTGAAGCTGATCCGAGCCGACATCACCCTGGCATACGTGTTCACCGCGGTGTTCGGCATCTCGGTGATGAGCATCGCCAACCAGGCTTTCTTCCTTTCGGGTGTGAAGATCACCGATGCGCAAGCGGTCACGAAGATGGCCGAAACCCTCGGCACGATTCTTGGACCACTCGGCTTCTACGCATACTCGGTTGGTTTTTGGGCCGCAGTGACGGCATCACTGCTCGGTGTGTGGCAGAGCGTACCCTATATCTTCGCGGACTTCTGGGGCGTGCTCCGAAAATACTCTCCGGAAAAGCGCAGCGAAATTACACAGGGCACGAGCACCCCATACCGGCTTGCACTCGTCTACATCACTGTCGCCGCGATTCCGTTTGCGTTCATGAAGCAGCCGTTGTTCATCATCAAGACCTACACGATTATCGGAAGTCTGTTTATTCCTTTTCTCGCGGGAACTCTGCTGTACCTGAACAATTACCGGCTGCCCACAAACACCGGAGTGAAACGCAACAGCCTGCTGACAAATGCGGTGATGACTTTAGCGATGATTCTCTTTGCTTACATTGGCGTTCGCGATTTGTTGAGAGCGGCATTCGGGATCCAGATATAGTTCGTGCGAACCATCGTTCTGCTGACCATTTCGAATATCTTCATGACGTTCGCGTGGTACGGGCATCTGAAGTACAAGAGCTCGCCTCTGTGGATAGCCATTGTCATCAGCTGGCTGATCGCCTTTGTTGAGTATTGTTTTCAGGTTCCCGCAAACCGGATCGGCTCCTATCAGTTCACCACGGCGCAATTAAAGACGATTCAGGAAGTGATCACGCTGATTGTGTTTGCCGTCTTTTCGGTCCTTTACCTGCAAGAGGACTTTCGCTGGAACTACGTTGTCTCCTTCGGGTTCATGGTCGGTGCCGTATTCTTTATGTTCAGGTGAGTCATGAGTTGCGAACTTATCCATGTCGAGACCGGACCGCTTCTTGACGATGTGCGTGGGTTGTTCGTCGAATACGCGCAGTCGCTCAACTTCAATCTGTGCTTCCAGAGTTTCGATCGCGAGTTGAAGGAACTTCCGGGCGATTACCGCTTACCTGCGGGCCGTCTGGTGCTCGGCCGCATCGACGGGCGGCCCGCCGGCTGCGTCGCGCTGAGAATGCTCGAGCCAAGGATATGTGAGCTGAAACGTTTGTACGTTCGGCCACAGTTTCGCGGTCATCGACTGGGCAAGCAGTTGACACATCACGTCCTCGACGAGGCTCGCCGCTCGGGTTATTCAACGGTCCGGCTGGACACGGTCGCCGGTGCGATGGATCGCGCGATTGAGCTGTATCGAGCGATGGGTTTCAAGGAGATCTCGCCTTACTATTCCAATCCGATTGCCAACGCGTTGTACATGGAGCTCAGTCTCCGCTAGCGTCCCAAACTGCACTTGCGTCGAAACCGATGCACGCAGGCATAAAGCCTGCGGCTACAAGGTTCACGTTGCAATGGGCGCGTAGCCGCGGGCTTTATGCCCGCGCCCAGCCGTCCGCGTTAGATCATCGCTTCATCAAAGAACAGACGATTCTTTTCAAACCGCGAATAGGACAACGGTGAGGCATCGACTGTCTCGAAGCGGCCCAGGCGGATCAATTCCGACATCAATTTCCCGGTAGCCGGCGAAGTCATCAATCCGTGTCCACTAAATCCGCAGGCGAAATAAAGACCGGACACTTCTGGATGGTGGTCGATGATGCCGTTCTGATCCGGCGTCATTTCATAGAGACCGCCCCAGCCAAAGACAAGCTTGAGATCTCTGAATTCCGGCAGGCGCCGAATGAGGTCGGGCATGAAGTCGCTATAGAAACGATCGATATCACCACCGAACCGGATTCCGGGCGGTTCGTCGGACTTGGTTTTCATGATCGTGATCTCGTTTTCACCGTACGACCTCCAATGCACACCGCCGGGATCGATCGTCATTGGAAACTCATAGGTCCACTTGCGTGGCAGCTCGCATCGGAAGATTTGCTGGCGAACGGGCGTGACCGGAATGGGAACCCCGGCGATCTCACCGAGTGCGCCGGAATATGCTCCTGAGGCGATCACCAGTCGGTCGGTTTCGATTCTTCCGTTTTTACCGGCGTGAACGGCTTTGACGGCGCCGCGCGCAATATCGATGCGTTGAACCTCGTCGGCGATGTAGGTGGCGCCGGTGTCTTCCGCACTGCTTCGGAGGAACCGGAGAACTTTTCGATTGTCGATGTAGCCGTCCCTGCGGCCGAAAACAGCGCCGACAAGATCGTCGCACCGCAGCTCTGGAACCAGCTTGCGGACATCATTCACTCCTAGCAATTCGACGCTGACACCGAGGGATTTCTCGACTTCGAAGCGCCGCTGAAGTCGCGGCCAGTTCTGATCGTTTCCGAGGAACAGGTACCCGCGCTGGCGGAAGTCCACTTCCGGCGTTTGCTCGTAAAGTCGGATACTGTACTGCGCCATTGCGACATTAACGGCGGACATGTACTGCTCACGTACACCGCCCATCGCAAGCGCGCTGGAGGCGAATTGATAGCTGGGGTCGCGTTCAATGACAACGACGGATCCGGTAAAACCATCGCGTCTCAAATTCCACGCGATGCTGGAACCGATGACCCCGCCTCCGACAATCACCACATCCGCCGTTGAGTTCACCCCAAGAGTTTAACTCTTAAAAACATGAGATCAGGGGAATCGGATCTGACAAATTCCTAATTCTTAATTCCTAAATCCTATCCGAGGAGACGTCGAACCGGCGGATCTTCTCGGATAGGATTTAGGAATTAAGAATTAGGAATTTGTCAGATCCGATTCCCCCATGTCCTTGTGGAATAATCCAGTCATGTTGTCATGGATCGAACTGGATACCGACCGGTTCCGGCGAAATATCGAGGCGTTCCGAGCGATTGAACCGCAAGGCACGCTCGTGATGGTTGTGGTGAAAGCCAATGCGTACGGACACGGATTGCGTGCGCTCGGGTCCGCAGCCGCTGATGTCGCGGACTGGCTCGGCGTTAATTCTGTGGAAGAAGCGTCGGCATTGACCGCGTTGGGAGTGCAAAAACCGATCGCCATTCTTGGACATTCCGAACTCGATCGCACAGAAGAAATCGTTCGCGAAGGCTACCGACAGGTGGTCTATCGTCTCGACGTCGCCAAGGCTCTGTCGGAAGCGGGCGTCCGGCTGGGGCGTCCCGCAAGAATTCACCTGAAGATTGAAACCGGCACGAATCGTCAAGGCATCGCTCTCGCAGAACTGAAATCGTTTCTCGCCTCGATCCTTCAGTACCCGGCATTGGAAGTCGAGGGCGCCTACACGCACTTCGCGAACATCGAGGACACTCTCGATCCCTCGTTCGCTCAACTTCAGCTGAAAAGGTTCAGGGAGGCGCTCGATATGCTCTCGGACGCGGGTCGCACGCCGTCGGTCATTCATACTGCTGCGACGGCCGGCGCTCTGCTTTACCCCGAGACGGCATTCGGCATGATTCGTTTGGGAATCGGCGCGTATGGCGTTTGGCCGTCACGTGAGACGCAGCTTGCGGCGCGCGAACGTGGCAGGCTCATTTCGTTGTCTCCGGTTCTGACGTGGAAAACTCGAATCGCCCAGGTGAAGACCGTTGCGGCCGGTGATTACGTTGGTTATGGCCTCACGTACCAGGCTGGCCGCCCTCTGCGAATCGGAATCCTGCCAATCGGATACTACGACGGTTACGACCGCAAACTGTCGAACTGCGCCCGCGTCCTCGTCCGCGGGCAGTTCGCGCCGGTCATCGGTCGAATCGCCATGAACATGACCATGATCGATGTCACCGACATTGGCGCACACGACGACGACGAAGTGGTGTTGATCGGCAAGCAGGGCGGCAATGAAATACGCGCGGAAGAGATGGCCGAGAAGTGCGGGACGATCGCGTACGAGATGCTGTCGCGCATCAACCCTCTTCTACCGCGAGTCGCGGGCGGGGTGTGATGGTTTTAGAAGCGTTGGTACTTGCCGCGGAAATACAAGACCGGCCCAATGCCGGTCTTCGCTTCGACCGTGTCAGCCGACAGGACCTTGCCCAAAAAGATCTGGTGATCGCCACCGGGGTAAATTTCAACCGTTTCGCACTCCAGATACGCGAGCGCATTCTTAAGGAGCGGTTGACCCGCTGGACCTTCAAAATAGATGCTTGGCGGCCGGTCACTGTCCTTTTTGGCAAACAGTCGTGAAAGATCTTCCTGGCTCGACGAAAGGATGCTGATGCCGAACTTGCGCGAATCCTTGAACTGCTGCAGGCTACTCAAACGATTGTCGAAGCAGACCAGGACCAGGACGGGATCGAGAGACACGCTGGTGAAAGCATTGACAGTAAGGCCGTATGTGTGTCCGTCGCGGCCCCGGGTTGTCACGACCGTGATGCCTGTGGCAAAGTTGCCCATGACTTCACGGAATTTTTCAGGGGTCACCATATTTAATTTGCCCACCTCGGACGGAAAATCGCGGTCTATGATAGCGCAAAGCGAATGAGATTACGTTGTGCAGCCGTCCTTGGCCTCATCACCCTGCTGTACGGTATCGGGATAGCGGCACAGAACCAACTGCGCGTGGACGTACGGTTGGTCAATGTTTTCGCAACCATCACGGATGGGAATGGCCGTTATGTGGACGGCCTCAATCAGGGCGACTTCGTCTTGCAGGAGGACGGCGTTTCGCAGGAAATCGCGCACTTCAGCCATGACCTCGACGTTCCGGTCAGCGTCGGGATTGTGATGGACACGAGCGGTAGCATGCGGAACAAACTCCGGACGGCGGTCACCGCCGTGGACCGGTTCGTCCGCACGGTTCACCCGAACGACGACATCTTTCTCATGACGTTTGCCAGCTCGCTCGAACTTCGGCAGGACTTCACCGACGATCGGGAAAAACTCTCGAGAGCCTTGCGGCGAACCAGTGCCTCGGGAGCAACGCTTCTATACGACGCGCTACGCGCCGGGCTCATCAAGGTCAAGTCAGGCAAACATCCCAAACGCGCGATTCTGCTGATCACGGACGGACAAGATACCGGTAGCGTCGCGAGCTACGAAGAGATTTTGACCGAAATCGGCGAGTCGGAAGTGCTTGTGTACACGCTGGGAATCTCCCCTGCGTCCTCGGCGGATTCGGCTCGTGACTCGGTCGATGTGGACGTCCTGCAGAATCTCGCGGCCAATAGCGGCGGCCGCGCATTCATGCTGTCGGATGTGTTTGTAGGAACATTCGGCCGTGAAGTCGAAAAGGTTCTGACGCTGGTCGCAATGGAACTTCGGAGCCAGTACACGCTGGGCTTCTACGCCACGCACGCCGATGACGGAAAGTTTCACAGCCTGAGGATAAAAACCCGTCCCGGCCTGGTCGCACGATCTCGGCCAGGTTACATAGCGCGCCCAGCATTGCCCTGACGTTAGGAAAAGGGAAATGGGGTCAGACGTGTCGTTCACCAATTTTCGGCGGTGGAAAATTGGTGAACGACACGTCTGACCCCATTTCCCTTTTCCTAACGTCCCCAGTTGGTCGTGAGGTAATCGATCAGTTCGTCTTTTCGGGCCGACGGGACGAAAGCTCCCAGCTTGATCATGTCATCCACCTGACGCGTCCAGCCGGCTTTATCCAATCGTCGAGCAGTCACCAGGCGGTCGTCGTGACAGGCGAGGCAGTAGGTTTGGAAGACATCGGATCCCTTTCCGGCCGGCACCGCTTTGAAGGAGTTCGGCAGCGGACGAGTGACGCTGAAGGTTCTCGCGAGGTAGTTGATCAAAAGATCTTTATCCGCAGGAGCAACACCCGCGCCCCAACGAATCATTTTGTCGATTTCACGGGTCCAGCCATTTCGGTCGAGCCTTTGTTGAGCGATGAGAGAAGGACCGTGACAGTACCCCGTGCACGTCGTCTCGAGTTTTTTCGCCATCTCGGCGTTCGACGGCGCTTGCGGCGTCTGACCGAATACAAGGCCGGCAGCAAGAAAGATCCCACCGAACAGAAGGAATTTACGATTCAACATTGATCCTGACCCTGTCGATGACGTTGTGGAGATACCCCGACGGATTCCAATTCGCGACGACCGGCTGAATGCGGCCCTGGGAATCCGTGGCACGAGACAGCGGCTGGTAGAAACCTGCCTTCGGTGGTTTGAAACTGTAGCGGAATCTGCGCCAGGCATATTTGGCTTTTTCAGGTCCGAGATCGGCCGCAGTCCAGGTGCGGCCAAAGTCCGTGGAGATATCGACACGCGTGATGTCCGCTTCGCCCGCCCACGCAAAGCCTCTCAGTTCGATCGCATTTCCAAGTTTGAACTTCGAATCATCGTTGGGAGCAGTGAAGATCGATTTCACGTCGAGCGCCGTATAAGGAACCATGTCCTTCGGATCAACTGCAGCGCCTGGCGCAACGTTGTAAGTGGGAATGCGATACGCGGTTTTCATGAAGAAATTGTCGGCTTCATCGGGTGCCACTCTGATGCTAACGAGCCACTTCGTGGACGACGCGGCTTCCCATCCAGGAACAATCAAACGGAGTGGCCGTCCATGGATCAATGGAATCTCCACATCGTTCATCTTGAAGGCCAGCAGCGTGTCCTGGTGCATCGCCTTTTCGATCGGGATACTTCGAACGAAATCGGGCACCGAGCCTATGGGCTCATCGTGGCCGTTCATGATGATGTGCTTGCCGGACGGTTTGACACCGGCTTTCGTCAAGACATCTCGCAACGAAACTCCCGTCCACTTGGCGTTGCTGACCGCGCCTTTTTCCCACTGCAAACCCGGTACATTCGGATTCGCGTAGACCCGGCCGTTGCCCGAACACTCCAGCGTCACTGTTTGACTGATTTCGCGATATCTCTTCAGATCATCCAGAGTGAGCTTCAGCGGCGTGTTGACTTCGCCGTCGATGGTTAGCGTCCACGAGTTCGCGGTGGCATCATCGATCTTTGGAGTCGGCAGGTGACATCGAACGTAATGATTCTCGATTGGGGTGAGCCACGCTTTGTCCAGCGTGGACAAAGGCGTCTCCAGATCAATTGGTCCATCGGAACGTACGATCAGGTTCGGTTTGAATCCCTGCATCTGCACCATCAGACCCGCGCCGGACAAGAAGAACTCGCGTCTGTTCATTCGCATGGCCCGATAAAGTATCAAACCGACGCGTCAAACAACAATGGCGGTGTCCGAATCGGGCGCGGGACATCCCCTCCTGGGATAGGAGGGGCAGCGAGCCGAGGAACGAGGCGAGCGGGGTGGTACTAAAGAACG
>Ga0075431_100005720_pt1 | contig 12288 bp, 9 predicted proteins | sample RhiMetdeltSRZDD5_FD_75297 | JGI IMG/M metagenome (GOLD analysis project Ga0075431, IMG submission 75297) | Populus rhizosphere microbial communities from Tennessee, USA - Rhizosphere MetaG P. deltoides SRZDD5 | ecosystem: Host-associated > Plants > Roots > Rhizosphere > Soil | place: USA... | reverse complement strand
GGTTGAGGAACTCCGGCTTGAACGACACGCGTACGACCTCCATCACGGCATCCCGCCGAGCGGTCTCGTCCAGCGCCGGGTCGGCGAGGAACTGCGATCCGAGGTTGGACGTGAGGATCAAGATCGTGTTGCGGAAGTCGACCGTACGGCCCTGCCCGTCGGTGAGCCGGCCGTCGTCGAGCACCTGCAAGAGGATGTCGAAGACCTCGGGATGGGCCTTCTCGATCTCGTCGAGCAGGATGACGGAGTACGGTCGGCGCCGGACCGCCTCGGTGAGCTGGCCGCCCTCCTCGTAGCCGACATAGCCCGGCGGCGCACCGACCAGACGCGCGACGCTGTGCTTCTCGGCGTACTCGCTCATGTCGATCCGGACCATCGCCCGCTCGTCATCGAAGAGGAATTCCGCGAGCGCCTTGGCGAGCTCGGTCTTGCCGACGCCGGTCGGGCCGAGGAAGAGAAACGAGCCGGTCGGCTGGTCCGGGTCGGCGATTCCCGCCCGGGCCCGGCGGACCGCGTCAGAGACAGCCCGGACGGCGGGCCGCTGCCCGACGAGTCGATGCGCGAGCTCGTCCTCCATCCGGAGCAGCTTGCCGGTCTCGCCTTCGAGCAGGCGGCCGGCCGGGATGCCGGTCCAGGCCGAGATGACCTCGGCGATCTCGTCCGAGCCGACCTCTTCGCGGACCATGCTCTCGCTGGTGTCCTCGGCCTCGGTCGCGTCGGCGAGCTCCTTCTCGAGCGCGGGGATCTCGCCGTACGACAGCCGACTGGCCGTCTCGAGGTCACCGTCGCGCTGCGCCCGCTCGGCCTGGACGCGCACCTCGTCGATGCGCTCCTTGATCTCGCCGATCCGGTTGAGGCTCTGCTTTTCCCGCTCCCATTGGGATTCCAGCCCGCGCAGTCGCTCCTTGGCGTCGGCGAGCTCGGCCCGGAGCTTGGCGAGTCGTTCCTTGCTCGCGTCGTCCTGCTCCTTGCCGAGGTGCATCTCCTCCATCGTGAGCCGGTCGACGACGCGCCGCAGCTCGTCGATCTCGACCGGCGAGGAGTCGATCTCCATGCGCAGCCGACTGCTCGACTCGTCGACCAGGTCGATCGCCTTGTCGGGGAGCTGCCGGCCGGTGATGTAGCGATGGCTCAACGTGGCGGCCGCGACCAACGCCGCGTCGGAGATGGCGACCTTGTGATGCGCCTCGTAGCGCTCCTTGAGGCCACGCAGGATCGCGATCGTGTCCTCGACACTCGGCTCGTCGACCAGGACCTGCTGGAAGCGCCGCTCCAGAGCGGGGTCCTTCTCGATGTGCTCGCGATACTCGTCGAGCGTCGTGGCGCCGATCATGCGCAGCTCGCCACGGGCCAGCATCGGCTTGAGCATGTTGCCGGCGTCCATCGCGCTCTCGCCGGTCGCACCAGCGCCGACGACCGTGTGGAGCTCGTCGATGAACGTGATGATCTGGCCGTCGGAGTCCTTGATCTCCGCGAGTACGGCCTTGAGGCGCTCCTCGAACTCGCCGCGATACTTCGCGCCGGCCACCATCGCCCCCAGGTCCAGCGCGATCAGCCGCCGGCCGCGCAGCGACTCGGGAACGTCACCGGCCACGATGCGCTGGGCCAGACCCTCGACGACAGCGGTCTTGCCGACGCCAGGCTCGCCGATCAGGACCGGGTTGTTCTTGGTCCGCCTGCTGAGCACCTGGACGACCCGACGGATCTCGGCGTCACGTCCGATGACTGGGTCGAGCTTGCCGTCCTTGGCCTGCGCGGTCAGGTCGATGCCGTACTTCTCGAGCGCTTGGTAGGTGCCCTCGGGGTCCGGGCTCGTCACCCGGGCCGACCCGCGTACGGTCTCGAACCCTGCCTCCAGTGCCTTGGCGGTCGCCCCGGCCTTCTCCAGCACCGTCTTGGCCGGGCTGTCGACGGTGGCGAGCCCGACCGTCAGGTGCTCGGTCGAGACGTACTCGTCGCCGAGCTCCTCGGCGAGGTCGGCCGCCCGCTGGAGCACCTCGTAGACCGGGCGCGCGAGCGACGGCGCGGTGACACTGGACCCGGTCGCGGCCGGCAGCTTGCCGATCTCGTCCTCAGCCGCCTCGGCGACCTGCCGTGGGTCCGACCCGACCGCACGCAGCAAGGCGGCGGCCGTCGACTCGGGCTGTGCGAGCAAGGCGGCGAGCAGATGCAGCGTGTCGACCTGCGGGTTACCGTCAGCGGCCGCCCGCCGGACGGCGGTCGACAGGGCATCTTGGCTGCGCGTGGTGAGGTTCGAAGGGTCCATCGAGGTTGGGTCTCCTGGCTGTGCGTACGACGATGTCTTTGGGTTCAACGGTAGCGAAGTTGAGTCCATTCCACTCAAGTCTGGGTTTCCACAGCCTGCTCGCTCCCGTTCCCCCAAGTGTTGGCGCGAAACTGCAGCCCGGGACAAGAGTTGGCGCGAAGTTGCAGCCCGGGGCAAGAGTTGGCGCGAAGTTGCACCAACATTCGGCGAGGCCCGCGACTTCACGCCAACTCTTGCACGTCAGCGCCGGTCGAATCGGGCAAGTCGACGTGCGAGCGCCGCCCGTCCGCGTCCGCTGAGAGTCGATCGAGCGACCTCGGCGTGCCACCGCTCGAGTCGGGTCGGCCGATGCGGGAGGCCGAGGGCTGACTCCGCGTCTCGAACGATGCGGTCGGCGCCCCTCACGAGGTCGGTGGAGACGTAGCCGTAGCGCTCCCAGTCGATCCTGGCCAGCGCCTTGTCCCGGTATAGATCGACGCGCCGGGTCTCGGGCCGGTCGTGGTGACCTCCGTCGTACTCGTGCAATCGACGAGTGCCCACGATCCACAGGTCGCCGCGAGCGATCAGGTTTCCGCGAGCGTCGCGAACCTCGTACTGGGGGACGACGTCGACTCCCGCCCACACGTGCAGCAATCTCAGCGGGGTCTCCCACCACGACTCGGCTCGACCGTCGGCGAGCTCGAGCGCGCGCCGCAGCCGGTGTCCGCCCCACTGACCGGGTCGGAGCGACTCCGCGAGGTCGGCAGACTTGCAGTCGCCGACCTGCAAAGCGGAGTCGACGACGGCAATCAGGTCCAGGAGGGACAGGTCTTGCGCGAGTTGGGCCAGGATCGCCCACGGCGCCGCCACCCGTATGCCGCGCCGAGTCTCAGCTCCGACGCTTGCCTCATCCGTACGTGCGACGTAAACATCGCGCCGATGGAGATGAGTGCCACCTCTCGGCAGGCTCGCAAAGATCGGAAGCCACTCGGGCAGACCGGGCAGCTGCCAGCCTCGCAGCATGGCGCCGGTGTAGTGCGAGAACAACGCCTCCGACGGCAAGGCCCGCTGGATCGCGAGGCACCGGGCGGCCAGGCCCTCCACCGATCCCCGCACCGCATGTACACCGTGGGTGACCTGCTCATAGGCAACTCGCCGGACGGCACCGCCGGCTTCTGACGTCAAGACAATCTCGTCCACGTCTTTGTGTGTGGTCGCGGATTCCGACGCCGATCGGTCATCCACAGGGCCGGATTCCGAGCCCGGCAACTGTGGACGTCTTCGACTCGGCAACTGTTGGCGTGAAACTGCAGGTTCGAGCGACTGTTGGCGCGAAAATGCGCCAATCTCTTGAGGCGACGGGGTGAGGCGACGGGTGAGGTGAGGGGGCGGCGGTGGGTCAGCGGAAGCGGAGGACCTGGACTTGGCAGGTGGCGTCGGTGTCGTCGACGGACGGGAGGCGCTCGATGTCGAACGGCTCCGGGGCCTCGGGCGCGAGCTGCGGCAGGGTACGGCGCTTGCCGGCCAGCGAGGCGCCGGGGCCGTCGGACACGACGACGGTCACCCGGAAGTCGGCCGCCTCGCCGGAGGAGTTCGTGATCACGCCGGAGGCGTTCCATTCGCCGTCGTCGTCGGGTTCGCAGACGAACTCCGACAGGTCCGCCGCCGCGTCGACCTTCGAACCCGCAGCCGACTCGGCGTCCGGCGCCGGCGTGGACGCCGAGGGCGAAGCCGTATCGGGCGTGGCGGCCGGGTCGTCCCCACCACCGCCGCAGGCGACCGCGCCGACGGCGATCAGCACCAGGACCAGCACCCGAGACATGCCTCTATATCAACACGCGTGAGCGGCGATCACGGGGAACGACGCCGCCAGACCGCGATCTGATGCGAGGTCGAGGCGCGTACGGGGAGGTTCGGCGTCGTCGCCATGGCGGCGTTCGCCGCGGCCAACTGCTCGCGCAGGGCCGCCACCTCCTCGCGCAGCGCGGCCAGCTCGTTCTCGAGCCCGAGCACGCGGCGTACGCCTTCCAGCCCGAGGCCTTCGGCGGTCAACCGAGCGACCTGGCGCAGCAGCTCGATGTCGCGCATCGTGTAGCGCCGACCGCCGCCGCCGGCCCGATCCGGGCTGACCAGGCCGAGCCGGTCATAGGTCCGCAGGGTCTGTGGATGCAGGCCGGTGAGCTCGGCCGCCACGCTGATCACGTAGACAGGGGTGTCGGGGCCCGGTGGGCCGATGGGCGTGTTCGTCATGGCCACCTCACACTCCCGCCTCGAACAGGCCGGACCGCGGATCCTGGTCGCCGCGGGCGGAGCGGTACGCCTCGAGCGCGGCCTTGGCCTCGTCGCTGAGCTCGGCGGGTACGGCCACCTCGACCGTGACGAGCAGATCGCCGCGCGTACCGTCCTTGCGGCTGACGCCGCGACCGCGGACGCGGAACACCCGACCGTTCGGGGTGCCCGGCGGCAGCCGCAGGGTGACCGGCGCTCCGCCCAGTGTCGGGACCTTGATCTGCGAGCCGAGAGCCGCCTCGTCGATCGTGACCGGGACGGTGACCGTGAGGTTGTCGCCCGATCGACCGAACACCGGATGCCGATCGACATGGACGAGGACGTACAGATCGCCGTTGGGTCCACCGCCCTCGCCGGAGGCGCCTTTGCCCCGTAGCCGGATCCGCTGTGCGTCGCGCACGCCGGCCGGGATCCGCACCTGCATCGTCCGCGACGAGGACGCCCGGCCGGAGCCGTGGCAGGTCGGACAGGGGTCGTCGACGACCAGCCCACGACCGCGGCAGACGGTGCACGGCTCGGTCATCGCGAAGACGCCGCCAGTCGTCGCGGTCTGCATGCCGCTGCCTTCGCAGTTGTCGCAGACCCGCGGCACGGTGCCGGCCCGGGCGCCGGTGCCACTGCAGGACGGACAGGCCTCGTCGCTGGTCATTCGCAGCGGCACGGTGACGCCGTCGACCGCCTGCTCGAAGCTGATCCGGGCCTCGGTCTCGACGTCGGCGCCGCGACGGGCGCGGGTCCGCGTACGGGTGCCGCCGCCGAAGATGCCGCCGAGCAGATCGGAGATGTCGAAGCCACCACCAGTGCCCTGACCACCGGGGAACCGGAACCCGCCGGCGCCCTCGCCACCACCGAAGCCGCTGCCGAACAGCGCCCGCTGCTCGTCGTACTCCTTGCGGCGCTCCGGATCGCTCAGCACCGCGTAGGCCTCGGAGACGGACTTGAACCGGTCCTCAGCGGCCTGGTCGCCAGGGTGCGAGTCGGGATGGTTGTCGCGAGCGAGCTTGCGGTAGGCCTTCTTGATGTCGGCGCTGGAGGCGTCCTTGCTCACGCCGAGGACCTTGTAGAAATCCTTCGTGACCCAGTCACTGCTGCTCACGACAACACCTCCTCGCTACTGCTGTTCGTCATCCTCCGGGTCTCCGGGCGACTCGGGCTCGGACTCGCGTTCCGCCGGCCGGTCGGGCGTCACCGGAGCGTCGACCGGCATCGGCTCGACCACCGCGACCCGGGCCGGGCGGATCACCCGCTCGCCGACCCGGTAGCCGACCTGGAGGATCGTCTGCGCGGTCGTCGTGTCGACGTCGTCGGCGTAGTCGTGCATCAGCGCCTCGTGGATGCGCGGGTCGAACTCGTCGCCGGGGTTGCCGAATCGCTCGAGCCCGAACGACTCGACGACGCGTTCGAGCGACTCAGCGACCGACTTGAAGCCACCCTCGAGCTCGCCGTGGTCACGAGCGCGGTCGATGTCGTCGAGGACCGGAAGCAGGTCCGCGAGTACGCGGGCCGTCGCCGTCTCGCCGACGAGCTCCCGGTCGCGATCGACGCGGCGCTTGTAGTTGACGTACTCCGCCTGCAACCGCTGGAGATCGGCCGTGCGCTCGCCGAGCTGGGACGTCAGGCGAGCGGTCTCGTCATCGCCCGTAGATGGCGTCTCGCCGGTCGGGGCGTCGGGTTTCGCGGCCGGAGCAGCCTCGGTCTCGGGCTGCTCCGGCTGCTGGACGGACTCGTTTCGCGGCGTCTCTGACGTCACTTGTCCTTGTCCTTGTCGTCGCCGTCGTCCTCGTCCACGATCTCGGCGTCGACGACGTCCTCATCCGACGCGGCTGACTGGGTCGACTCCGCACCCGGCGCGGCTCCGGCCTCAGCGCCGGACGACTCGTACATCGCGGCGCCCATCTTCTGGCTGGACTGGCCGAGCTTCGTCATCGCGGCCGTGATGGCGTCGGTGTCCTCACCCTCGAGCGTCTTCTTGAGGGCGTCGACATCGGCGCGTACCTCGGTCTTGACGTCATCACCGATCTTCTCGTCGTTCTCGTACAGGAACTTCTCGGTCGAGTAGACGAGGGAGTCGGCCTGGTTGCGTACCTCGACGGCCTCACGCCGCTGACGGTCCTCCTCGGCGTACTCCTCGGCCTCCTTGACCATCCGGTCGATGTCTTCCTTGGCCAGTGCGGAGCCGCCGGTGATGGTCATCGACTGCTCCTTGCCGGTGCCGTGGTCCTTGGCCGACACGTGCACGATGCCGTTGGCGTCGATGTCGAAAGTGACCTCGATCTTGGGTACGCCGCGCGGCGCTGGCGGGATGCCGGTCAGCTCGAAGGTGCCGAGCAGCTGGTTGCGGGCCGCGATCTCACGCTCGCCCTGGTAGACCTGGATCGCCACCGAGGGCTGGTTGTCGTCGGCCGTGGTGAAGATCTCCGAACGCTTGGTCGGGATCGTCGTGTTGCGCTCGATGAGCTTGGTCATCACGCCGCCCTTGGTCTCGATGCCGAGCGACAGCGGCGTGACGTCGAGCAGCAGGACGTCCTTGACCTCGCCCTTGAGCACACCGGCCTGCAGCGCGGCACCGACGGCGACAACCTCGTCCGGGTTGACGCCCTTATTGGGCTCCTTGCCGCCGGTCAGCTCCTTCACCAGGTCCGACACCGCGGGCATCCGGGTCGAGCCGCCGACGAGGACGACGTGGTCGATCTCGCTGACGCTGATGCCGGCGTCCTTGATGACGTTCTGGAACGGCTTCTTGGTCCGGTCGAGCAGGTCGGACGTGATCCGCTGGAACTCCGACCGCGACAGATTCTCGTCGAGGAACAGCGGGTTCTTCTCCGCGTCGACGGTGATGTACGGCAGGTTGATCGAGGTCTGCTGGCTCGAGGACAGCTCGATCTTGGCCTTCTCGGCCGCCTCGCGGACGCGCTGCATCGCCATCTTGTCCTTGGTCAGGTCGATGCCGTTGGCGCTCTTGAACTTGTCAGCCAGCCAGTCGACGATCCGCTGGTCCCAGTCGTCGCCACCGAGGTGGTTGTCGCCGCTGGTCGCCTTGACCTCGACGACGCCTTCGCCGACCTCCAGCAGCGACACGTCGAACGTGCCACCGCCAAGGTCGAAGACCAGGATCGTCTGCTCGGTCTCACCCTTGTCCAGCCCATAGGCCAGCGCCGCCGCGGTCGGCTCGTTGACGATCCGGGAGACCGTCAGGCCCGCGATCTCGCCGGCTTCCTTGGTGGCCTGGCGCTGAGCGTCCTCGAAGTAGGCCGGGACCGTGATGACCGCATCGGTGATCGTCTCCCCGAGGTAGGACTCGGCGTCCCGCTTGAGCTTCTGGAGGACGAACGCCGAGACCTGCTGCGGCGTGAACGTCTTGCCGTCGATCTCGGCGGACCAGTCGGTCCCCATGTGACGCTTCACCGAGCGGATCGTCCGGTCGACGTTGGTCACCGCCTGCCGCTTCGCGACCTCGCCGACGAGGACCTCCCCGTTCTTGGCGAAGGCGACGACGGAAGGGGTCGTCCGGGAGCCTTCGGCGTTGGCGATGACGGTGGCCTCGCCACCTTCGAGGACAGCGACGACCGAGTTGGTCGTCCCCAAGTCGATGCCGACAGCGCGCGCCATGTGGTTGCCTCCGTGTGTCTCGTGTCGGTGTGTCCGCGCCGGTCGCGTACGTCGCGACGGCGTCGTGATGATCTGTGTGTTGTGCCCGGGTCAGTGTGACGACTGCCCTCGGGTCGATCAACTCACTTGAGTGTAGTCGACTCAACTCTGCAACCGAAGCGGCGGCCCTCGACCCGCGATCGCGGGATGGTGGCTCCCCACGGGCCTCGCCATACGACCACCGTCACGCAATCGCGGGGTCAGAGCATGGTCGTGAGTGCGTACGGCAACGCGGCGAACCCGATCGCTCCGGCGAGGACGGCGGAGTCGACCCGGGTCCACAGCGCCGGCTCGGCCCACGAGCGCCGGGATGCGGTGGCGAAGCCGCGGGCGTCCATCGCGACGGCCATCCGAGCCGAGCTGCGCAGGGTCGCGACCAGCAGGCCGAAGGTCAGGGCGGCGACGTGCCGGAATCGGGCGATCGGACTGCGGCCGGGACCGACGCCGCGGACTCGACGGGCCCGGTCGAGCTGCTCCCAGACGGCGCCGAGATCCTCGAACCGCTGGAGGCTCGCGGTCACGGCCGCGACGGGTCGGGCCGGCAGCCGAAGCCGCTGGGCGAGCTGGTCGCCGAGTCGACTCGGGTCGATGAACGGCGCGACGAGGACCCCGGGCAGTGCCAAGACAAGGACCCGAAGACCCGCGGTCGCGGCGATCGACTCGTCACGGCCCGCGAGCAGCCAGGTCGAGAAGGTCACCGATGCGGCACCCAGCAGGGGCGCCAGCAGCCGCCAACTGTTCCCGACCAGACCGGGGACGAAGGCCACGGCGAGCGCGATGACGACGCCGATCATGGCGACTGCCACGGTGAGATCGCGTACTCCGAACGACGCCACCACGGCCAGCAGCCCCACGGCCAGCAGCACGAGCGGATTGGCCCGCGTCACCGGAGTCGATCGCAGCGCGAGCGTACTCATCTCGCCTCCCCGACCCGACCGCGCTCGAGCGCGAGCTCCCGATCGGCAAGGGCCACGAGGGCGCGGTCGTGGGTCGCGATCGCGACACCGCTGCCCCGGGCGGCGAGACTCCGGACGATCCCGGCGATCGCGCCCCACGTGTGCCGGTCCTGACCCACGGTCGGCTCGTCGAGCAGTGCCAGTCGCGGCCCGTGGCCGAGCCCGGCAAGGAGCGCGAGTCGGCGCTGCTCGCCGCCGGACAGGTGATAGGGGCTCGCGTCGGCCAGCCGGGTCAGTCCGGCGGCGTCGAGCAGAGCCTCGATCGACATGGCGTCGCGGCCGAGCCGTTCGGCGGTGAGCCGTACCTCGTCGCGTACTCGATGGGTGACGAAGCCGTGCTCCGGATCCTGCGGCACCCAGCCGACCCGGCTGGCCAGCTCCGACGAGCGCCACCGGCTCGGTGACGGGTCAAGGTCGGCCGCGAGCAGCGGCGTCGCGCGGACCCTTCCGCGGGCCGGTGCGATGAACCCGCCCAGCGCCGCGAGCAGGGTCGACTTGCCGGCGCCGCTGCGGCCGGTCACGCAGGTGACCTCACCGGCGCCGATCGTCGCGTCGACGCCGACGATCGCCTCGGTCTCGCGCCAGCCCGTCAGGCTGCGCCGACGCAGCCGGACCGACAGCTCCTCGGCCGTGACGAGCGGCCCGGCCCCGACGTCGCCTCCCGCTACCCGACCCCGAACGCCCTCGGCCGCGCCGCCGCCCCCGAACGGAACCTCCACCGGCACCGGAGTCGGCAGTCCCGGCAACCACAGTCCGGCCGCTTCGAGAGCCGGCCCCTGTGCGCGGAGCGCCGCCGCCGGAGTGTCGTCGCAGACGAGTCCGCCGGTTGCGTCGAGCACCACGAGCCGATCGACGTGCTCGAGCCACGGACCGACCCGATGCCCGGCGACGACCAGCGTCGCGCCGGTCGCCGATACGACGCTGAGCACCGCTTCGCGGAGGTCGGTCGCGGCCTCGTCGTCGAGCATCGAGGTCGGCTCGTCCAGCAGCAGGAGCCCGGGCCGGAGCGCCAAGGCGCCGGCCAGCGCCAGGCGCTGGGTCTCGCCGCCAGACAGGGTGCGGGTCGGCGTTGCAAGGTCGTAGGGGAACGACACGAGCTCGAGCGCCTCGCGTACTCGGGCCCAGATCTCGTCGCGCGCCAATCGCAGGTTCTCCGGCCCGAAGGCGATGTCGCGACCGACCCGATCGGCGACGATCGCGTCGCCGGGGTTCTGCAGGAGCAGGCCCGCGGGACCGTCGACGTCGACGGCACCACCGAAGTCGCCGTGGCCGGCCGACTCCAAGACACCGGCGGCCGCGCGCAACAGGGTCGACTTGCCCGCGCCGCTCGGCCCGGCCAGCAGCACGCGTTCGCCGGCCTCGATGCGCAGGTCGATGTCGTGCACCGCCGGCCGGCGCCGCCCCATCGGCCGCCAGCCGAAGCCGCGATAGTGCAGAGCGACCGGGCAGGTGTCCGATCCGGCGCGGGCGGGCTCAGACAGCGTGGCCGTCCTGATGTTCGCGACCCGCCTCGAACGCGTCCAGTGCGCCCGTGGTCGCCAGCGAGCGGACGAGGAGCCAGCCACCGACGCCGGCGACGACCGCGCCCGACGCGGCGAAGCAGGCCATGTAGATCAACTGCTCGGTCCGATCCCAGTAGTCGAAGTAGGCCGACCACTCGTACACCGACTCGGCGACCGCGGCGAGGACAGCTCCCAGCGCGGCGATCGCGACGCCGAACCGGCGATAGAGGAAGAGCGCGAGCACGATCTCGACACCCATCCCCTGGAGGAAGCCGGCGATCATCGTCGAGGCGCCCCACTCGTTGCCGATGAGGTATTCGACGTTGGCCGCGATCAGCTCGGCGAGCAGCGCCGCGCCGGGCTTACGGATGATCAGCCCGCCGACGACACCGGCGATCAGCCAGGGCCCACCCAGCAGTCCCGCCGCCGGCTGGTACGCGTTGAAGGCCGTGATCAGACCTTCGTACGCCAGCGACCAACCCCAATAGGCCACGCCGAAGGCGACTCCCAGCATGGCCGTCGTGACGAGGTCGATGGTCCGCCAGTTCTTGAGTCCGATGTTGCGCATGGACGACAACGTTGATGACATCGCGAAGCGACTCCCTTCGCCGGTGCTAACCGGATCAGGTTCGAGGGTCTGCGGAGTCTCCGCACTCTCAGCGCCGACGGCGCTCCCCTGTCGTACGTTGGCCACACTACTCCGGCTCGACCGCGACGGCGGCGCAATGTTGTCGCCGCCACATCGCGTCGCCGGCTAGACCGGCCGGCCGCGCCGCCAGACCGTACTCACGAGGGGAACGCCGGGCCGGTAGGCCAGATGGAGGTAGGACGGCGCGTCGAGCACGACGAGGTCGGCCGATGCCCCGACGCCGAGCCGGCCGACCGTGTCGAGCCGCAGCGCCCGCGCGCCGCCTGCGGTCGCGGACCACAACGCCTCGGCGGGCGACATCCGCATCTCACGTACGGCCAGGGCGATGCACAACGGCATCGACGACGTGTAGCAGGAGCCGGGATTGCAGTCGCTCGCGAGTGCCACGGTGACACCGGCCGCCAGCAGCCGCCGAGCGTCGGGATAGGGCGACCGGGTCGAGAACTCCACGCCCGGCAGCAAGGTCGCGACGACACCGGAGTCAGCCAGCGCGTCGACGTCGGCGTCGCTGAGATGCGTGCAGTGGTCGGCCGAGGCGGCGCCGACCTCGCAGGCCACCTGCACACCGGGCCCGGGGCCGAGCTGATTCGCATGCAGGCGGGCACCGAGCCCGACGGCCGCCCCGGCGGTCAGGATCGTCCGCGCCTGGTCGGCGTCGAACGCCCCGTCCTCGCAGAAGACGTCGATCCAACGTGCGTACGGCCGGGACGCCTCGAGCATCGGACCGGTGACGAGGTCGACGTACGCGGCGACGTCGTCGGCGTACTCGCTCGGCACCACATGCGCGCCGAGGTACGTCGTCTGGTCGGTGAACTGCCGCGCGATCGCCAGTGCTCTCGACTCGTCGTGCGCCGTGAGGCCGTACCCGCTCTTGATCTCGACCTTGGTGGTCCCTTGGCGCGCCATCTCGGACACGAGCCGGCCGACTCCCGCGGTCAGGGTCTCGTCGGTCGCCGCCCGAGTCGCGGCGACGGTCGTCCGGATCCCACCGGCGGTGTA